>Ga0210024_1003369_pt1 | contig 13220 bp, 15 predicted proteins | sample CryGeymeta201525_FD_183988 | JGI IMG/M metagenome (GOLD analysis project Ga0210024, IMG submission 183988) | Groundwater microbial communities from Crystal Geyser aquifers in Utah, USA - Crystal Geyser metaG 2015-25 (SPAdes) (version 2) | ecosystem: Environmental > Aquatic > Deep subsurface >... | reverse complement strand
CAAGGTTAAACGCACCGCGCGAGCTCGGCAAATGGACAAGGGTTTTGGTCATGCGTCGGGGCGGCGTGTGGAAATTAAAAATTTACACGTTCAATTTCAACGACGAGTGGCAATTTTCGAATATGCGTATGAATGGTGGCAACGTATTCACCAAGCACGCCAATAAAAAAAGTTTGAATGGCACCGAAGAAAAAAATACCAATCAGCATGGGGGTGGCAACGTATTCACCAAGCACGCCAATAAAAAAAGTTTGAATGGCACCGAAGAAAAAAATACCAATCAGCATGGGTGCTGTGCCTAATTGAAATGAATCCCAAAGTACAATTTTGGCTACCAAAAATCCAAAGGCAAGGATCAAACTTATCAAAGAAAGTAAAAAACCACCCATTGCCATCAAGCGCAGCGGGATTTTTGAATGATTGGTAATGCCAAGCATGGCCAGATCGTAAAGCGTATAAAAATTATTCTTGGTGATGCCACGCTGTCTTCTTGGTTGCTTGAAAGGAACCGTGGCAATCGGAAAACCAATTTCACATAGAAGACCTCGAAAATAGGGGTATGGGTCATTTATTTCTTTTATTATATTGATAACAATCCGGTCAAACAAACCTGCACCAGTAGCATTTTGAACAAGTGGCACTTCGGATATTCTGGTAATGAATTTATAATATGATTTTCTTACCATTGACATGACGATTGATTCTTCACTTTCAGGTTTTACAGCAAGTACTGTTTTGTAACCTTCTTCCCACTTTGCAATAAAATCAGCAATCATTTCTGGTGGGTCCTGAAGATCAGAAGCAATGACTATGCATGCGTCGCCACTTGATTGCAGAAGACCATAATAAGGCGATCTGATATGTCCAAAATTGCGTGCATTGACAATCAGTTTCACTCGTTTATCTTGAAGCGCAATATTTTTGATTTTACTGACGGTGGCATCGGTTGATGCATTGTCAATGAAGATATGTTCATAATTCGGTTGATGCATTGTCAATGAAGATATGTTCATAATCATAAGGTAGCGTTGCCATGACTGCGGTAATACGCCGATATAGCTCGTCAACATTTTCTACCTCATTAAAACATGGGGTAACTATGCTTATGAGTTTATTCTCAAGGTGTGTGTCAGTCATTTTAAATATCAGTAATTAATAAAAATTAACCATATTGAGCAGCATTGATGGATGCGCGAGTTTCGTCATCTCGGTCAAAGGCAGGCTTTTAGTGCCATATCCCCAAGTGGCGTGAGCATACTGGATATTATTTACCAATGCTGCAACCGCATCACTATGCTGATCTCCAACATAAAGTGTATGTGTCGGGTCTAGCCTGTGGGTTGAAGTGATGACTGCGATCAATTCGGTTTTATCTGTGGCTGGTGGCGTCAGGTAATCGAGTGCATAAATGCCTTTAAATAATTGGCACCAGTCCAAATGCTTAACAATCAACTGGGTTGGTTTGATGCGTTTGTTGGTGGCAATGTAAAGCGCCAGACCTTTTGCTGCTAGTTGCCTTAAGACCGCATCAACGCCGGGGAACACGGTCGTTTGGCGGTACCCTACCGTGTCGTAAAAGGTTTTGAAGGCCGCTGCCAAATCTGTAAGAAGTGCCTGGTCATTGGAGCCTGAAACAAGGGCCAGGGTTTCTTGTAGGGGTGGCCCAATGATGTCTTTGGTAAGCGCCTGTGCAGGCTTGCAGCCAACACGTTCAAAGCTTGCATTCAACGCTGACAGAATGCTCGCGGAGCTGTCGATCAGTGTGCCATCCAAATCAAAAATAATGCTTTCAAGCTTCATGTTTGAAACGATGGTGTGCGCTGCTTGACTGTGCTGGCGGTTGATTGAATGGCATCTTTTAAACCGACGCCAACTTTCAGTCCCAGTTTTTCTTTGGCTTTTTGAATGCTGGGCACATAAGTATTGCGACCACTGTTGGCGCTCGTCGCATTGCTGATGCAAACCTGCTTGCCGGGTGCAATGATGTCGCGCACCATGTACGCGAGCTCGGCAATACTGACGGCCTGATCAGAGCCGACGTTGTAGGCCTGTCCCGCTTGGCCCCGTTCCAGGATGGTCAACAGCCAGTGCGCAAGATCCTGTTGATCAAGGTACGAGCGCACAGCGGTGCCCGTGCTGGCCACTGTGATCTGGTCGCGCCAGAGGGCATCGCGGATGAAGTTGCCAATGGCGAAATGGACATCGAGTGGCAGGTCGGGGCCTACAAAGGCAAAACAGCGAGCTATGACGATTTGCAGGCCGCAGCTTTGGCCATATAGGGCGCACAGATGCTCTGCGGCGCGCTTGGCAACACCGTAGGCGTTGGCAGGATTAAGCGGGTCGGGGCCGCCGTGCCAATCTTCCGGAAGCTGCGCCAGCTGGGCAGGTTGCGTGCCATAGACTGCCCCGGAACTTGTCAGCAGGAAGCGCCGCGCGCCGCAGGCGACTGCAAGATCAAGCAAATTGCGGGTGCCATTGACGATCTGGTCGTAGCGCTGCAGCGGCGTGAGTTGCGGGCCAAGAGTGGAGTCTGCGGCGGCGTGCAGAATATGCGTAAAGCTTTCACCGTGTGGCAAGGTTTTCGGCTCACTGATGTTGCCGCAGTGCAGGCGCAGCCAGGGCAACTCAGCAAATTCTGGGTACAGGCTGATAAAAGCACTGGGTGAGCGGGTGATGATGGTTACAGGTGGCGTCTGCTTGCCCGCATCAGACTGCGCAAGCCAGAACCTGAGCAGTGCTCGGCCAAAAAAGCCGGTTCCGCCCGTAAGCAGTAGGTGCGTTGCGGCGCTCATGGTCTTATGGCTTATTGGTAAAGCAATACCAGCGGATTCGGATACCTGCCGCGTAGAGTGGACGCAATTTCTTCCTGCGATCTGAATGACGAAATCAAAATGTGCGTATCGGGCAGCGTTTCGATGACGGACGGGGATTGAATAACCCATTCACTGATGCGTTTGCCCAAGAGGTTGGGGTTGTTGTCAACCACCGCAACAACACGCTTGCCTGCCATGCCGGCAAGACGCGGCAACAATCGCGCGGTGTGCGAGCCCGCGCCATAAATAATCAAGGGTGCATTGGGAACACGTTCCAATGCTGCATCCAGCTTGCTTTTAGACTGTTCGATGTAGGTTGCCATCTCTTCTGGATTTTCAGGGATCGGTTCAAAACTGGTGGGTGCGTCACTGGTTAACTCAAACAGGCCAAAAAGTCCGCCCGACGTGACCAGTTGCAAATCAACGGTTTCAATGGCCAAGGTTTTGGCACCCAAGGAGCCAAAAAAATTAGTGAGGGATAGCGCAGAAAAAAACTGGATATGCTCCAATGAAAATTCACCAAAGGGCTCACTGTTGGCCCCGGTGAAGCATCCAAGAGCCGGCACTTCTACCAGTATTCGGCAACCAGGTCGCAGTTTTTTTAGTAAATCTGCCAGGTCAGCACGCAAGTTCGGCAGGTGCTCCAGGACGGCCATGATGCATACCAGATCGGCCTTGTCGAGTGGCACTGCTTTGTGAGCCTCCGCCATGGTGCTGCAGTAAATGTTTTTCAAGCCAAACAATTCATTCGCGCGGGCAGCTGAATTGGGCGCTGGGTCAATACCATGCAGATTGGTCCAGCCAGCGCTCTGCAAACACGACAGCAAAGCACCATAACCACAGCCAAGATCAACCACCATGGCACTGTAGGGAATCTTGCCTTGACAAATTCTGACTGCCGCATCAATTCGCAATTGATCAATCTTTGAGATATATCCGGCAACGTCATATTTGGATACCGACTGATAGTATTTTTTGAATGTAGGCTCATCCGCCAATACATGTGCAAAATGAAAACCACATTTTGTACAGCGACCGATTTGATAGCTCATATCAAAGCCGCCAATGGGTGCCATTTTGTTGATATAAATGGGTGCAGGATTTGATTCTTGGCAAATTGGACAGTCGCGACTTAGCAAGCTAAAACTTTCGAAATCCAGTACACCGGGTTGACGCATACATTTCTCTCAATTTGGCAACGGTATTGCCTTGATGGCTTGCGCTGATGTTCTGATGGCGCTGATCACTTCCGGATCAAGAAACGGGTGCATGTCGTCAAGTGCGGGGGTGACAAACTTGCCGTTTTCATCGACACGCGATTTGATGCGGGGCGCAAACTCCTGTTGCGGATCAACCATGACGTTGAGCAGAAGCGGGCCATCTTGCAGCATGAGCCGGTCTAGTTCCTGCAGGTCGCTTGCATCCTGGATGGTTGCCGCTTGCACGCCATAGGCTCGCGCCACGGCAGTGAAGTCGGGGAACTCGACACCAGATGCGGGCGTGGCACCAATCACCTTGCCGAAGAAGTTTTCATGGGTTTGCCGGATCGACAGGTAACCGCCGTTGTTAAGCACCACGATGATCACATTGAGCGCGGCTGTTTTGAGGGTTTGCAGTTCCTGAATGTTCATTTGCAGACTGCCGTCACCGGCAAAGCAGATGACGCGGCGCCTGCTGCTGTGCATGGTGGCCGCTGCCGCGCCCAAGGCGGCGGGCAGATCGAAGCCCATGGAGGCAGAACCGGAGTTGCTGAACAGGCGTTGCCCGGCTTTCAGGCTGCCAATTTGGAACGGCAGGATGCAGGCGGAGGCGTTGCCACAGGCAACGATGTCGTCAGAGCGCATGTGCTGAAATATGCGGTCAACCACCAGGTAGGGATTCAAGGGGGCGTTGGGGGTTTGCTGATGCTCTTTGGCCACGGCGTAGGTGCTGCCAATCGCATGGCACCAGTGCGCCCACCCGGTGTAATCTGGCAGGCGTTCTGTTGCCAGGGCTTGCTCAAGCGCGTCAAGAAACTGGTTGATGTCGGCTTCAATGGCTTGGTCTAGCTTGACCATGGGCTTGGTCAATTCAGCCGGGTCCACATCCACTTGCGCAATCCAGGCGTGCCGGGCAAACGAATCCCAGTTGTAGCTGGTTTGCCGGATATTCAGGCGCGAACCCAAGACCAGCACCAGGTCTGCGTTTTGCAGGCAGAAATTGCCGGCGCGTGTGCCGATGGTGCCGGGCCTGCCGGCATACAAGGGGTGGTCGGAGGCGATGAGGTCATGCGTCCAGGCGGTGGCCAGGGGGATGCCGGTGCGCTCCACAAGCGCAAGCAGGCGGGCAGTCGCGCCCGCGAGCCTGACACCCGTGCCACCCAGGATGACCGGACGGTTGGCGGCTTTTAGCCGGGTGACAAGGTCGTTGCACGGCGCTGAAAGATCGCTTTGGGGCTTGACCGCAGGTGGCGCATCGGGGATGTCAAGCGGCTCGGTGGCAGATTGAATGTCCAGCGGTATATCGAGCCACACCGGGCCAGGGCGGCCGCAGACAGCCTGGTGGAATGCAGTGGGCAGGGCTTGAATCAGATCAGACGGGTTGCGAATAATCTGGGCATATTTGCAGACAGGCGCGGCCATGGCGATGGTTGGCCCCTCTTGGTCCCCCAGTTGCCGCAACCCCGGCAGATCACGAAACGAGAGACACGTTTCACGCTTGACCTGGCCTGAGATGACGATCATGGGGATCGAATCGGTAAAAGCACCGTACACGCCGTTCAGCGCGTTGATGGCACCAGGGCCCGTGGTGAGCATGACCACTGCCGGCTTGCCTGCAATGCGCGCGTAACCCTCGGCAGCCATGGCGCAGGCTTGTTCATGGTGCATGAATGTGCAGTGCAGCCCCGCTTGGGAGCCCAGGGCCTGGTTGAGAAACATGGCGCCGCCACCCGTGACGGTAAACACTTGCTCGATGCCCTGGCGTACCAGCCAGTCGGCTATTTGCTCTGAAACGCGTTTCATTTATATACCGCGGTTCAAAATGAGATTCATCAAACCCTGGTTTTCGCTGTAGGGGCCGTCAATATGGTTGATCGTCAGCGGTTCGTTGGCCTTGATTTCTGCGGTCAAACTCACCCCGTTCATGACTTCACGGCAAGACAACTGCCCCTTTTGCAAGGGGATGGCCAGATAAAAGTCTCTCTCGAAGGCTTCCTTGCTGAAAACATAACCCGGCTGCAGGTCTTTTTTGGCGTAGGCACCGCGCACCAGGGCATCAAGGTACTCGACTTCTTTTCTGGAAATGACGCGTTTGGTATGACTGCGCCCGCCGCACATCTGGGCTGCTTTATGGAATGCCTTGAACCAGGTGTCGCATTGGTGCGGCAAGGAGCAATAGGGTGCGACGGCAACTGACTCGTGGTCAATGTCAATGTGGCGCTCCCAGGACCGGGCACCTTTGCCGTAAGAGATCAGCATCGATGAAAACCAGTCGTGGTATTCATGAGAGGACAGGCCAATCACATGGTCAGGGTAACGTGACTTGAGGTAGTGGATTTGATCAAGTTCGAGTTCGCCGTCTTCGGATGGGTAGAGTGAGACACAGTGGTTGATGGCCAGCGGAATGTCACGTTTTTCATAAAACCTGACCAGGTCGTCAACGTCCTTTTCTGATGCGCCGCCGGTTGAGACAATGGTGGGGCGGCGGGTGGAGGCAATCTTTTCAATGAGCACCCAGTCATTCATGTCGGAACTTGCAATTTTGATAATGGGCATATCAAACTCGACACAGAGATCGACTGAGGCTTCATCAAACGGTGTCGCCATGGGGATGCAACTCAAATACCTGATTTCTTCGACCATCCGGGCAAAGTCTGATTTGCTTAGTTTGGTGTCTTCGGTTTTCTTGATGTAGCGATGATCGGTGCTGCCCTTGAAGTCAGGGTGAATAAATTCGTCGACATCCCTGAACTGAAGCTTGATGGCAGCCTTGACATTATTAAAGCGAACAATGGCAGCGTGATCGCGAATGATTTTGAGGCCACGATCAAGCTTGCCCCAGTGATTGTTTGCCAGTTCGAGTACAAACAGGTTCTCGAACATCTCTCTATCTTTTTGTGAAACCAAGCTCATGACGACCTCTGAATAAATTAAAAATTAACACCTAAAAACAATTCAATCCGGCGTGCAGCAAACTCCAGCATCTCCCGCGTCAGCGCAGGCTGCACGCCAATCCAGAAGGTGTTGTTCATCACATTGTCGGTGTTGGTCAGGGTGCCGCTGATGCGGTAATGGGCGCCGATCATGTAAGGCTGGCGCGTGAGGTTGCCGGCAAACAGCAAGCGGGTGCCAATTTTGTTTTGGTCCAGGTAGGTCAGCAGGTCGAGCCGGGTCACGGGGCAGTTGGGTTTGAGCGTGATGGGAAAGCCAAACCACGATGGGTCTGAATGCTCGGTGGCCACGGGCAGTTGAATGAATTCTGCGCAGTCTTGCAGGCGCCCCAGCAGGTAGGCAAAGTTGTCTTTGCGGGCCTGGATAAATTGCGCCGCTTTGTCTAACTGAGCAAGGCCGCAGGCGGCTTGCATGTCAGATATTTTGAGGTTGTAGCCCAAGTGGCTGTAGGTGTATTTGTGGTCGTAGCCGTAGGGCAAGTCGCCCAATTGCTGGCAAAAGCGTTTGCCGCAGGTGTTGTCTTTGCCGGGCTGGCAATAGCAGTCGCGGCCCCAGTCGCGAAAGCTTTCGGCAATGGTTTTGAGCTCGTCGTGCTTGGTAAACACCGCGCCGCCTTCGCCCATGGTGATGTGGTGCGCTGGGTAAAAGCTGAGCGTGCCAATGTCGCCAAAGGTGCCCACCATTTGCCCGCGGTAGGTGGTGCCCAGTGCGTCGCAGCAGTCTTCTACCAGCCACAGTTTGTACTTGCTGCACAGGGCGGTGACCACGTCGAGGTTAAACGGGTTGCCCAGGCTGTGCGCCAGCATGATGGCACGGGTCTTGGGGCTGATGGCGGCTTCGATCAGGCTTGCGTCAATGTTGTGGGTGAGCGGGTCTACATCGACAAACACCGGCACCGCGCCAAATTGCAGGACGGGGTTGACGGTGGTGGGAAAGCCTGCGGCCACGCCTATGACTTCATCGCCTTTTTTGATAGCGCGCTCGCCCAGCTTGGGCGAGGTGAGGGTGTTGAACGCGACCAGGTTGGCCGACGAGCCGGAGTTGACGGTGATGAGGTGCTTGATGCCGATGAAGGCAGCCAGCTTTTTCTCAAACTCGGCATTGAAGCGGCCGGTGGTCAACCAGCCGTCGAGGCTGGCCTCAACCATGTTTTTGAGTTCTTGGGCGCCCAGCAACTTGCCTGAGGGTGGCACTGCAGTTTCGCCTGGGGTAAATACCGGCACCGCGTACTTGTTGGCCGCAAAGTTTTCTACATGCAGCAAGGTTGCCTTGCGTAGCATTTCGTCAATTTTTTTGCTGTTTAGTCGCGCGACTTTGCGGCACTTGCTGCTGTGGATGGTGAGCACCTTGTCGACCCGGGCCACGCTTGCTGCTGTGGATGGTGAGCACCTTGTCGACCCGGGCCACGCTGGTTTGCTTGAGTGTGCCTTCGGCCATGTCGGTTGCATTGAGTGCTATTGCAGCAGGGTCGTGCGCGTAGGCGTCGACCTCTGTGGTGATGTAGGCAACGTTGACGTCCTCAAGCTTGTTGTGCGGGTTGCTGTTGAGCACCAGTCCCGGGCGTACTTTGCTGCCAGTCTGGTTGGTGTAGGGGAAATCCAGCAGGACGATGTCACCGGGGCTTAACATCAAACAGGTCCTCCCAGTCCACGTTGTTGTCTTCATTGGTGTCAAAAAAGTTTGACAGGCCAATGGCCTTGAATTCTTGCTCGGAGTTGATTGCCACGGGCTGGAAGGTGGTTACAACGCTGCCGGTCTGTTCAGCTTTGTCGAGCACGATGACAAACAGCTCGGCTTCTGTGACGCCTTGCAGCGGCGACAGCAACTGTATGTTGCCTTCTTTGTAGATTGCTTTCACGGCTTGCATGGCAGACATCCTTCATCGTTTTGGTATTGCGCAATTTGACTCAAGCTAATGGTACGCATATCTTGATGTGATTTACAGGCTTGGTGCCATTGGTTTGCCATGTTGACAATCAATAGCCACGGAAGTCCTGGGCAGCTTCGGACCATTTTTGGCGAATGGTGTCGAGCCGATCGAAAACCAACTCGAATGCAACATTGATACTCTCTTTGCCGTGGGCCAAATCATTGCGCTGCTCAAAAAGGGACTTGAGTGTTGCAATTTGGTTGGCAAACCACTTTTTCTGATTGTCAGCACTTTGCCAAGTGTCAAGGATGGCGTTGAGCGGAATGTGCTTGCGCGTTGCGCCACGCTTTAGCTTGGAAAATTTCTGGCGATGTTCTTGCCCGTGGTTACCAAGGCAGCGCCATTCAAAGTCGCGCCGGATGCCGCCTTCGCACGCCGCAAATAGCGCCAGGGTGGCAAACATTTCGTGTCGTGTGGCTTGCTGGCTGTAAAACTGATGCCATTCGGCTTCGGTCATACCCCAGAGTTGATCCAGGGTTGCGTCGCTTAACCGGGCCGCATGATCAGCAGCCATGCGCAAGCCGATCAAGCCGTCTTTGGTGGTTACATACCAGTGCTGCGCACCGGCGATGTCGGGAAACGGTTGCACGGTCAGGCGTTGCCAAGCACTTGTTCCAGCACTTTGGCCAGGCCTTCTTGGTCTAAAACGTAGCCATTTCGGGCTTTGTCGGGGTAGGCTTGCCAAGTCCAGGTGCGCTGGTGCAGAGGGGTTTTGTCTGCGGGGTCGTGATACGGGTCGGCATCGACCGCAATCAGTTTGACCGACCCCCTGGGGCCGTCCACATCGACCCTGCCATAGCCGCCAATAACGACACTGCCTATGGGCGTAAACGTGACACGGCCGGTGCCAATTTGAACCATCAGACCTGGCGCATCGTAGGTGCCAAGGCTTTCTTCGGCGATGGTGTGGCGGGTGTCCTGAATGTGATCTGGCTCGACTCCCGCAAAGATCAATTCGCTCTGAATGGTCTCAAAAAGCGTTACGAGTGTTTCGAGCCACTTTACGCGCCGAGCCTGCCAGTTGACTTGTTGCCCGCTTGCCTTTGCTGCCCGGTTTTGGTGGCTGGTGATGAGCATTTGTAGATGGGTCATGACGCTTCGTCCTGAAACTGGTTGATTTGCGTCATGGTAACGGCTTTCATGTCTGCCCCGCCGAGCCACTGCTGATGCCATTCGACTGACGCTTGCAGCGCCTGTTGCAGCGCCCAGCGTGGTTGCCAGCCCAGGCGGGCTTTGGCTTTGGAGATGTCGAGCTTTAGGTAGCTGGCCTCGTGCGGATGCGTGCCGCCGTCCAATTGCCAGCTTGCGCCATTGCCCCAACTGGCCACCATGTGTTCCACAATCCATTGCACCGGGCGTGCGTCGTCGTCTTTGGGGCCAAAGTTCCAGCCCTCGGCAAAGTCTTGCCCGCTGGTATACATGTGTTGGGCCAGTGTCAGGTAGCCCTTGAGCGGCTCCAGCACATGTTGCCAGGGGCGCGTGGCGTGGGGGTTGCGAATGATGACGGGCTGGTTTTGCTCGAAGGCGCGCAAGATGTCGGGCACCAGGCGGTCGGCAGCCCAGTCGCCCCCGCCAATCACGTTGCCGGCGCGCACGCTTGCAACGGCAATGCCCTGGCCTTGCAAAAATGAGCGGCGGTAGGCGCTGGTGACCAGCTCGGCGCAGCCTTTGCTGTTGCTGTAGGGGTCGTGGCCGCCCATGGGTTCGTCTTCGCGGTAGCCCCAGAGCCATTCCTTGTTTTCGTAGCATTTGTCGGTGGTAACGACCACGATGGCTTTCACGCTGGGCATGTGGCGGGCAGATTCGAGCACATGCACCGTGCCCATCACGTTGGTGGCATAGGTTTCTACCGGTTCGGCATAAGACTGGCGCACCAGCGGCTGCGCGGCCATGTGGATCACGATGTGGGGTTGCGCCGCCTGCATGGCTTGCTGCACGGTGGCCAGGTCGCGAATGTCGCCAAGGGTGTGGCTGGCCATGCCTGCTGCAACCTGCGCTACGGTGAAAAGGTTAGGCGTGGTGGGCGGCTCCAGCGCCAGGCCGTGCACCTGTGCGCCCAGGCTTTGCAGCCACATGCTCAGCCAACTGCCCTTGAAGCCGGTGTGGCCGGTTAAAAAGACGCGCTTGCCGCGCCAGAAATCAGGGTTGGTTGTCATTTGGAAAGTATCCGTCATTGCTGCGGTGGCCTCCATTGTCAGCATGGATAGAGCTTGCGCTTGCGATGGCCGCCTTCAACGACTTCCGCAGCACGCAGCTTGCCCTCGTTGATCAAGCGCTGCGCGTGCTCGTGTGCACGCCGATATTGCAGCCCCAGGTCTTTCGCCAACTCGTAAATGCTCTTGCCTGGCGAGCGCGCCACGCACAGCAGGAATTGCTTGCGCCGTTTTGGCATAGTGTGAAAATCTTTCGTTGGTTTCAGGTTCCACCCGCCGCTTACCAAGCGGCTCCAGGCCATGTCGTAGGTTGCGGCCTGGCCAATAGCTGCGGCTGACAATGACGCCCGAAGCGCGGGCCAATCTGCCACAAACCGTTGCGCGCCATAGAAGTGGATGAACTCAACAACCTCCATGGTGGCGACCGCATCAGGCAGATACGAAGGATGGCCAACAGACAACATTTTTCGCCACTTGTCCAGTGCCACCTCCCGATCCCAATAAACTTTTTTGCTCACCACTTCCCAGGGTTCAATCTCGCTTCTGGGTTTCATCGCGTCAGCCCCGCACGACCCCACCCGGGGGATGTTCGAATTCATCAATCGTTTCGGCGCCAATTTGCTTGTACAGCGCCGCTTGCAGAAAGTCGATGTCTTGGGCAGCGCGCCATTTTGTGTCGCAAACAATTTCCTTGAGCTCGTCCATCAGCTGGAACCATGGCATGTTCGCCAACCCGTTGTCAAAGGCAGCCGATGGAAACGGATACGGAAGCGACTCCATGAAGGGCTTGATTGGCATAAACGCTTCTGACAAGACATAAAGATCGAACAAGTCGCGCGCCTTTTGCCGCCCGCCCTCGAACGCGTCACCCCCTGAGCCGCTTCCTGCCACGGTCCGAAGTTTCCTGTGGTACAGACCCGCAATTTTCTCTGTGCGCACCGTCAGATTGCCAAACTTTTCTTCGACAGCTGGATAAACATTGAAATAGGCGTCTTCAAGGAATGAGACTTTTAGCTGCTGACGTTGATGAGTGATGTAGCCGTGGAGTTGATTGGCCTTGCGCAGATCGTCCACGATATCTCGGGTTTCAAAAGAAATGCCGGCGTTTTTGAGAGTGGTCGCCATCTTTTGAGCATTGAATCCTTCGGGTAGAAAAAAATCAAGATCGTATGAGACACGATGACCCAGCCAGCAGCGCGACAGCGCCGTGCCGCCGCACAATTTTGCCAAGTCGAACTGCGGGTCGCCCATGGCTTGCAATTGGCCCAGAACATCTTCCTGCAACCGGTGTAGAGCCATGCTTTTGGCGTCTTTGATCATAAGTTTCTGTTGTCAGACATATATGTCATTTTTACTCCGGAAGCCAGAAAAGTCAAAGTCAGTCCCACTTCTTCCAGGGCGCTTTGCCCGATTGCCACAGCTCTTCCAGGTGCGTTTTGTCACGCAGGGTGTCCATGGGCTGCCAGAAGCCGTGGTGCTGGTAGGCGGCCAGTTGGCCCTCGCTGGCCAGGCGCTCCACGGGGTCACGCTCCCAGAGCGTTTGGTCGTCGGTGATGTAGTCGAGCACCTGGGGCGACAGCACAAAGAAGCCGCCGTTGATCATGGCGCCATCGCCTTTGGGCTTTTCTGTGAACGACCTGACCTTGGTGCCGCTCATGTCCAGCGCGCCAAAGCGGCCCGGCGGAATGGTGGCGGTCACGGTGGCTTTGACGTTTTGAGCGTGGTGAAAGGCGATCAGCTCGGTGATGTTGATGTCGCTCACGCCGTCGCCATAGGTCAGGCAAAAGGTGTCTTCATCTTTGACGTAGTTGGCCACGCGCTTCAGGCGCCCGCCGGTTTGGGTGTTATCGCCGGTGTCAACCAGCGTGACTTTCCAGGGCTCGGCCTTGTGCTGGTGCACTTCCATGCGGTTGTTGGCCATGTCAAAGGTCACGTCTGACATGTGCAGAAAGTAGTTGGCAAAGTATTCCTTGATGACGTAGCCCTTGTAGCCGCAGCAGATCACAAAGTCGTTGATGCCGTAGTGGGAATAAATCTTGAGGATGTGCCAAAGAATCGGGTGCCCGCCGATTTCGATCATCGGTTTGGGCTTGACCACGGTTTCTTCGCTGATGCGCGTGCCGAGGCCACCAGCCAGAATGACTGCTTTCATGTTAAATCCAGGGTTTATTTA
>Ga0210024_1003363_pt1 | contig 13234 bp, 13 predicted proteins | sample CryGeymeta201525_FD_183988 | JGI IMG/M metagenome (GOLD analysis project Ga0210024, IMG submission 183988) | Groundwater microbial communities from Crystal Geyser aquifers in Utah, USA - Crystal Geyser metaG 2015-25 (SPAdes) (version 2) | ecosystem: Environmental > Aquatic > Deep subsurface >... | reverse complement strand
CAATAAACAAAAGTCATTCGGGAATGTTAATCGCGTTTTCAACTCTTTTACTGGTAATTGCAGCCGTCAGCTTTATTGGCTGGATAGTTCTAAAACCTGAGCCCATTATGCTTCAGGGACAGGCCGAAGCAACCGAAGTCCGCGTTTCGGGCAAAGTTCCCGGCCGTATCGAGAAATTCCTGGTATCCGAAGGAATGACGGTGAACAAAGGGGATACGCTGGTATTGATTGACAGTCCTGAACTGGATGCCAAACTGATGCAGGCCAACTCCGCCGAAGATGCTGCCCGTGCACAAAATCAGAAAGCAATTAAAGGCGCACGTTCCGAACAAATTGCAGGTGCTTACGAACTGTGGCAAAAAGCAGAGGTTGGCGTGAGCCTGGCAGAAAAAACCTATAACCGGGTACAGAATATGTTTGCCGAAGGGGTGATGCCTGCACAGAAACGCGATGAAGCCGAAGCCAATTATCAGGCTGCCGTGGCAACTTCTAAAGCGGCAAAATCGCAATACGTCATGGCGCTTAACGGTGCTGAAAAAGAAGATAAACTCGCCGCAATTGCCTTGGTGAACCGTGCCAAAGGAGCCGTTTCGGAAGTGGAATCCTACCTTTCGGAAACCATGCTCGTAGCGCCTGTCAGCGGTGAAGTATCTGATGTTTTTCCTAAGCAGGGCGAACTGGTTGGTTCGGGCGCCCCGATAATGAATATTGTTGACTTGAATGATATGTGGGTGGTTTTCAATATTCGCGAAGACTTGCTGGCAAACATCAAAGTCGGGAAAGAGATTGATGCTGTTGTTCCAGCCCTGGGAAATATATCAGTTAAACTGAAAGTAAACTACATCAAAGCAATGGCAAGCTATGCTACGTTCAAAGCTACAAAAACCAATGGCGGGTTTGATGTAAAAAGCTTTGAAGTGCGCGCTGTTCCGGTTTTACAGATTGAAGGTCTGCGGCCAGGGATGAGCCTGATGGTGGATTACGGGAAGTTGAAATAAGTTGGGAGACAAAGTTCAGGAGCTTCACACTTCTGTTAATCAAATCTATTTCACAAAAACAACCATCACATTTATAAAATACCAATGAAATCGATACTAAAAAATATTTGGGAAGTAGCGAAACGGGAAGTTAACCGGATGTCATCGCGGGGGCTTTACATCCTGGTGGTGCTGGTTTTTCCTATCCTCACCATCTTGTTTTTCGCTTCACTTTTCAAAGAAGGTGTGCCGACAAAAATGCCCATTGCGATTGTAGATTTGGACCAAACGGCCAGCTCACGCAAAATAGCCCGGAATATCGAAGTTACTCCTTTGAGCGCCGTTAAGGAATACCTGCAATCGGAAACCGAAGCCATGTCGGAATTACGAACAGGCAATATTTATGGATTTGTGGTCATTCCCAAAAACCTGCAGGCCGATATCCTTGCATCGAGGCAACCCGTGATCAGCTATTATTATCAAAATGGATTTTTGATTGTCGGCGGACTGATGCAGAATGATTTAACACTTATTCTGCACACCTTGTCAGGAGGAATAAACATCCGGAAACGCGAAGCCATGGGCCAGCAGGAAGATTACATTATGTCGCAGGTTCAGCCGGTTCAAGTTAGTACACACCAGTTGTTCAATCCAACGGCGAATTACTCCGTATATATTTCAACCATAATACTGCCGATCATGCTGCAACTTTTTATCCTGCTAATGACCGTTTACAGCATCGGCATCGAAATAAAAGAAAAAACTTCGCATGAATGGCTAAGGCTTTCGGGCAAATCGATTTTTACAGCAATTACAGGAAAGCTTCTACCCTATACCGTAATTTTCTTTTTTGTGATGATGTTTCAGAATTTTATGCTTTACAAAGTGATGCAGGTACCAATGCATGCAAGTACTGGCTGGTTGATGCTTGGCTCGTTGCTTTTTGTAATGGCTTACCAGGCAATTGGTATCTTCTTTATTGGCTTGCTACCAATGATGCGCCACTCGCTTAACCTGGCCGCTTTTTATGGCATTCTGGCCCTTACGCTTTGCGGATTCTCGTTCCCGGTTGAAGCTATGCCGCCGGTATTTCAATATTGGGCAGGCGCTTTTCCGGTACGACACTATATGCACCTGTTTCAAAGCCAGATACTTGCCGGATTTGAACTTAAGTATTCCATGCTATCCTACCTGTACATCTTACTATTCTTCTTGTTGCCTTTAACTATAATCAACCGGCTTAAATCAGCGCTCATTTATCAAACTTTTATTGAAGATATCCATAAAAACTAACTGAAAGCTTATCAGCTCAGCGTTAAATAGCGAACAGAAAAAAGTCAAATTAAAATTTAAAAAAAGTATAAGAACGTAAGATATGAAGAACAAGAATATAAATAGTACCGGGCAAGTCAGGGAAGGGTTTACCAACACACTCAGGATCTGGATGCGCGAGTTTCAGCTTATTTTTTCTGATGTAGGGGTTATGGTTCTTATTTTTGCCGTTCCCCTGCTATATCCGATGCTCTATTCGTTTATCTACTATCCTGAAGTGGTTAGTGACTTGCCAATAGCCGTTGTTGACCTGTCACATTCAACTGATAGCCGCCAGTTTATCCGTAATCTGGATGCAAGCCCTGATTTAATGGTTGCTACCAACAGCATCTCGATGGCACAAGCAATTTCGATGTTCAAAAACCGCGAAGTGCGCGGTATCGTGCAGATTCCGGAAACATTCAGCAAAGATATCGCGATGAATCGCCAGACGACCATTTCGGCTTATGCCGATATGGAGTTCTTCCTTTATTACAAAGCATTGATGACCGGAGTTAATTTTGTGGCGCTCGAAACAGGTAACCAAATACAAATCAACAACCTGATGAACGCCGGCTTAACCGGGCGGCAGGCTGAAATAACGGCTGAACCCTTTAAAATGGTTGATAATCCATTATCCAACCAGGCAGGGGGCTTTGCAAGTTACGGTATCCCGGCGGCGCTAATCCTTATCATCCAGCAGACGCTGATTATTGCCATTGGCATACTGGCAGGAACCGCCAGGGAACGGCATATTTTCGGTACGCTGGTGCCAATGGATCGCCGCAAGATGGGGACTTTGCGGCTGGTAATAGGGAAAGCCGCAGCTTATTTCACTATTTATGCTTTGCTCTCTGTTTATATGCTGGGGATGATCCCCAAATGGTTTGGCTACGGGCAATCGGCCAGTTTAATTGGACTTATCACGCTAATAACGCCATTTATACTATCAAGCATTTTCATGGGGATGACACTTTCAGTTATTTTCAAAAACCGTGAAAGTTCCATGATGCTTTACCTCTTTATCTCAATTCCCTTGCTGTTTTTATCCGGAATTATTTGGCCGCTATCGAATTTCGGCCCGGTATGGCTGGCAGTACGGGAAATATTCCCTTCATCAAATGCCATTTTTGGCTTTATAAAAATGAAATCACTGGGAGCCAGTATTTTTGAAACCCGCAAAGAAATCATGTCCCTTTGGATACAAACAGGGTTTTACTTCCTGACAGCCTGCATAACGTATGGATACCAGGTTAATTATACGGCGCATCTGCGAATGGAGCTGACATCACATCCGTTCCGGGAAATTCGGAAAAGAATTGCAATCAGGATTAGGAGCTAGGGAAACAGGTCTAACGTAAATGAATTCAAAAAAATATCAATTTAAAAATCACAAATCATGAAAACAAAAAATTCAATCATGCTTGCATTGGCAATCATGCTCATTTCAACATCTGCTTTCGCTCAAATCAACTTTGGATTGCGAAACGGAATAGCAGCAACCACCTTTTCAGATAAAGGGAATCTGGCCAACAACAACAGTGTTACGTTCTCATACACCGCCGGCGCTTTTGCTTCAATTCCGGTTATCAAGTCATTTGAGATACGGCCCGAACTGAATTATGTACGCAAAGGCCGCAGCAACGAAACTTCTGAACTGAATACTTCAGTTGAAACCGACTTCATGCTCCATTACTTACAGGTTCCTGTTTTGTTTCAATACAGGGATGCCCAAATGCTCAACAAATCAGGTTCTGTATTTTATTTCAATGCCGGACCTTATGCTGCTTTTCCATTAAATACCCAGACCAGGGTTTCAGATAATAATGAAGGTACACTTGTTCCGGTTGGTGACAGCAAAAATTCCGATTGGGGCGCAACCATGGGAATCGGGTTCCAGACGCCAATCTTTAAGAAAGATATTTGTTTCGACCTTAGGTATGACATGGGTTTATCCGAAATTGAACAACAACCAACTGATTATCGCACCAAATCATTAAGTCTGACTGTGGGCATTGTATTTTAAAATCTTAAAACAATAAAAAATGAAAAAGCAAATCATTCTTTTCCTTTCAATGACGGTTTTAGCCGTTTCAGTTTCAGCTCAAAAAAGTGTAGTTGAAACAACTTCCCAAAAACGAATTCACCAATCTCAAACCGACAGTTTAAAGATTAAACAAACTATCGGTGTGTCAATTGATTTACTGCCTCCAATTATGAGCGCTACAAACGGCAATTTTGGTTACTCGGCCCAATTGTGGTATGGTTACAAAAAAATCCGGGTTCGTGGTGTAATAGCAGGATTTACCATGCCTGACAAGCTAATGGGGAATGATGATTTCCAGGATTTAAATACAATTGCTACTGCCTTGATTTTTGATTATTTCCTGAAAAACAACTTCAAAGGATGGTGGTTTGGGGCCGGAACCGAAATGTGGAATAATAACATAACCTCGAAAACAGATACATGGGATTACACCTTCAACGATTATGTGGCCACAGCAGGAAGTGGTTATATTTTTAAGGTGTACAAAAACTTTTACGTTGAGCCTTGGGGAGCACTGCATTATGTTATGAACGATGAAAAAGTAACTGTTGGCGCTACGGAATACAAAACCAAAAAGTTCCAGGGCGAAGTATCACTTAAAGTGGGCTGGCATTTTTAAACACTCAAAAAAGACTACAATGAAAGAATTTATTAATATTGGTTTTTGCCGATATAACCCGAAAACTTCAGGTTGTTGACCCGACTTCGCGAGAGTTGTATATTTCTGTTGGTGCCTTTATAGGAAACCTGAGCCAGGCCGCTTCATACTTTGGGTATGAAACTGAAATTAAGATACACAATCTTTCCGAAATTAAAGGTACCCCGGTAGCATCTGTTGCATTAACAAAATCCAATATAAAAAGAACAGAAACAATCCTGAATGACATTAAACTCAGAACTACGTTACGCATTCCTTTTGAAACAATTCCCATTAAGCATGCAGATTGGAAGACTTTTGTTGCTGTTGACCCGTCAAAAATTCACTATTTCTCTGTAGAATCAGAAGAAGGAAAGTACATTAAGCAGAAAGAACTGGAATCATACACCCGGCAGGCACAAAATAAAAGCGCACAGGATGAATTGGCATCATGGATACTCTTTTCAAATAAAGATGCTAAAGAAAAACAGGATGGACTTACTACCGAAGGAATGGGAATAATAGGAGTCGGTGGATTTGTGATCCGGAATTTTTTCAAACCGGAAGATTCAAAAAAAGAATCTTTTGTTACACAGGGTATCGATAAGACAAAACTTCAGGTCGAAAATTGCGGGGGATGGCTAATAATAACCCAGCCATCGGAAAATATAGAAAGCTGGATAAATACCGGTCGTTTGTGCCAGGCAATGCACTTAAAATGCCGCAAGATGAATATCGGGTTTCATCCCATGAATCAGGTTATTGAAGAAACTGGTTTTGAAAACGAAGCTAACACATTTCTTGGCTTTGGCGGACATATTATGTTTATTGCCTGCATTGGTTATGTAGATAAGTATCCCGAACCAGTAAGTGTAAGAAGACCGGTTGACAGCTTTGCAACTTTCAAATAATTTAAACGATGAAAAAGACTTATATATAGAAAAGGGAATTTCAAAATTTAATAACATTCTTTTTCTGAACACGGATTTTTTGAGGTTGATTTTTGTAAATTGCAATCCAATAAACCAACAAAAAAATCGTACCTATGAATCCATCAAGAAGAAATTTTCTGAAAAAATCAGCAGTTGCGGCATCTGCAATCGGCATGGCAACTGTTATTCCCGAAAAAGTATGGTCGTCGGAATTTGTACCCAGCGATAAAGTAAATGTAGCGTTAATCGGTTGTCGTAACATGGGTTTCGGAATTCTGAAACACCACCTCGACACAGGAATGGTCAATTGTGTTGCACTTTGCGATGTTGACGAAAATGTGCTGAAAGAAAAATCGGACATTGTTAAAAAAGATTACAACCAGTCGCCGGAATTAATAAAAGATTACCGGAAAGTGCTCGAAAGAAAAGACATGGACTCAGTAATTATCGGAACGCCCGACCACTGGCACTGTTTGATTATGGTGGAAGCCGTTCAAGCCGGAAAGGATGTTTATGTTGAAAAACCAATGGCCAACACCATTGGCGAGTGCAACATTATGGTAAAAGCCGCCAACCGCTACAACCGGGTTGTTCAGGTGGGACAGCAACAGCGCGACGGGAAAGTGTTTATCGATTGTATGAACCTGATAAAATCGGGCGAAATTGGAACGTTGCGGAAAGTAAATATCTGGGCCAATTTTAATTACGGATTGGGAACCGTTCCAGTTCCGGATGGTCCGGTTCCGGCGGGTGTCGATTACGATTTTTGGCTGGGGCCAGCGCCAAAACGCGCTTTTAATCAGGCTCGTTTTCACGGTAGCTGGCGCCATTACTGGGATTACGGCGGTGGATTGATGAGCGACTGGGGAGTTCACCTGATTGATATGGGTTTGTGGGCCGGAGATATTGTGGATGGTCCAAAAACGGTGATGACATACGCTTCTAACCTATCGAAAAAAAAGATGGATCGCGAAACATTTGATACCATGAACGTAATTTACCCGAAAAAGGATTTTGTGATAAATTACGATTTAACGGCCGGAATTCAACAAGGGCCTTACGACAGTGCATACGGAATCCAGTTTATTGGTGAAAAGGGAACATTGGTGGCCGACCGCAGTAAATATCATTTATACCCGGAGTGGGACGACAGTAAAAAAGCGGAAAAAGTGGAGGAAGTTTCATACACAAAAGGACACGAATCGCATCGCGAACATGTTGACAATTTCCTGGCGTGCATAAAATCACGCGAAAAAACTTCCTGTCCTCCCGAAATCGGCAGAGCTGCTGCAGTGCATGTTCATATTGCAAATATTTCAGCCCGGGTGGGGCAACAGTTACTTGAGTGGGACGATGCAAACAACCGTTTCACCAATAGCGAAAAAGCAAACGAAATGATTACCCCCGTTTATCGTGCACCTTGGAAACTACCGCAAGTGTGAGGAAGATTAGGGCCTTACTTAATGTGACTAAAGTCCAGTTTATCTTAATGTTCTATTACCGTTGGCTTAAGCCAACGGTAATAAAAAAGCTTCGCATACAAGGCTTTAGCCACATTTTCATTACAAACTTAAAGTCAAATAATATAATGAATTCATGAATACACGCAGGAACTTTTTAAAAATAAGCGCTTTTGCAACGGCAGGCGCTTTAATGGTTAACCCGTTTTTAACAATGGCAGCCGAAGGGAAAAACAAGTTGAAAAACTTTGGCTTTATTTCGGGTATTGCCGGGGAAGCCATGAAGGCCGACTGGAAACGAACACTGAAACAGGCAGTTGAATTTGGTTTTACTGAAATCGAAGGCGGCAGCAATCACGCCGGTTCTCCGCAGGAATTTTTAAGTTACTGCAAAGAAATTGGCATTAAACCCATTGCAGGGGCGCTCGATTTTAAAACAAAAATTGAAGACCTCAATAAAGGCTTTGACAACTTAAACGAACTAAAAATGAAATATGCCGTGGTTTACTGGCCGTGGATGGGAGGCGGCCCCTTTATGCTCGATGATTGCAAAAAATCGGCAGAAATTCTGAATGAACTGGGAACAAAAACCAAACAAAACGGGCTGCAACTACTGTGGCACAACCACGATAAGGAGTTTCATAAAATGGAGGATGGTTTGCCTTTCGACTACTTAATGAAAAATACTGACCCAAAACTGGTTCAGTGTGAAATGGACATTTACTGGGTAAAAAAAGGCGGCGGCGACCCACTTGCAGTACTGAAAAAATATGCTGGCCGTATCCCGGTTTTGCATGTAAAAGATATGGCGCCCGGACCTGAACAGGATTTTATTTGCCCCGGTCGCGGAATTATTGACTTTGTGCCCATTTTTGCCGAAGCCCGGAAACAAAAAATCGAACATTATTTTGTTGAACGCGACAACGAACCTGATGGAATTGGCTGTTTAAAATCGAGTGGGGAGTTTTTGAGGAATATCAGATTTTAAGAAAGAGAATCAAGAATCAAGAATCAAGACAACAATGAAAACGATAAAAGTGGGGGTTTCTGGGCTGGGATTTATTGGTCCGGCGCACATTGAAGCGTTACGGCGGATTCCCGGAATAGAAGTGGTTGCCGTTTCCGAATCTTCTGAAGAGCTGGCAAAATCGAAAGCTGAACAACTCGGAATCCCGAAATACTTCGGAAATTTCAACGACCTTCTGAAAGAAAATATCGACTGTGTGCATATTTGTACGCCCAACTTCCTTCATTTCGAAATGGCAAAAGCAGCCTTGCTGGCCGGCAAACATGTAGTTTGCGAAAAACCGCTGGCCACTTCCATTTCGGAGGGTGAAGAATTGCTGAAATTTGCGAACGAAAAAGGATTGATTCATGCGGTTCATTTTAATATCAGGTATTATCCACTGGTGCGGCAAATGAAAGTGATGCGCGAAAAGGGTGAATTGGGGGAAGTTTATTCCATTATCGGGTCGTATTTGCAGGACTGGCTTTTTTATGCCACCGACTATAATTGGCGGCTGGAACCTGAACTTTCCGGAAAATCGAAAGCCATTGCCGATATCGGTTCGCATTTGATGGATTTGCTCGAATATATTTCAGGATTAAAAATTACTGAAGTGATGGCCGATTTTAAAACCATTCACCCAGTTCGAAAGAAACCACTGAAACCAGTTGAAACGTACTCAGGCAAAATGCTTCAACCTGAAGATTATGCCGAAGTGCCCATTCATACTGAAGATTACGCCACTGTAATGTTACGATTTGACAACGGAAACAAAGGAGTGATAACCGTGAGCCAGGTAAGTGCGGGCCGCAAAAACAGATTGAGTCTCGAAATTTCAGGTTCAAAACAAACTTTTGCATGGAATTCGGAGTCGCCCAACGAATTGTGGATTGGTCGGCGCGATGCAGCAAACCAGGTTTTAATGCGAGATCCATCGCTGTTCGACAAAGAAAGCGCTGTGCTCATTTCGTTTCCCGGCGGCCACAACGAAGGATTTCCCGATACTTCGAAACAAATGTTTAAGGAGGTGTACGAAAACATTAGTAAGGGAACCATGGAAGGGGCGAAATTCCCAACTTTTAAAGATGGATTGCGGGAATTGATTTTGTGCGAGAAGATTTTGAAAAGTAATGAAAAAGAAAGTTGGGTAAAAGTGTAGTTTTACATTTAAAGTGCTTTAGGTGACTGAATTGCAAAATATTATCGCTCAGGGTGAAGGATATTTCACCGAATTTAAACGCAATATTAACAGTGATTTAAAAAAAGAACTGGTTGCATTTGCAAATGCTTCCGGCGGCAATATTTTTCTGGGTATTGAAGATGATGGAACTGTTTGTGGTATTCAAATTACCAATCATTTGATTTCACAAATTCAGGATGCGGCCAGTGAATGCGACCCACCGGTTAACATCGAAATAATTAATCATTCGAATCAGGTTTTACAAATCCATGTTTTTGAAAGCAATACAAAGCCACATCGCACCACAACCGGATTCTATTTGAGAGTTGGCGCTAACTCCCAGAAAATGCGCACCGACAACATTTTGGAATTCCTGGAAAAAGAAGGTCGGGTAAGGTTTGATGAACGGGTGAGAAATGATATTGATTTCAATCGTTATTTTTCTGAAAATCAGTGGAGAAGGTTTCTTGTCCGCTCTGGCATTTCGCCCGATGTTGAAAAACTGACTATTTTGCAAAGTCTGGGTGCAATAAAAATGAATAATGGAAACCCGGTTTTCACCACTGCCGGGGTACTTGTTTTTACCGATTCGCCCACGCTTTTTTTGCAGCAGGCTTATGTTACCTGCGTGGCATTTCGCACACCGGAGAAAGTAGATATTGTTGACAGAAAAGATTTTACCGGAGATTTTTTTACCAACATTGAAATTTATCCCGACAAAATTATTATCTCGAATCCGGGAGGGTTACCCAAGGGAATGCCTGAAGCAGATTTCGGAAAATACAGCCTCGCCCGGAATGCAACCCTGGCAAACCTGATGCAAAGGGCCGGATTTATTGAAAAATTGGGTACTGGCATAACCCGCATCAGGCAGGAAGCAGAAAAAGCAGGAATTCATGATGTTGAATTTTCATTTGGATATTTCTTTGCGGTGGAGTTTAAAAGGGTAGCAGATTCCTGGAAAAGTTCGGAGAAAAGTTCGGAGAAAATATTAAACCTGATATCCACAAACAAAAATATTACCATCAAAGAGCTTGCTAATGAGTTAAATATAACACGAAGAACCGTTGAGAAGAATCTGGCTAAATTGAAAGTTAAAGGAATGTTACAAAGAGTTGGTTCTGATAAAGGAGGTTTCTGGGTAGTGAATAATACAACATTTGAGGGATTAAACAAGTGAATAAATGGCGGATTAAATGGCGGAAAAAAGGTGGATTAAATGACGGATTAAAAACAGTAAAAACTATAAAAACTATGTTAGACTTAGGATTTGTTAGCGCCATTCTGGCTGAAAAAAGTTTTGATGAGGTAATAGAATTTGCCTCCGAAAACCGTTTTAAATGTGTTGAAATGATGTGCTGGCCTGTAGGCAAGGCCGAACGCCGCTATGCCGGAGTTACCCATATTAATGTTGATGAACTCGGCGATAAAAAAGTAACCGAAATCAAGGAAGTTCTTAAAAGAAACAACATCTACATTTCGGGGTTGGGTTATTATCCAAACCCGCTCGATGCAGATGACAAGCAGGCTGAATTTTATATTGAACACATTAAAAAAGTGATAAAAGCCGCTGCAAAACTGGGAGCCTCGGTGGTAAACACTTTCGTTGGCCGCGACCCGTTGAAAAGCGTGGAGGAAAACCTTGAAAAGTTTGCTAAAGTTTGGACCGGAATTATTAAAGTGGCAGAAGAAAACAATGTGAAAATTGGTATCGAAAATTGCCCGATGCTTTTTACCCGCGATGAATGGCCCGGTGGAAAAAACCTGGCAACTACACCTGCAATCTGGCGGAAGATGTTCGAAATCATTCCTAGTGAGAATTTCGGGCTGAACTACGATCCTTCGCATTTGGTTTGGCAGCAAATGGACGAGGTAAAACCCATTTTTGACTTCAGCGAAAAACTATTTCATATTCATTTAAAAGATGTAAAAGTATATCGCGACAAATTGAATGAAGTTGGAATAATGGCCTATCCGCTCGATTATCATTCGCCAAAAATTCCAGGACTTGGCGATGTTGACTGGCGTGGATTTTTCTCGGCGCTCACATCGGTAAAATACCGCGGTCCGGTTTGTATCGAAGTGGAAGACAAAGCCTTTGAAGGCTCAGAAAAAGATGTTAAAACAGCCATACTTACCAGCCGCAACTATTTGAACCAGTATCTGTTGTAGTATGATTTCAATATTTATTAAATCCGCAAATTTCATCAACAGGTTTGCGGATTTTCTTTCTCACTTTGTAGTCTTCAGGCGGGTAACCCAACGTAATTAACAATCCAATTTTTCTTTTTTCAGAAATATTTAAAAGAGGCTTTATTTTTTTCTCATCAAACCAGCCAATCATGCAGGTTCCCAATCCCTGTTCGACTGCCTGCAAACAAAAATGTGACGCTGCAATTCCAATATCAATTTGTGGGTATTCCATGTTTTTGATGCTGCCTCCAATCTGGGCAATCAGTTTTGCCTTTTCAATCACCAAAACGGCAATTACAGGGGCCTCTAAAGCAAATTTATTAAACGATATCGTTTTGCTGAAAGTAGCTTTTGCAACTTCATTTTTTAATTCGGGTTCATCAACAATAATTATTTTCCACGGTTGCGAATTGCATGCCGAAGGAGCCAAATGAACTGCTTCAATTATTTTTTCAATTTTTTCCGGTTCAACTGGTTTATCCGTGTATTTGCGAACACTTTGTCTGATGTTTATCAATTCCTGCAATTTCATATAACCGGTTTCTTTAACTTTTATAAGACTTTATTCAATTTTCAAACCTATTAATTCAAACCATTCATTAAAACGAACGTAAAAAAGGACAATAAAGAATCAAAATAAATAAATAAAGAAAATTATCATTTCTATCCACTAAAAATAATAAAATTTTATGCCTGACAGTGTTTACAAAATTATTGAATTGGTAGGGAGCAGCACCGAATCATGGGAAAAAGCTGCACAAAATGCCATAGAACGCGCTTCAAAGTCATTGCGCGAACTGAGAATTGCGGAAGTTGTCCAGATGGACATGCACTTAAAAGACGGTAAAATCGAATATTACCGTACTAAGTTGAAAGTATCCTTTAAATATGAAGGATAATTTTTAAGCATTTAAACGAATAAAGAGGGCGTTGCAATAAACGCCCTTTGTTTTATTCAGGGAAATAGCTATTTTTCAAATGTCTAAAAAAAATCGATTTTACATTTATACTAAAATAATTGATATGGAACGAAGAATATTCATTAGAAACAGCGCTTTGGGAACAATTGCACTTACCATTCCCGCAATCAGAAGTTTTGGAAATAACTTTTCGGTAGATTATAATTTGCCTCGTCGGATTTTGGGGAAAACCGGCGAAAAACTTTCTGTGATAGGTTTTGGGGGAATTATGCTGAATGACAATCCTCAGGATTTTGCCAACGAACTGGTTGCTAAATCTTATGATTTAGGCGTGAATTATTTCGATGTTGCGCCCGGTTACGGAAATGCCCAGGAAAAACTGGGACCTGCATTAAAACCTTACCGCAAAAATTGCTTTCTCGCCTGCAAAACCCAAAAAAGAAATGCTGCAGAAGCACAGGTTGAACTTGAAGATTCGTTACGAAAACTGGAAACCGACCATTTCGATTTATATCAGTTGCATGCTTTGAGTTCGGTAGATCAGGTAAAGCAGGTTTTCCGCCCTGGTGGC
>Ga0210024_1003356_pt1 | contig 13253 bp, 18 predicted proteins | sample CryGeymeta201525_FD_183988 | JGI IMG/M metagenome (GOLD analysis project Ga0210024, IMG submission 183988) | Groundwater microbial communities from Crystal Geyser aquifers in Utah, USA - Crystal Geyser metaG 2015-25 (SPAdes) (version 2) | ecosystem: Environmental > Aquatic > Deep subsurface >... | reverse complement strand
AAATTCGGCGGCGGCGGAAAAATCGGAATTGGAAAGCCCTCCTTCGCCTTTCGGCTACGGACGGGCAAGCGAGGGCGGGCAAAAATTCCTTCCCCCCAACCCCCTTCCTTTTTGCCCGCCCGAACGTTCAGATTTCTGCTCCGCCAAAGGCGGAGCAATCAGTCAGGATTTTGTTCAAAAAAGGTTCGAGCTTCGTTCAGTAATTGCGACCACGTAAAAATATTGTAAGGAATTTTTATACCTCAAAAGATAATATCCAAAATTGAAAAAGATATAAAAAAACCAGGTTTCTTAAAAAGAGTTTTGGGTGTATTTTTGATTTTTATTGGTTTTTTAGCTCTGATAACACCCTTAACTCCAGGTTCCTGGCTTATATTTGTTGGATTAGAATTTATTGGCCTGTCAGCTTTTGTTAGGGGTAAAAAAGAAAATAAGTAACCTTCTTAGATTCTTGTTTTCGGTTAAAATTTGTGTTATTTTTTTATTTGAATTAGCTTTGCGGGTGTCGTATAATGGCTATTATATCTGCCTTCCAAGCAGAAGATGAGAGTTCGATCCTCTTCACCCGCTCCAAAAGTAAATCAATAAGGGAGTGCTAATTATTATGAATAAACTTGTTTCTGATATGATGCTTGAACTTCATGTTCCAGACTTTGAGCTAACTAAGAAGTTTTACGGAGATTTAGGATTTGAAGTAGTTTGGGAGAAAAAGCCAGAGGAAAGAAAAGGCTATATGGTAATGAGAAATAAAGGTAGTATTCTTAATTTTTACTGTGGGAATGATCATGTGTTTGAACAAACTTATTTTAGGAGATTTCCTAAAGATACTAATCGAGGGTATGCTGTAGAGATTGTTATTCCTCATGACGATATCAGTGCCCTTTACAAAAAAGTTTTTAATAAATATAAAAATTTAGTAGTGGAACCATTACAAATACGTTTTGATAGACTTGATTTTAGAATGGTTGATCCTTTTGGTTTTTATTTACGCTTTGTTGAACGGTACAATTGGGTTGATGGAAAAGATAAAGAGGGCAATCCTTTAGCTTAAATTCATATGACTAATTCTAAAAAAGAAAATATTGAAGTTGAGTTACGTGGACCGTTATCAAAAGAAAAGTTTCTGGAATTAGAGAACTTTTTTAAAAATAATGGGAACTTTAAGTCAAACAAAGAAAGAGTACTAATTGATTATTCCACTTTTTTACCTGAAGAAGGAATTGAAAAAAGACAAAAAGATATTCGCCTGAGAGTAACTAATGGGGTGCCTGAGATAGTGGTTAAGCTTGGTAATTGGGGAGGGGATGAAAATAGAGAGGAAATTTCGGTTTTAGCTAAAGAGGGAAATTTTGATAATTTAGTTAAAATTTTCGGAATCTTAGGTCTTCAAAAAGGCATGCTTTGTGTTAGAAAGAGTAAAGTATACGATTATCAAGAAATCGAATTTGCTCTTGTTGAGGTTCCGGATCACAGTTTTTATTTTGAAGCTGAAAAAGTTATCAGCAGAGAAGATGATATAGAAAATACTAGAAAAGAAATAAGAGAAGTTTGTCATGGGTTGGGATTAGATATTTTCGACGAAGAAGGATTTTTTAAATATATAAATACGCTCAACAAAGAAGCAAACGAAGTCTTTGAATTTGATAATCACCACGATACTTATTTTAAGGATCGTTTCAACTTATAAACAACCTTTAAACATTGGTTATTGAACCCTTGTAGTGTATGATAATTATATATAGTACATGGGTTTAATATGAGATTGGAAGATAAAAGAAAAGCAATAGAGTTGCGTCAAAAAGGTTTTACTTATAACGAGATAAAAGAAATTATACCAAGTATTTCTAAGGGAACTCTTTCTGGTTGGCTTAAAAATATAGATTTAAGTAATATACATAAAAAACGCATTCTTGACAAGATTAAAGATGCGAGTCAAAAAGGAAGAGTAAAGGGTGCTTGGGTTAACAAAAAGAAGAGGGAAGATAGAATTAAAAAAATTCAAGAAGAAGCAAAAAAAGAGTTTCGTATACTTGCTCAAAAACCTTTATTTCTTATTGGATTATCTCTATACTTTGCAGAAGGAACACATAAATTCCAAAGATTCCAGTTTGTAAATTCAGACCCTCGGATTATAAAGCTTATGATGGCCTGGTTAAAAAAAGTTTTTAGAATAAGTGACGAGAATATTAATTTTAGATTATATTTGCATGAAATATATAGCAATGAAGGTTGTGAGGAATTTTGGGCAGATATAGTTAATGTTCCTGTTGAAAAATTTTTGAAAACTGTATATAAGCCAACCTTGCATAGATTGAAAAAGAATTTATTATATAAAGGATGTTTAAGAATTGAGGTAAGGGGTAGTGAGTTATTTTGGAAAATTCAAACATGGCAGAATATGTTAACAGAGATTAGTAATTAAATATGCCCTCGTGGTGAAATGGATATCACACGAGTCTTCGGAACTCGGTTTGGGGGTTCGAATCCCTCCGAGGGCACCAGTAAGGAATTTGCAAGCGATTTGGGTTCGCCTCGCTTCGCTCGGCGACCAAATTGTAAGGGATTTTGGGCGAAAAAATCAGTTGGCGGTTTTGTAAAATGTGGTTCGAGCCGATGTTTTTAAGAAATGTTGTCATTTCTTTTTTGTTTTCGGTTTCTACTAATTTTACGGCTTGATTTAAGGACTTTACGAACTCACGAGCCGGTTCGAGCCAAGACAATCCTTTTTGCTCAAAGTCGCTAATTTTTTCTTGAAATTCCACTTTCTGTGATAGCAATTCCTGTTTTTTGGCGGCGTATTCTTCTGTAGATAAAACATCGCTCAAAAACACATCAAGCAGTTTTGCTAACCTGGTTTCAACTTGTTTAAGCTGCTCTTTCAGGCTTTCTACTTTTGATTGAGCATGTTGCTTTGCTTGTTTTTGTTCGCTATCTAACGCCGCCAAAATTTTTTCCGTGTCTTGGCTCGACAAAGAAACTTTTTGAAGATAGTTTTTGATTTGCTCAACAAGTGCTTCTTCGCGCAAATAGTGCTTTTCTTGGCACAAACCTTTTTTCTTGGTGCAATGGTAATAATTGTGCCCTTTTTGAATTTCGGCAGTAATGCTCGCTCCACAAGAGGCACATTTTAACAAACCAAGAAAAGCAAAATTGTGTTTTCTGACTTCCTGAACTTTCCCACGCTTCGCCATAACCTCCTGGCATTTATCAAAAAGCTTCTTTGAAATTAACGGCTCGTGTTGTCCCTCAAAAATTTCCCCGTGATATTTCATTAGGCCGATGTAGAAAATATTTTGTAGAATCTTTTGGATATTACTGACGGCGATTTCTTTATTTAGGTTTCCATGCAGTTTTTTTTCTTTGCACCAATTTGCGAGAGATTTTAGGGTATATTCTCCAGTAGTGTAAAGCTCAAAAAGTTTTTTCACCTTCGGAGTTTTGCTTTTATCAATATCAATCATTCGTGTTTTTGGATTATTCAAATAGCCCACTGGCGCCCAGCCGGGCCAAACGCCGTTTCTTATTTTCTGCCTCAAACCTCGCTTCACATTCTCTCGCAAATTGTCTACAAAATATTTTGATTGGCCAAAAGCGATATTTAGCATAAATAATCCTTGTGGTGTTGGTTCAAACCAAAAAGTGGGAAATTTTAGGGAACGAATCAAGCCGCGATCTACAAAGTGAATTATCTTGCCACCATCAACAGAATTTCTGGCGAGGCGATCCGGGTGCCATGAAATTATTCCGTCTGCTTTTCCTTTTTCAATCAATGATAACATTTCTGCGAATTTCATTCGCCCGGGTTCTTTGGCAGTTTTTGCTTCCTGAAAGGAAGCGACAATTTCAAGTTTTTCTTTGGCGGCAAACTCTTTTAATTCAACAAGTTGAGCTTCAATACTTAAAATTTGTCTGTCGTCTTTTTCGGTGCTCTTGTGAGCATAAATGATGTATTTCATATTTTTTCCTTTAGTTAGTTAATAATGATTTGAAAAAATTTTCTTTTACCGCCCTTTCAGGGCGACAAAACCGCCAACTGATTTTTTCGCCCAAAATCCCTTACAATTTGGTCGCCGAGCGAAGCGAGGCGAACCCAAATCGCTTGCAAATTCCTTACTGGTGCTGTATTCTTAAAATAGTTCGAACGCATTTCGCCGCCTGCGGCGGCGACTGTCAGCCCCCCAAAAATTAAGCGGCTTCGCCGCGATCTTAAAAACTGCCAAAGAACCTGATAAAAATATCGGCTCGAACCGCATTTTGTAAAAGAAAATTTTTTCATAATATTCATAATTATCTTACAGAATGTCCGGTCAACATTCTGTCATTAAAAAATTAATTTTATTTTTAAGGAAAACCATATGCGCTTACAAAACAAAATTGCGATTATTACTGGCGCTGGCTCTGGTATCGGTCGAGGCATTGCATTGGCTTTTGTTAGAGAAGGAGCCAAAGTAGTGGTGGCTGATTGGTCAGAAGAAGGCGGGAAAGAAACAGTAAAACAAGTTGAAAAAGAAAAAGGGGAAGCTATTTTTGTCAAAACAGATGTCAGTAAAACAGCAGATATTGAACAGATGGTAAAAACTTGTCTGGACAAATTCGGTCAGGTGGATATTTTAGTCAATAATGCTGGTATTCATAGAGCTTACAATCTTCATGAAATGTCTGAAGAAGACTGGGACACAGTTTTAAATGTTAATCTCAAGAGCATTTTCTTGGGTTCTAAAAGAGTAATTCCCGAAATGCTCAAACAAGGTAAAGGCAAAATTATAAGCATAGCCTCAATTGCTGGTTTGGTTGGATTTGCTCAAAGCGGTGCCTATTGCGCCTCGAAAGGCGGAATAATTGCTTTAACTAAAGAAATGGTTTTGGAATATGCTCCGAAAAAAATTAATGTCAATTGCATCGCTCCCGGGGTGATTAAAACCGCGATGACAAAAGATATGATTACTGACCCAGCCACAAAACAATTTTTAGAGAGCTCAACTCCTTATCCTCGATTAGGTGAACTAGAAGACATTGCGATGGCCGCTGTTTATTTAGCGTCTGATGAATCAGATTTTGTCAATGGCGAAGTTTTAGTTGTTGATGGTGGATGGGTAGCTAAGTAGTTTTGTGTTTTGAATTTATACCGTCAATAATAAATCAAAAGAATTTACTGCAATGAGCTATGGTTAGCTCATAGAAAAACTTGAAATTGTCAAAGAGCGCGGCGAAGCCGCTTAATTTTTGGGGGGCTGATAGTCGCCGCCGCAGGCGGCGAAATGCGTTCGAACTATTTTAAGAATACAGCACCATAATTTTAAGTAGAGATTATTAATGATAATACCGGATAAATTACAACTAGGTGATGAAGTTAGAGTTATTGCTCCGGCAAGATCAATGGCTTTAATTAGTGATGAAGCAAAAATAATTGCCAATAAAAGGTTATCGGATTTAGGGTTTAAGGTTACTTTTGGCAAACATATTGAAGAAATGGACGATTTTGCATCTTCCAGTATAGAATCGCGAATTAAGGATTTACACGACGCTTTTGCGGATAAAAACGTAAAGGGGATATTAACTGTAATCGGCGGCTATAATTCCAATCAGTTGCTTAATTCTATTGATTGGGACCTTATTAAAGATAATCCTAAAATATTTTGCGGTTATTCCGATATTACAATTCTTCAAAACGCTATTTATAAAAAAACCGGTCTAGTAATTTATTCGGGCCCGCACTATTCATCTTTTGGGCAAAAAATTTATTTTGATTATACTTTGGATTATTTTAAAAAGGCTTGTATGGACAAAGATGATTATGAAATTTTACCTTCATCTGAATGGAGCGATGATATTTGGTATATGGATCAGGAAAAGAGGAGCTTAATAAAAAATGATGGTTTGTGGGTTGTAAATAACGGGCAAGCTGAAGGAAAAATTTTAGGCGGTAATTTGGGCACACTAAGTTTGCTTTTTGGAACAGAATTTATGCCGGATTTAAGTAATTCTATTTTATTTCTTGAAGATGATGCATATACAAAAGGTGCTGATGTGGTTGAATTTGACAGACATTTTCAATCATTAGTTCAGCAACCTAATTTTAACAAGATTAAGGGGATAGTAATCGGCCGGTTTCAAGTTGTCTCTAAAATGACTAATGATCTTTTAATTAAAATAGTTAAAACTAAAAAAGAATTAAACGATATCCCAGTCGTTGCCAATATGGATTTTGGTCATACCTCACCAATTATAACTTTCCCAATAGGGGGAGAGGCTGTAATGAATGCTGGCGAAAATTCTTCCATATCTATAACAAAACATTAATTAGAGTATTCGCTTGCTAAGGGTTGAATCCTTGGCAAGAATACAATAGGAGCACTTATGAAATTTATTAAATCTGGGCAGGGGACATTAGTAGAAGGCAAGGGTTATAAGAAAGACGTTTTTATTAAGAATGTTGATCTTATTTCAAATAAAGTTTTAGTGCAGATGATAATAATTGATCCGCACGGGATCGCCGGCGATCATTATCATAAAAAGACCACGGAGATTTTTTATTTCCTAGAAGGTAAGGGGATTTTTATTGTGGAAGGTAAAGAACATGAGTGTTTTCCGGGAGATATCCTTATTTGCGAAGCCAATGAAATGCATAGTACGCGGAATGAATCAGATCAAGCGTGAAAATATTTAGCTTTTAAAACCGATAATACCAATTTTGAGGGCGGCGATAGTTATTGAGTAGGTGAAAAATAGAGTAAAAAACTATATAATAAAGAAGTCTTAGTTTTTTAACTTTTTAATTTTTACTTTTTACTTTTAACTTAATTATATGGTGGCTATAGTTTAATGGTAGAACTGCGGGTTGTGGTCCCGCTAGCGAGGGTCCGATTCCCTCTAGCCACCCCAATTTAGATTTAAAAACTTAAGTTTATGAAAAAAATAATAATTGTTGTTGTTATTTTATTAGTTGCGTTACTTTTCGGAGCTAAACTTCTTATAAGGCCGGAAAGTAAAACTTTTACTAGTCGGGACGAAGAAAACATTAGATCATTATTTAACGTTTTATCTGATGTTAAGTTAGAATCTTTTTCTAATTCTCCGCAAACTGATGGTACTTTTGGTAGGGAAGGGCTTAACATTACCGCTATTTTTCAATTTAATGATGCACAATTTGCAGATTATCTAAAAAAGACAGAAGATAAAAGAGCTTGGGAGCCTGTTTCATTTAAGTTTAGATCACCAGAAATTGATAAAAAATTTACAGAAAAATCTTTAGAATGGAATAAAGCGCCCTTAACTTCGAATGCTCTAAAATCAAAAAAAGAACTTATTCTTAAAAATCAAATGGGCAGTGTCACTAACGGTATATATCGCTGTCATTTTTCTCGCTATCGTTATGATGAACTGCCTCATTATTTTAAAAGATATTCATGCGATGAGCCGATCAAAAAAATGAGCGAATCAATTGAATCACCGCAAGATTATGCATGGACAATCGGCGTCCTAGATATTAACAATAAAAAGCTTTACATTGAATATCAGATGTAATCAATAAGAGGTAAGTATGGACGAAAATAATTTATACCCAGCTCAGACAGGTATTAATAATTTTCAAGCAGATGCTGTATTTTCAGATAATAAGATAATAAAGAACATATTAACCATAGGTTTTTTGTTAATTTTCGTTTGGTCAATATATGGATTATATGTTCTTGTCGGTTTGGCTAGTGTACTAGGTAGGTCATCTGGAGATATCTCGTTTATCTTTAAGCTTTCTCCGATTATGTTTTTTCTTATTATGCCGTCTTCTATAGCATCTTTTTACTTTTTTTATATGATATTCAAAATAAGAACGATGAACAAGTCTTCTTGGGTATTGGCTATGTTTTTCCCATTAGTAGTTATTTTTAACATAATTATTACAAGAATTGCTTTAGGTTCTTTTTTATCGAAATTAAATCAAATTGCAGGTCAGGGAGATATTCCTAAAGTTTCACAGTTATCAATTTTAAACATAATAAGTTATTTATTGTTTTTTATAATGTTTATTTTATTAATAGTTAGTCGTAATAAGTTTAATAGCTATGAAGATAAAATATCAGGTACGAAGAAGATATTTTTATATATTTATGGAGTTATTATACTCTTGGTCTGCATAATTTTTATTGGTAATGCTTGGTGGGGTAGTTATGAAAAATCTTTTATCGGTTACTCCAAGATTGAAAGTATATTAGGTAAAAAACCGATTTATTTTAATTACATACCACAAAGTATAGAGCTTACAGGTATTCCAGGCAATAAGGTAGGTAACGAAAAAGCAATTTTAGTATTTAACAACCCAAAAAATGTTACGGACTTGGAAAAGCTTTTAATAGTTAACGAATCTACTATAAAGTCGGATCTAAAAGATTCCAGATTAGTAAACAAAAAAGGCAATAGTTACTATATTTTTAAAAGTGAGAGTAAAGAGCGAACAATACTGATTTTCGAAAAAAATGGCGTTTGGGTATCAATGGCTACTATTAAAAAATCATATATAACAGATAATGAATTATTTAAGATAGCAGAATCAGCTAGATAATAATGTTACAAAAAAAATTAACTAAAGGGAAAGATTGATGAGCAAGACTAATACAAAAGTAGAATATTTTCGATCTTGCGTTGAATGCCATAAAGAAATAGACGCAGAATCCGAATTTTGTCCTTTTTGTGGTGCTGTATTAATGAGATCAAGTGGTAAAGATATCAGCATTAAGACAAAAGATAAAGGCAACGAAAAGCCAGTAAAAATGACAGTTTGGTTAATGGTTGGTGGATTGCTAATGTTAGCTTTTATTATCCGTGTATATTTATTCCTTGTTTTGCCACTATGGTTTTTGGGTCAGAGGAAATATCTAAATAAACTACATTCAAAACAGAAAATATCTACATATCCATTTGTTGGGGCATATTTAATTTTTATCTTGGTTGAATTTATTGCACACTATTTAGTTATTAAATATTCGGATTACGGAACTTCTCTTTTAGTATTAATTTCCGGATTATTATTTATCCATTCAATATTTATTTATCAATCTTTAAAAATTAAAAATGTTCTAGTAGAACATTTTAAAGATTATCAAAAAAAGGGTGTTAAAATATCCAATTTATGGACCATTTTATTCGGCTTTCTATATCTTCAATTAGAAGTTAATAAGTTATTTTATGACGAGTAATTATGTCACAAGAAAAACTAATAAAAGGGAAAGATTATATAGGTGTTGGTTCGGGGGCAATGATTTTTAATTCCGAAGGCAGAGTATTTATCGCTAAGAGAGGGTCAAAGGCTAGAAACGAAAGAGGTAAGTGGGATTTTCCAGGCGGAGGCGTTAGATTTGGCGAGAAATGTGCAGATGCCGTAAAAAGAGAAATCAAAGAAGAACACGATTTTGAAATAGAAGTTATCGAGCTATTAGAAGTCGTTAATCATATTTTAAAAGAGGAGGGACAGCACTGGGTTTCTCCTTCTTTTGTTGCAAAATACGTTTCTGGTGAACCTAAAATTATAGAGCCTGAAAAATGTGAAGAAATAAAATGGGTTGAATTAAAAGAAATCCAAGTTGATACTTTATCTTCCGCAAGCCGTTCTAATTTTGAAAAATATATTGAAAAATATGGCTACCTATCACCATAAACCGATAAACCATTAAGCTAAAAATTATGTCATTAATAAATATCGAAATTAAAGCAAAATCAAACAATCAAGACCTTGTTTGTGAGATTTTAAAGTCCAATAACGCGGATTTTAAGGGTACTGATCATCAAATAGATACTTATTTTAAAGTATCTAACGGCAGACTTAAACTGAGGAAAGGAAATATTGAAAATCAGCTTATTTTTTATGATAGAGAAAACAAACAAGACCCTAAAAAGTCTGATATAGCTTTATTTAAAACAGAGTCGAACATTTCTTTAAAGGAAGTGTTAATAAAATCTTTGGGCGTTTTAGTGGTTGTGGACAAGCAAAGAGAAATTTATTTTATTGATAATGTGAAATTTCATATAGATACAGTAAAAGATCTGGGTACTTTTGTGGAGATAGAGGCAATAGGCGAAAATGAAAAAGCGGATAAGGACGAACTATTAAGACAATGTAAGTATTATATGAAATTATTCAAAATATCTGCCGAAGATTTGATCTCGGTTTCTTATAGTGATTTATTGCTTCAAAAAGGCGACAGCTAGATTTATATGAAAGGTGTATATTAATGAAAATTACTTTAGCTATGGCAATATCTCTAAATGGATATATTGCTGATAAAAATGGTAATGAAGATTTTTTATCGCATGTGCATTGGGAATCTTTTTGTGAACTTGTGAACGAATATGGTTGTTTTATAGTGGGTAGAAAAACTTATGATGCTGTAAAGGGATGGGCTGACGGTTATAGCTTTGATGATTTTAAAGACGCTGTGAAGATTATAATTACGCGCGACCCAAATTTTGCGGTTGGCGAAGGCTATCAGATTGCCAGTTCCCCTCAAGGGGCTGTGAATATACTAGAAAAAAGAGGTTTTGATAAAGCGATTGTTACGGGAGGATCGGAAATAAATACTGCATTTGCTAAATCTGGTCTTGTTGATGAAGTAATATTAATTACTGAATCTGTATTAATTGGAGAGGGGATTCCACTTTTTAGCCTTGCCAATTTTATCTTAGAGCTATCTCCGATTGAATTTGAAAAACTAGGCGAAAATATAACACGCGTTCGATATAAGGTAGTTAAATAGATTATTATTTTTCCAAAGGCAGATTAGCTTGTTCCCAACTCAAGATGCCGTTTTTTAAGTTATAGACATCTTTAAAGCCTCTTGCGATTAGGCTTGCTGAGGCAGTGCGGCTTCTGTTGCCACTATGACAGTAAACTAATATTTTTTTATCTTGCGGCAAAGGGTTTTTATCTAAAGTTTTATCAAAATCATTTATCGGAATAAGTTTTGCTCCTTTGATATGACCCGTATCATATTCTTCTTTAGTTCTAACATCGATAATTTCTACTCCGCCCTTTTTGATTAATTCATTAAACCCTGAAGCGCTAACATTATTATAAGTATTCAATTTTTTCTCCTCAGCGTTGGTTTGATTATTACTGTTTTGACTGTGGCCTGTATTACGATTAGCAATTATAAATATAGCCGTAAGAACAATAACGTTTATAGCTATTAGAAGATATGTAATAAGTGTTTTTGGTTTAATCTTCATTCCTATTAAGATACCAAAAAATATCAGATTTAGCGAGATGGGGAGATTATTTTGTGGTAAAATATTTTTATGAAGAAATATCAGGAAGAATTAGATAAATCTTTTAAAGAAAATGGATGGGAGTATTGGACTCCTTACCAAATTTTAGCTCGTTTAATGGAAGAAACAGGGGAATTAGCCCGCTTAGTTAATCATTTGCATGGCCCTAAAAAGAAAAAGGATTCAGAAAAAGAGCAAGATGCCGAAGAAAAAATCGGAGATATTATTTATACTTTGATTTGTTATGTAAATTCCAATGGTTTGGATCTAGATAGAGCCATCAGAAAAAGCTTGGATAAAGTGAAAAATAGAGATAAAGGAAGATATTAATAAATCTAATGCTAAGTATTCACGAAAAACAATATAAATTTTGTCCTTCTTGCAAGAATCCATTAAAGCTCAAAGAGATTGATGGAAGGAAAAGGCTAAATTGCACAAAATGCGGTTTTATATTCTGGAATAATCCAAAATCAGTTACAAGCATTTTATTGCACAAAGGCAAAGACATTCTTCTTTTGAAAAGAGCCAAAGAACCTCTTAAAGATTATTGGTGTTTTCCTGGCGGATATGTAAATTACGACGAAACAGTTGAGCAAGTGTTAAAGAGAGAAGCAAGCGAAGAGATTGGCGTGTCAATTAAAATCAATGGTTTGATAGGTGTATATAGAATAGATAATGATCCAAGGGGCATTAATTTAGATTTAATCTACGAAGGGGAAATTGCTAAAGGAAAAATTAGATTATCAGATGAACATTCTGAATATAAATTTTTCTCACCTGATAAGCTACTTTTAAAAATTGCCTATAAACATCAACAGGCGATCGAAGATTGGAGGAAAAATAGCATATGAATTTAGAAGAGAAGGATAAAAAATATTTAGGGAGAGATGTTTCTGCGACTCCAATTGAAATTGTAAGTTCAAAAGGAAGCTATTTATATGATAGCCAAGGAAAAGAATATATTGATTTTCTGATGGGTTGGAATGTTGGAAATATCGGTTGGGGGATTGAAGAAGTAGAGAGTAAGATTAAAAATTTTGATGGTCCCACTTATGTACTTCCTGGTTTTCTATATAAACCATGGGCAGACTTAGCTGAAACTTTAGCAAATATTACTCCATGATAAAATTAATTTATGATAATCAAAGAAATAAAGGCAAAGCAAATTCTTACAAAAAGCGGGATTCCAAGCGCTGATTACGTGATAAATTCATATGTTGGATGTTAGCATTCTTGTGTCTGGTGTTATGCAAGATTTATGAAGAGGTTCACTAACCATTCTGAAGAGTGGGGCAGTTTTGTTGATGTAAAAATAAATGCGCCCGAAGTTTTAGAAAAAGAGCTTAAGAAGACTAAGCCTAAAAATATATTCCTTTCCAGTGTTACTGATTGTTACCAGCCAATAGAGCAAAAGTATCAGATAACAAGACAGATTTTAGAGATTTTATCTGGGTATGATATTCCGGTTTCAATCCTTACCGAATCAATTCTAGTTTTAAGGGACATTGATATTTTAAAGAAATTTAAAGATATAGAGGTTGGTTTTACCTTGGTTTTTGATGATGACAAAATCAATCGGCTATTTCAGCCATATTTATCCCTGCCATTACAGAGAATTGATGCTTTAAAAAAACTAAAAGCAGCAGGGGTCAAAAATTACGTTCATTTAGGTCCGATTATGCCTAAAATTACTGATATGGAATCGATTTTTCAAAAATTATCAGACAATATTGATTCAATAATGGCTGAAACATTAAATGTTAAAGGAGAAAATTGGATCGGAGTGTTTAGAGCTTTAAAAGAACATTTTTCTGAATTAGTTAAAGAATATCAGTATATTTTTTTCAAAAAGGATAATTTTGGTGAACAAAAAGCAACGCTGAATAAGTTACGAAACATTTGAGACTCCTGCAAATAACTAAGGAGTTTCCAATATGCATATCAAAGCCTTGTGGTATAAGACTAATTTGCATAGCCTTAAAGCTATGCAAAGACTA
>Ga0210024_1003352_pt1 | contig 13260 bp, 8 predicted proteins | sample CryGeymeta201525_FD_183988 | JGI IMG/M metagenome (GOLD analysis project Ga0210024, IMG submission 183988) | Groundwater microbial communities from Crystal Geyser aquifers in Utah, USA - Crystal Geyser metaG 2015-25 (SPAdes) (version 2) | ecosystem: Environmental > Aquatic > Deep subsurface >... | reverse complement strand
ACTCAAAACTAACAAAATTGAAATTGACCGCAAAATTCTCTCCCAAATGGCAGTGGAATATCCCCAAGTCTTCGCCAATCTAGTAAAACAATTGAAGTAATCAAATAAAGCTCTCCGTCCCACTTCGTGTGACGGCCCTGTAATCCGAAATTAATATGATTACAGGGTGAACAATCTTATGGGGAGCAAAATCCCTTCGAAGGAGGATAAAATTATCGCTTGAAAAAATGCTATAATACCTATATACTGTATATCTCTATGAAATATATATATTTTGTTGCAATTTTATATATTTTCGCCGCAACATTTTTTTATCCTATTAGAGTTGCGGCAACAAATGAAGTTTTTTTTCAGATATCCGATACTCACGTGGCGGACGACGCGAAACATTCTTCTCAAAAAACTTATCTCGAAAACTGGATAGCAGAAACCAATAATTCACAATCTCAATTCTCCATTAATACCGGAGATTTGGTAGATTACACATATAAAGCTAGTGATTTAGGTACTTACATGAATATCGTAAAAAACTTAACCAAGACACATCTTTATATTAGTGGAAACCACGACTATCAGGGAACAGCTAAATATAATTACAAATCGCTTGGTTATAACGAATATCCAGTGTTTTCATATGGCGATTTTATCTTTCTCGGATCTCCACCAACAATCGGCTCTGTAATAGACTGGGCTAAGCTTGAACAAAATCTAAAACTAGGAAAGGGAGAAAAAAGATTGGTTTTGCTTCAGCATATTCCACTATTTGCTCCATCTTGGCTCAAATGTTCAGGACTACCTTGTAATGCTCCCAAATGGGTTCAATCATCTATCAATACCTCAAAGTTTAATAATTTAATAAAAAAATATGACGTTGAAGCGATACTTTCCGGACATCTCCATACTGCATATCAGATGAAAGATAAAAAATTATTTTTTGATCAAATAAACGCATCTAGTCTTCTTGCCAACCGACAAAATGTGCTGGCGGAAAACAATGGTAGTTTGTGGGTGCAGGATGGCAAATTTTATGAAGAACCGATGGTGATTGTTAGTCCAACACGATACGACACTGAATCAGGTTTAGGAACAATATTGGTTAATGAGCCAATAATTTTAAAATATTTCGGAAAGACCAACGTCACCCAAGTTCTTTACAGAATTAACTCTGGTTCTTATTTTAATATGACAAAAAATGCTAATGTTTGGATTGCAAATGTTGATTGGACAAAATATATAGGTTCCTCGCGTAATTTATATGTAAGAATACTATCAAATGGAGTTTTAATAAGAGAAATTTCTCAACCCATCAAAATATCTACTTCTTTTCCAAATGCACGACCAACTATTTCATTTAGTAATCCGGATTTCTATAAGATAATTTTTTCAGGACAAACAAACTTAAGCATGAGTTTTGATGATGATGCTGGTGATATTAATCTGGTTGAGTTTTTTATTGACGGAATGCAACGAAGTTCCTGGTCCTATAACAAAGCCAAAAACAGGAGCATCTCATATGCTTGGGATACGAAAGCCGAAACAGAGGGAAAACACATTTTAAGATTCAAAGTCACAGACAAATTTGGTCGAAAGACATATTCCGATAAATTCAGCGTCAACGTACAAAACAACACGCCTATCCCAACTCCAATAATTACTCAAGTTCCAACTATCACACTCACGCCAACCACAACACAGATGCCAACTATTACTCCAACTTCAATCGTAACACAAGCTCCAACCTCTACTCCAAACCCAACCATCATTCCCACTCCAAGCTCCTGCATATCCAATGAAACAAAAGAATTCCAACAAGGACTTAATAATTATAATGAAAGCGTTGACTCTTATTTTTATATATCAGGTTATTCGCCTTCCAAAGCTAAATTAGGAGACCTAACGCCATGGGATCAACAATATTTTAAAATTTCCGGTTACTATCCTAAATATAAAACTCTTTTAAAATTTGGACTTTCCTCAATTCCAAACGGTAGTAAAATAATAAGCGCGGTTTTAAACTTAACAGTATCCAGTTGGGATGGACAAACAGAAAAACCTATTCATCTTTTTGCACGGATTAATAAAGCTTTTGATCAAAAAAAAGTTAATTGGAATATGGCATCTTCAACTGAATCTTGGTCAATTCCAGGAGCACTTGGAGAAGGGTCTGATTATCTTTCACCAGTAAAACCAATGGTTGTTCGATGGGGAGTTAACACTATTGATATAACCGATTTCGCTCAATATTGGATTTCCAATCCAGATCGCAATTTTGGTTTAATGATATGGGAATCCAATTCCCATATGGCAACATATTATTCTTCTCGATATTCTTCTAACCAAGCAAAAAAACCAAAACTTACGGTTGTATATTCCACTTGCAACTAATCTCCCTTTTAATCACAAAACTTTTTAATATATACTTCTTGCACTTGAGATTGCAATTAGTATACACCCATCTAATCCACTATTGTCTCGCTTAGCGGGACAAACTGGAGTAAGATGGGTATGGATTAATATTGATTAACGCGTTTTTATATTGCGTTATTAAAAAGACTTGATTATAATCTCTCATATGGACAAAGTTGAGAAAATTCATCAAAAAGCCACTACAGAAATTAATACGGTGGGGGATTTATCTAAACTAGAAAAGCTAAAGATTAAGTATCTTGGACGGCACGGCGAGATTAATAAACTTCTTCAAAACATAAAATCGGTTTCAAACGATCATAAAAAAGAATATGGCCAGAAAATAAATCAGCTAAAAAATAAACTCACTGAAATAATCGATTTAAGACATCAAAAACTAATAACTCAATCGGAAAAATCACAGTCAGTTGATATTTCAATGCCTGGGACGCAAACACCAAAAGGCTGCCTGCACCCCATCACTATAGCAATTCAAGAGATCACTGCAATTTTTTCAAAAATCGGTTTCATCCGCATGTCATATTCGGAAGTTGAATGGGAATATCTGGCATTTGATGCACTCAATATGCCAAAGACTCATCCTGCCCGTGATGATTTTGAAACTACTTTTTTAAGTGGAAAACCCCATGAAAAATTTGGGAAAATGATTCTCACTCCCCACACTTCATCTGGCCAGATCCGGGAAATGTGGCGCTTGAAAAAACCACCAATTCGCATGATTAACATTGCAAAATGTTATCGTCCAAACTGGGACGCAACTCACACACCAATGTTTCATCAGTTTGAAGGAATGTGTGTAGACAAAAACATCAACATTACTCATCTTAAAGGAGCGCTTGATTATTTTAATCAGTCATATTTTGGACCGGAAACAAAGACAAGACTGCGACCACATCATTTTCAATTCACAGAACCATCATTTGAGGTTGATGTAACATGTTCAGCGTGTAACGGAACAGGTATCCTTCGACGCGCTTCGTTTGCTCAGGATGATCTAACGGTCAAATGTAAAATCTGTAAATCCGGATGGTTGGAACTTGGAGGAACTGGCATGGTTCATCCCAATGTTTTAAAAGAGGGGAATATTAATCCAAATGAATTTTCCGGTTGGGCATTTGGTTTTGGTATAGAAAGAGTAATCATGATGAAATATGGAATCGATGACATTAGAAATTATTACACCGGAGATATTAGATTTCTTAAACAGTTTTAACTTTATAAACTTTATGAACTTTACAAACTTTATAACTTATTCATGAATATAAAAATCACCCATTCTTGGCTGTTGGAATACCTTGAGACCAAGGCAACGCCACAACAGATTCAAGAATATCTATCACTTTGTGGTCCATCAATTGAACGAATTGAAAAAGTTGGGGATGACTGGATATATGAAATTGAGATTACATCAAACCGGATTGACACGGTATCGGTAGTTGGAATCGCCAGAGAAGCCGGTGCCATTCTAAGTCGTTTCAATATTCCAGCTCGCTTTAAACCTCCACAAATTAAAGCGCCAATTGATAATCCTGTTTTACCTTTCACCATCAAAGATCCAAAAAATTTATGTAATCGTTTAATGGCCGTAGTAATGAATAATGTTTCGGTTGAGAATTCGCCTGAATATATAAAAAATAGATTACTGGTTGCTGGAATTCGCTCATTAAATAATCTGGTTGATATTACCAATTATGTGATGTTGGAAATCGGTCATCCGACTCATGTGTTTGATTATGACAGAATAAAAACTAACAACTTTTTAATCCGTCAGGCAAAAAAAGGAGAAAAGATAACAACACTTGATGAAAAAACATATGAGTTATTTGAAAACGATATCATCATTGACGACGGCACTGGCAAGATCATTGACTTTCCGGGAATCATGGGAACGGCAAATAGTGTTGTGACAAATGAGACAAAAAGAATTGTTTTTTTTATTGAATCAAATGATTCTGTGGCAATAAGAAAATCTTCAATGACCCATGGAATTAGAACCATGGCAGCATCAATCAATGAAAAGTATCCTGACATAAATCTCGTTAAAACCGCATTATTTCGAGGAATAGAATTATTCGAGAAATATGCAAAAGCAAAAGTTGCAAGTAAGATTTTTGATATATATCCAAATCCGGTTCAAGATAAGAAGATTGAGATAAGTTATGAATATTTGACTGAGCGTATTGGGGTTACAATACCGGTAAATAAGATTAAAGATATTCTATTAAATTTAGGATTTAAGATTTATGAGAAAAATAATAAACTAGAAATCACAGACCCAAGTTTCCGTTTTCATGATGTTTCCCAACCTGAAGATATTGTTGAGGAAATTGCCAGAATTTATGGCTATCACAACATCCCAAGTCAACTTCCACCAATGGTTTATATAAAACAACCGGAAGATACCGAACGCCTATTCCAATATCAGCAAGTGATTAAAACTTATCTAAAACATCAGGGATGTTTTGAGGTAATGAATTACTCTGCTTGTTCACAAGACTTACTAGAAGCCTTTGACTTACAAACTAAAGCCTATTTGGAAATCACAAACACAATTTCCCAAGATATCAAATATTTGCGTCAATCATTAGTTCCATTGCTTGTAAAAAATATTAAGGATAACGAAGGTTATAAGTCTAATTTAAAATTATTTGAAATTGCAAAAACTTATATCCCCACTGAAAAAGATCTACCAGTTGAAAATTTTAAGATTGCGTGCGTGGTTAACACGTCATTTGCCGATTTAAAAGGAATTCTTGATGGATTAATCAAAGAATTAAATATTGATGAAGTGATAATTGAACCTGCTAAAAATAATCTATTTACTTCTTCAATGCAGGGTAATTTAATCTGTCATTGCGATCCCGAGCTTAGTCGAGGGAGAAGTTACAATCCCGAGTACAGTTCGAGGGACAATCCCGTTAATATAAGACGTCCTATTGGTAACGGGATTGCCACGTCCCCGGCCTTTCGCGAAAGGCAGGGTCCTCGCAATGACAATGATTCTATTATTGGTAATTTTGGTAAAATTTCTGCGCAATACACCGCCAAACTGCAATTGAAGTCTGATGTTTTTGCTTTTGAAATGGATTTTACTGAATTTATTTCTACAGCCAGACTAATGCCAATCTATAAAAAATTCAATCAGTTCGCTAACATTCATCTGGATCTGACAATTGAACACAATCGACCATACAATGAAATTATCAGTATTGCCAAAAAAACCGCTCCAAATTTGATCGATGTTAGTTTAAAAGATACTTATAAGAATAATCTGACCTTGCATTTTGTTTTTGCTGCAGACGATCGTAATTTGACAGAAAAAGAAGCAATGGAGGAGTTAGAGAAAATCAAAAAACTAATTTGAAATTTTTAATTTTTAATTTAAAATCAATTTTTAATATCTCAAATTAAATATTTTAAATTGAATTTAAATTTCAAATTTCGAATTAAAAATTAATCGTTATGGAATTGGAACTGGAGTTTCAGTTGGAGTTGTTGTTAGCACTTGATAGTCCCATTCTTTTTTCACTCCGATCTTGATTGAGCTTTCGCCGTTTTTGTCTTTTTCATTCCACGCTTTTACTACAATCTCATAGGTTCCGTCTGATAAATTTATCGTTTCATCAACGTCTTTTTTATCTTCATTCCAAGACTTGATTTCATTGTTATTGACATATATTTTTACATTCTTAATTTTTTCCATGCTAGTAATTTTTGCTTTGATGTTCACATTATTGTCATCAAGTTTTTGATGATCTGATGGATTTTTAATGGAGACCATCACACTTTCATTGGATGCGTCAGATGTTTCTTTGGGCGCGTGATATTTGTCATCTTTTTGCTCTGCTGCCCAAGAATCAACTGCTTCTTGCCAACGATTTTTACCGTCGTTCGACAATAAATCGTTTTCTTGAAAAACAATAAAATCTTTTTCTTCAAAATTTCCGGATTTGATTTCAAATTCATTCGCCAACTTTCCATTACTTTTGGATATTTTTAGTTTTTTATAATATGACGCAACATCCTTTGGTTCGCTTCCTTTAATAAAATATTCACTGCGATTGGGATAACCACCTTTTGGCAAACCACCTAAATATGCATCAATTGTTAATGCTTCAACATTATCTGGTTTATCCATCAAACCATCCTGATAACGTGTTAACAAATTTCTCATAATTTCATACCAAATCGGAGAAGCTCCAGTGGCACCTGACGCAATTTTTGGATTCATCTTAGAATTATCATTATTTCCTACCCAAACACCAACAGTTACGCCTTTTGTGTATCCCACTGTCCAGTTATCCCGTTTATCATTTGTTGTCCCGGTTTTTACAGAAACTGTTCTTCCTGGAACATTAAGATATGATCTTGGACCAAACGTATCAATACGAGCATTATTATCAGAAAGAATATGGGAAATGATATATGATGCCTCGGTTGATAACACCTTATCTTCTCGACTTGTTCGGTTTTGAAAAATTACTTTATTCTTAAAGTCTGTAATTTTTTCTATTCCATAACTGGTTTTTTTTGTACCTCCCCGGGCAAAAACAGAATAAGCATTGGTTAAATCCAACAAGCTCACTTCGCCTCCACCTAAACTAATTGACAAACCAAAACGCTTTATATTTGTATCAGTTGGAGCCAAAGTTGCCAAACCCATATCAAAAGTTTTTTGTAAAAAATCATGCATTCCCAACATTGCCAACATTTTCACCGCTGGGATATTAATTGAGTTACCAAGTGCAAAACGCATTTGAATTGGACCACGGAATTTTCCATCATAGTTTTCCGGAATATATTCTTCTTTTCCGTCAGGTGTAAAATTAGTTTTCACGTCCATCAAAACTGTTGAAGCAGTATAGCCTTTTTCTAATGCAAGTGCATAAATAAAAGGTTTAAGTGTTGATCCGGGTTGACGTTGACCAAGTGATACCACGTCATATTTTCCATATTCTTCATTATTAAAATCATACGACCCTACCCAGGCAAGAATTGCACCGGTTTGACTGTCCAGAACTAATGCTGAGCCATTTCCGACTTGATAGTCTTCTTTAATTTTATTAATCTCATCTTTAACAATCTTTTCAATCTCAGTTTGTGCTTTTAAATCAATGGTCGTGTAGATTTTTAAACCCTTGTCAATAATCCCACCTCCATATTGTTTTTCCAGTTCTTTTTTAAGATAAAAAATGAAATGTGGTGCAGTGATTACTTCTTTAGGTTTTGAAAATGTTATTTTATTCAAATCAGTTTTTGCAATTTTTTCTGTAGCACTAGTGATATCTCCATCTTCACGCATTCTTCGCAGCACGTCGAGCGCTCGTGTTTTCCAAGCATTTTTTACACCAATAAATGGGGAGTAAACGCTGGGATTTTGAGGAAGTCCAGCCAAAACTGCTGCTTCAACCAAACTCAAATCTTTTGGGGATTTTTCAAAATAACCTTGTGATGCCGAACCAATTCCCCAATAGGTTCCTCCATATGGAATTTCATTCAAATACATTTCCAGAATTTGTTGTTTTGAATATTTATTTTCCACGGAAATGGAAAGCATTGCTTCTTTAATTTTGCGGGGAAGCGTTCGTTCTGATGATAAAAGTACAGTTTTGATAAGTTGTTGTGTGATGGTTGAACCGCCCTCAAGTCTTCGTTTTAGAATTAAATTAAAGATAGATCGAAGAATTCCGATTTGCGAAAAACCTTGATGCTTAAAAAATGTTTTATCTTCAATGGCAACTGTTGCGTTGATCAGATTTTTTGAAATATCTGAATAACTCACAGGAACACGATTTTTATCCTTATACATTTCATAAATAATTTTACCTTTTTGGTCATAAAAAACCGTGGAGTTGTTTGACTGTTGATTGAGCTTTCCCGGAGAGGGGAGTTGACGGCTATAAAAAGCAAAAAGTGCCGTACTAAACAGAAATCCAACAACCACTAAAACTACAACTCCAAATAATAATCTATATATTAATGTTGGACTAATTTTTTGTTTCCGGTATAACGGACGGATTCTTATTCTTCGCAGCATGTTATTAGTATAACAAAAAATTTGTAGAGGCGAACTTTATGTTTGCCCAAAATCTGTAGAGAACAGTTTTCCGTCCCAAAGCATGCTGAATAATCAATTTGTAATTATAAATAAAACGGTCTTTGAGAGACATTTGAAAGACAATCCTGTAAAGATGGTCTGACAAATTAAAAATCTAATAAACTGATTTTTAAATTATGGTTTTATTGAACTATCCTTAATCCTGTAGAAAAAAAATGTGACCGACCGTAGATAAATGACTTCGCATTTGCTTGGATAGTTCTTTGCCGTAATCTGAATACTGTCCTTCGGGAAGTGACTTTGCTATAACAGAGCCATCATCTGCTGGTGAAAGTGTCAATGCGGTGAAAGGTTGTTCATCTAAAATATAATCAACTCCTTTTTCTATATATTGATTAAAATGTCGTCCTAACGATATTACTAATATATTATTAGTGCTGTCTGTCACCTGCTTTAATAGGCTTTCTGGTAATGATGCAACTAAGAATACATTTGCTAACATTCTAGTTAAAGTATAATCTTGTCCACCATGAACACTTATTTCAGGGAGATCCCTGTCTTCAAAGCGCAGTGTTGCTGTAAATTCTTGAAAATCCGAATCACCACCTTTAATCGGCTTACTTGTGATTCTGACATTTCCTGGTTCAAATTGATTTGACAATGCAAATTCATAGGGTTCATTAAGTCCTACAATCATATCGTTTGCTGTAGTTAATCCCTTATAACTCATATATTGATGTTCTATTCGAATTTTTGCAGGAACTCCTTTGTTAATAGGCGAAACTAGGTTGTGTATATTTATCGGAGTAATATCAAAACCTGAAACAGGCGTAGTGAGAATTGAAAATGCTTCTTGTAATTTTAAAAGATCATCAGAAGCTAAAGAAAAGTCAGCGCTCTGCAAAAGCTTTTGCTCTTTCACCATGAATTTGAGTTTGTGTTCTTAACGGCATATCTAAGTATTATACTATAAGTATATTGAATTTGCAAATATAATACCACATTAATCTTCTTGAAAGCATATTACTTTGTAAAAACTTTTTCATCATACACATCTTTTTTTGAAAGTTAGTGTTTTTTTGTATGAAATCAAACGGTCTAAATATTTTCTAATTTCCCATTAAAAATAATCTCTGAGTTGTATAACCTGGCAGGTTACCATGCTAGGTTACCATGCTGGGTTTTATAACATTAACATAAGGAACTTAATTACTATAGAATGATGATAAATAGATTTTAAGGAGATTCTTTTAAGGACTGTTGCACTAAAAAAATAAATTGTTTGAATGCCTTAAGATCTTCTTCAAATTTTTTGGTAAATTGAATCTGACCCTCCTGAAACTGAAAGGTGCTATCGCCGGTTTGGGCAATAATTAACAGTCCATTTGGACTGAAGATTACTGAAAAACGAGTTGAACCTTCGGCTTCTTTAGTATATGGTTCATTATTTAGAACAGAGCCCTGCCAAAAAATAAAGCCTAAATTTTTCAATTTCTGAGTTAATTGATACCACAGCTGAACCTCTACTTCTAATGCTGCGTTACGTGTTATCACTCTTGTTGGCGTCAATGAGATATCTATAAAAATAATAGCTTTATTACTATTGTCTAGAAAATTAATTTAAACCCTATTTGAGTTAACAGAACCAACTTCACATGCAGATAAAATTGGATTTTGAGCTCCGGTTCTATCATTAAAAGCTTCTGCATCCTGCCAACTTAAATGAGCAATTGGTGAAATAACAGAAACACCTTGACTTGAGATATAAACTGCAAATACCCTATAATTACCCAGTTTAAAATTATTAACTGGTGGTAATAAAATCTTTAAACTTGGATCGCCAAATGTTAGTAAGCCTCCAACTTCATTAGAATTAGGTTAGTATTCTTTTGCTTGAATCATAAATTATCTTGAATAACTTATAAGATAAATTATAGCCACAAAAAGTAGTTATTCTGTTAATTATTGCTAAAAATTTGATATCATTTATATAATGCAACAAAAACCATTCAAAAAGAAAAAATTTAGGATCACTAAAGAGTTGGTTTGGAAAGTGATTATTGTTGTCTCCTCAATTCTTCTTATAACCATGTCATTTGCTCCACTTCTTTTGATGAGGTAAAATAGGGTTATGAATGCTAATCAAACAATTCGCAACCTTCCCAGAACCAGATCTCTCACAATCAACAAACTAATTAAACTTGGAGTTGATACTTTTCAAGATTTACTCAACTATTATCCATCCCGCTACAATGATTATTCTTTAATCTCTCCAGTTGCCCAACTACGAATTGAACAGCTGGCAACCATCAAAGTTCAAGTAGTTTCTGCAAAAACACACTTAACCCGCTCCGGCAAACGCATGCAACAGTTTGAAGTTGAAGATGCATCAGGAAAAATTACGGCAGTTGCTTTTAATCAACCATATTTACTGCGAATTTTCAAACCCGGATCTTTACTTTCAATCTCCGGAGTATGCCAACTGATTGGAACTGGAAAGGTTTTTACAGTTCAAGACTATGAAGTCTTAAATACATTAGAACAACCAACGACGCATACGGGACGCTTAGTTCCGGTATACAGCGAAACCAGCGGTCTTTCCAGCAAGACCATCCGTGAAAAAATTAAATATGTTTTGAGTGAAATTATTGTTTCTGAATCACTTCCAAAAGAAATCATGATGTACAATCGTTTAATCAATTGTACATCTGCATATCAACAGATTCATTTTCCTGATAATTTTGAAAGGCTACATCAAGCGCAACAGCGTTTGGCGTTTGAGGAATTATTTATGTTGCAACTTTCATCAGCACTGCTTAAAAAACAGCGTCAGAGCAATGTAGTTGATCAACCGATTATCTTAAACCAAAAACATGTCAATTTATTAAAAGATTTTATAAATAATTTACCTTTCAAGCTCACCAGTGCCCAACAACAAGCTTGGGAAATAATCAAATCCGATTTATCTAAAAAACAGCCAATGAACCGACTGCTTCAAGGAGATGTAGGATCAGGAAAAACCGTTGTGGCAGCTCTGGCAGCATATTTATTATTTCTTAACAATCAAAAAACTGCAATTATGGCTCCAACGGAAATATTGGCACAGCAACACTTTGCTACAATTAAAGACTTATTTAAAGGTTGTATAAAGACTCCTAAAATAATTCTACAAACAGGATCATTAAAACAACTAAAACCAAAAATCAAATACGATATTATTATTGGAACGCAAGCTCTCTTAACTGAAAAACTCAATCTTAAAAATTTTGGAGGCGTGGTGATTGACGAACAACACCGTTTTGGAGTGAAACAACGGGCAATGCTCTCTGACAAAACCAAGAATCCTCATCTTCTAACCATGACCGCCACACCAATTCCTCGCACCATTGCTCTGACTTTATTTTCCGATTTGGATATATCAATTATTAATGAAATGCCTTTTGGTCGAATTCCAATCAAGTCATATCTTGTCCCACTTTCAAAACGTCAAGCTGGATACGAATGGATCACTAAACAAATAAGCGAAAAAAAAGCACAGGTATTTGTCATTTGCCCACTGGTTGAAGAATCGCAAGTTGAAACAAATATTTCCATTAAAGCAGCCGAAAAAGAATATATTTTGTTACAAAAAGTATTTCCGAAGTTTAAAGTGTCTTTGATTCATGGAAAAAAATCTTCAAAAGAAAAACAAACAACCATGACTGATTTTGTCAATCGAAAAATTGATATTCTTGTTTCCACATCGTTAGTTGAAGTTGGAGTTGACGCGCCGGGAGCAACAATTATGATCATTGAAGGAGCTGAGAGATTCGGATTGGCTCAGCTACATCAACTGCGCGGACGTATTGGACGTAATTCAGTTCAATCGTATTGTTTTTTGTATACAGAAAATACCGACCAAAAGATTCAAGAACGTCTAAGTTATTTTGTGAAAAATACTAACGGGCTGGCACTTGCAGAATATGATTTAAAAAATCGAGGAACAGGGGAGTTGTTTGGACAAAAACAACATGGACAATCGGGACTAAAAATTGCTTCGCTTTTTGATCTAAATATGATTGAAACCACCAAAAAAGCAGTTGAATATTTTATAAATCAATCTTTACAAATAAACCAGTTCCCCGAAATGAAAAAACAGATTGACAAAATTCAATCCGGATTTGTAAGTCAGAGAGACTAAGATAAATTAAAGACAGTCCTGTAAAGACAGTCTTTATAAGACTGTCTTGCTAATTATTTAAACTTATTAATATCCGCGATTAATCATCAAACTATGGTTTTAGACTACCAGTATGATAAAATTAAAAGATGAAAAGACAAATTAGTATTCCTAGGACAGGTTGGATAATAGGAGGATTCCCTTTTTGTACACCAGTTGCCTCAACTTTACTTGATCCTTCAACTAGAATTAATGCACTCCGACAACTATTTTCTGATATTGATGCAATCAGAAAGTTTTTGTTTGATTTAAAAACTACGGTTACTCCAGTAAAAGGTAACAGAAAATGCCCTAGTTGCCATGTAAAAGACTCTTTAATAATATTCGATATTCTTGCTTCGCAATCCATTCGTCCTATTCACCTCGAATACGCTTATTGTTTGAAATGTACAAATGGTATATTATTTAAGAACAGTAAAAAAAATGCCCTGATAAGTTATCAGATAATTAATTTTCCTCATTGCGAAGTGGGTTGAAAATTAAAAATTGATCATTGAATATTTATCCAACAAATGTTATAATATGTGAAAAGATTAATTTTATTTAAAAATTTTAA
>Ga0210024_1003350_pt1 | contig 13272 bp, 12 predicted proteins | sample CryGeymeta201525_FD_183988 | JGI IMG/M metagenome (GOLD analysis project Ga0210024, IMG submission 183988) | Groundwater microbial communities from Crystal Geyser aquifers in Utah, USA - Crystal Geyser metaG 2015-25 (SPAdes) (version 2) | ecosystem: Environmental > Aquatic > Deep subsurface >... | reverse complement strand
CTAACAAGCCGAGGTGGTGGAATTGGCCCGCCTGCAACGCTTGAGCGTAGCGATTGCGGGCAGGTAGACACGCAAATTAAAAAATGTTATGAAGTTTTACTATACTAGAGTATGGTAGAGCATATTTAAAACGAAGAATCTAACAAGCCGAGGTGGTGGAATTGGCAGACACGCAGTCTTGAGGAGGCTGTACCGAAAGGTGTGGAGGTTCAAGTCCTCTCCTCGGCACTATTAATTGGAAGTATCAAAAAGATTAGTTCCCGCAATTGGCTGCCGATGTATTGGAAGTGTTAGCTGCAGCATCTGTGAGCGAATAGGAAGCGGTTACAGCGTCCTTCGACAAGTCCGTTTGACAGTAATCCGCTTTGTTATTAAAGGAACAGCATACTAGTTCCTTTATAGCATTCGGAACCCTGCCTCCGAAGTCGTATTCAGAAACTACTTGAGTATCATTCAGGAGTAAAGTTGGTGAAGCACCAATACTGAATTTTGTAGCTAAATCAAAGTCTGTTTGAGCGTATTTAAGTCCTCTATTTACATCGTTTACACATGCATCTAAATTGGGAATATTTACCAACGTCTCCTTAAGACAGTCATCTGTTTTCCCTTCTTTCATGTAGCATGATAAATAATTCCAATATTTATCTTTTTGCTCTTCTCTTATACAAATTTGTTTAAGATTCTCTTGCGCTTCGCTATCACCGTGCATAGAGGTTATCTTACCGTTAGTAATAGCACCGATATATTTAACTTCTATGTTATTTTGTAAGGCAGCCTGTTCCGTTATGGCTTTATTCAATACTCTCTGCATTTGAAGACCGTATGGGCAATTCGAAACCACGAAAGCTGTAAGCTTCGGAGCGTCTGACTTGTTTAGATCACTGCAGGTTAATTTCTTTCCCCCCTCCTCCGGAGTGGAATTCTGTGTTTGAGCCAGGGAATCTATTTTCATACCGGATTGAAATATGATTTTTCCATCTTTAGTGATATATGAAGTATATTTGGGAGTCTGATTGTTACCGGAATCTAAAGTCAGATCAAATTCATATACACCGCTTACATCCCTAAGATTGTTCACTTCTTTTAATTTTATATTTGAATTTCCGATAATCTTATTTATCGCTTCAGGGATAACCTTATTTTTTAAATTATCAGTACTGGTGCCCGATTTGAATACTTTATTGTAGACGACAAGAATTAATAAGATTGCAGCAACTGCAAAAATTATATTTTTAGGGGAACTTATAAACGACTTACTGGGCTCTTTGGCATAATCACTTTCTGTTACAAATTCCTGTATTTTTTTTGGAGATCTTTTAGCTTTAGGTTTTATTATTTTCTTCGGCATATTAAAAAATTATACGCACTATACTAATTTTGTCAAGGATCTAAAAGTATCTAAAAGTTACACGATCTAAAAGTAACCCACGATCTAGTCGGATCGAAATCTCTTGAAGGGTGGTTTTATATCTATCACCAGTTAAAAGAATATCTCCAGATTTCAGCTTAATTGTGCTCATCCACTTCTGCAAGGGTCTTGTCCTGAGATTAGTCGAAGGATTACATTGTTTGAGAATTGAGGCTATTCTAATTAGGATCATTTATGAAAAGCACTCTTGAGTTATCTATCCAAGAAAGAGGGGTAATTTGTTTAGAGTCTAAATCGTATAGCCAGTATTTATCACTTCTTACCCAATCTGAAGTTCTTGCATGATCCAAATCAATTAAACTATATACCGCTTCCGATTTGAAGAATAATTTGCTGGCATTCAACCATCCTTCAGAATTTAAATCAGAAATTCTAAATCCATATTTTTGATTCTCAGAATATAAAGGAATTATGTTATCTTCAGAAATATAATCAATATTACTGTTTTTAAGGTCCAATATGCCAATTCGACCAGAATCTTGAAAAGCAATATGAGTATTGGAAGGAGACCAAGAAGTGCTCCAAACGATGTTCTGATTCGAACTGGAATAATTCGTATATTCTTTCTTTTCTTTCGTTATCAAATTAAGCACTTCTAAATTCAGAGTATTTGAATAAGAATACATTTTATTATCAAATGATAATTTTCCAAGTGGAGATTGTATGTTGATCTTGGCAATTGAAGTTTTAATGTCCGTTATTGGATCGAAATCATAAACTTCAATATTTTGCTGATCAGTACTTTCAGAATCAGATAAATTTCTTCTTAACAACAGATGTTTATTATTCATAATAGCAAGCATGTAACTAGATTGTTCTAATGGTTTCATTTCTATAGAATTAAAAGATATTGTATCAACAATTTGGAATTTTTCATTAGAGTTGGTGTAATCATTAGCCATGGTTCCGATAACAACTAAATGTGAGTCCGAAGACCAGTGACTTTCAACTACTAAAGCATCAATTATTAAAGTTTTATCTGAAATGCTTTTTAGAATAGTCCTGACTTTAGGATTCTTTTCCATCTTTCTTAAAACAGGATCAGATTGAAGATATTGCCGGAAAAGATATATTTTTCCATCAGGTGAGACAGAATCAAGTTCTTCTATATCACTCTCAAGTTTTATAATTTTGGAACCATCAACATTTGCACCATAAAGATTATGATCTTTTACATAGTACATAATTAAACCTTCATTTGCTTTGGATATATTATTTTCAACTGTAGATAATATTTTAAGAGTTGGAGAGATTAACTGTTGGACAGGATTGTTTTTTTGAGTATTTAATAATAGGTTAGGTTTATTAGATAAATAATATAATAAACTAGATACTAATCCGATTATTACCATTCCGATTATTAGAAATGGAAAATATTTTTTGGGAAAAGACGTAGAATTTGAATCATCTAGATCTTTAATTTCATAATTAATCGGATGTTGAGTATTCATAAGATTATAATTCCATATATATACCAATAAGTCAATCAAGAAAGGGGACAGTTCTCAAATAACCTCAGGAATAATTTAGGGGGACGGTCCTTTGATTGATTAATACCACACCAGATTTGAAATAGTTTGATTCACGCCTTAAATAATTACGAACATTAATCAATTCTCATTCTTTTTAAACCCCTTTCCGCACGGATTTACATAGTATGAGAGTTATGAAGAAGACTAATCAGTTGAAATTTCTAAATAGCTAGATTGTCAGAACAATCTAAACTTCATTAGTACCCCTGGGGTGACTCGAACACCCAACCAGGCGCTTAGAACGCGTCTGCTCTATCCAGTTGAGCTACAGGGGCTTAATTCTTATGTGTTGTATGTAACCTGATATCCAATAAATACAATTACCTTAATTGAGCGGGCGAGGGGACTTGAACCCCTGACCTTCTCCTTGGAAGGGAGACATTCTACCGCTGAACTACGCCCGCTTACGCTACCTCGTACGCTAAAGTTACGAAGGTTAAAAAACCTTCAGCGGGTAAACCCGCATTAGCTTTAGACTACTGTAAGTATAATATACTGTCCGGTTTGTTTCAACGAAACGTAAAAATAAACAAATTTATCAATAATATCGTCAAATGATATCTTAAATAAATATCGATAAAATGATATATTAATGTTTTATTATATTATTATTCTTAAAATAAAATGCTTATTAAAATTTCTCCTCATCTAAAGCAATTAGCTAAAGAAAGTCCGGCAATCCGAAAACAATTCTATGCTACGGATTTAGAAGCTAAAGATGTTACTCAGCTACCAGATCTCCTTCTTGAAGAAGCACATACAAAAGTAAAAGGTCTAGTGCATAAGTATGATAACAGGGTTCTGATACTTCTTACTCTTCAATGTGCGTCCTACTGCAGGTTTTGCACCCGCCGGAGAACTGTTTCTCAAGTGGCCTCAGGGGTAATCACAAAGCAGGATCTTTTTAATATGAAGACTTATATTCTTCAAAACTCTCAAATAAAAGAAATTATTTTATCCGGAGGAGATCCATTCACCGTTGTACCACTTTTAAAAGAGGCTTTAACCATATTTAGCCGCATACCTCAGATTAAATGGGAACCAGAGTTCCGGTATCAGATCCAAAAAGAGTTGATAGCAAGCTCCTACAAGCTTTAAAAGTTGTCAAAAAACAACCGATTTATGTGATGATACATTTCGAACACCCGGATGAAATTACTCGCCAAACAGTGGAAGCTGTACGAAAGCTAAGAAGTATTGGGACTATCTGTTTTTCCCAATCAGTTTTTTTGAAGGGAGTGAATGATTCTTATGAAACGCTCTATAAACTTTTTAGCCGTCTGGTCGAGATTGGAATAAAACCATATTATTTGTTCCGTTGCGATCCGGTCAAAGGAGCAGAGCACTTTATCGTGGATATAAAGAAGGAAATTGAGATTACTACAAAACTTCGTGCTAGTTTAAGCGGTTTGGCTTGTCCTATGTATGTAATAGATGTTCCCGGGGGAAGCGGTAAAGTGCCTGTACCATTAAACTTTTGGAAATATAACTTGAATACTTATAAGGATTTTAAAGAGAAACATATCCATATATAAATATAATATGTGCCGAGGGTCAGAATCGAACTGACATTAACGGTTTTTCAGACCGCCGCCGTGACCACCTTGGCTACCTCGGCTCTTTAATTTCACTCTGAGCCTATTTACTAAATCTATTACAAAAATTTCGTAGATATTTATTATATTATATCAGATCTATATTGGTAATCGGTGGACTCGAGAGGGCTCGAACCTCTGACATTTGCGATGTAAACGCAACGCTCTACCAACTGAGCTACGAGTCCATTCAATTTGATCCTTTCTATTTTATTAAAAAGATCAGCATGTTGCAACAATATGAAATTCTATTTAAAATAAGGGAAGCCTAATGCGGGACCCGCCTGCAGCGCTGATGCGCAGCATCTGCGGGCAGGTCGATAAAATAAGACTATGTATTATACTTATGTCCTAAGAAGCAAAATTGACGATAAATTATATATCGGATGGACAAATGAGCTGATAAAAAGATTCGAAGAGCATAATAAAGGTTTAGTAAATTCAACAAAATACCGAAGACCATTACAATTAGTATATTATGAAGTTTGTTTAAAAAGATCGAAGGCTATCAGTAGAGAAAAACAATTGAAATCTGGTTTCGGCAGAGCATATTTAAAAAGAAGAATCTAATGCGGGATCGTCTAATGGCAGGACAGCAGCCTTTGGAGCTGTTTATCTTGGTCCGAATCCAAGTCCCGCAGCCAGTAAGAATTGGATGAAGGTCGGGAGGTAGCGCTTTCCGCGCCCACCTCCGTGGAAAGCGCGTCAAATCCGCCTTTTTTGAAACTTGCGGACAGCCGCCGATCCTTTAAAAGGAAGTTCGAGCCGACAGTTTTTGCCATGATCGACAAATCATGGCAACTATTTTTTGCGCGCGCGATTTTGTGCGCTGAAAGCGCACTATTTACGAATTCTTGGAAAGGTTCGAGCCATTCAACGCCGTTTATCGAAATTTCCTTGATTTTGGAGTTTAAAAGAGATTTTGCTTCCACTAATTCGTTCTTTTTCTTCTGGTAATCCTCCGTCGAAATTACCTTGTCTAAGTAGCCTTCAAGTAATCGGTCTAGCTTATCTTCCGCTTCTTTAAGTTGTATCTGATAGGCTGAAATAATACTGGATGATTTTTCTTTTTCTGCGTTTGCGTCTTTATTCGACCACTCAAGAAACTTTTTAGCGGCGTGCGGCGGCAAGGAGGCTCGCAAAACAATTTCCTTTAATTGCTTTTCAATTTCCTCCTTATTAATATATTTTTGCGAGCATGTACCTTTTTTCTTTGAACAGCGATAATAGATATATTCAACTGTTCTGTTTGTTCTCTTGTATTGCTTGGTATGTTTTTCTGCCGTGATTGCGCCGCCGCATTCGCCACACTTAACCAAACCCAGAAAATCAAAAAGGTGTTTGTTGTTTTTGACTTTTCGGCTTTTGAGTTTCACAATTTCTTGGCATTTATCAAAAAGTTTCTTGCTGATTAAAGGCGCATGTTTTCCTTCGTAGAGTTCGCCGCAAAATTTCATCACACCGTAGTAAAACGGATCAGTCAAAATCCTTTTGATTTTATCAAGGTGGAGTTCGTGACCGGACTTGTTGAATATTTTGTTTTGATTGAAAAATTTGCGGATGTCCGCATATCCATAGCCGCCGGTAGCAAAAAGTTGAAAAGCTTTTTGCACATACTTGGCTTGCTTCTTATCAACTTCAATTTTCTTGTTAATGTTTAAGTAACCAAACTGCGCTTGGTTCGGCCATTCGCCTCGGCGGAGTTTTTGACGATTACCGCGTTTTACATTTTCGGAAAGATTATCCACATAATACTTACTCTGGCCAAAAGCGATAGATAACATGAATTTTCCTTGAGGTGTGTTTTCAAACCAGAAGGATGGAAATTTTAGATCAAGTAATTTTCCGGTATCCAATAAATAGATAATCTTTCCGCCATCAACGGAGTTTCTAGCTAAACGGTCTGGGTGCCACGATAAAATTCCATCAGCTTTTCCGTCCTCAATTTCTTTTAGGACTTCCGCAAATTTTTCCCGCCCGGGTTCCTTGGCAGTTTTACTCTCAGTAATAAAAGAAACGATCTTTAATCCTTCTTTTGTAGCATGTTCTTCAAGTTCCGCAACCTGAGCCTCTATGGACAAAATTTGTCTGTCTGGTTCGTCTGTAGATTTTCTGCAATATGCTATGTATTTAATCATGTTTTTGTATTTATAAAAGTTCTAATTTTTGCGTTTTTTTCTTCTTTTTCCGGCGGCTGTTCGCAAGTTTCAAAAAAGGCGGATTTGACGCGCTTTCCGCGGAGGCGGGCGCGGAAAGCGCTACCTCCCGACCTTCATCCAATTCTTACTGGCTGGCCGTTTACAAAAAATGTCGAACTTCATTTGATTAGCCCTGCCTGCCGGCAGGCAGGTCAGCCTTCGGCTTCGCTTGCTCCGGCGCGGCGCCTCCACCCCTGCCTCGCCGGCAGGCAGGCGCCGCGCCTCCGAAACTGCCGGCTCGAAAAGACAAAATCAAAATTGATTTTGTCTCAAAGAAAAACGCAAAAATTTTAAAGAACTGGTATATTAATTTCTAAGTATATCAGGTAAGGGAAAACAGGTAAACGAACGACCGGCAGGGTAACATGCTATCCTGTTCTTAAGGAAACCATTGTTTGGAATACGACTTAAAGAACTGGCAAGACTCTTTGCTTTGAAAAGACGGTTTGCCAAACAGTTGGAAACTTAAGGTGCACTTGTAGGCTTGAGGCAAGTTTCTTTGCTGATTTAGCAACCAGTAGGTGCGGGTTTTTAATCTGTTTGGTCATCTCCAAACATTGGGGAACAAAGAAAGTTTGGGTACAATACAATACGAAGTATTGTTAACCTACCCTAAGATTGGAGGTGACTAAAAATGAAATATTATCTTGGTATTGATGTTGGTAAATATTACCATCAGGCAATACTTGCAGGTAGTGAAGGAAAACCTATGACAAACAGTTTGAGATTTTCAAATAGTTTCAGTGGCTATCAACAACTTAACGCATATTTGGAGAAACAGCTATTAGTGTCTGAATTTTCTAAAGTCCATGCAGGCATGGAAGCAACAGGTCCATACTGGCTGTCTTTGTATGAACAGTTGAAAAAGCTGGGTATTCATACTACAGTCTTAAATCCCTTGCAGGTAAAATCCTACCGTAATGAAGATATCAGAGGTTCTAAAACAGATTCCATTGACTGCCTCTTAATTGTTAAGATTTTAAGGTTTGGTGATTACAAGGCATCAGATTTACCGGATGGAGATTTGTTAGCTCTTAGGCAATTAACCAGACTCAGAGCTGATTTGGTCAAGGTAACATCTGGACTCAAGATGAAGCTTTTAGCAATCTTTGAACAAATCTTTCCAGAATATCCAAAACTGTTTACTGATATGTTTGGCCCTGGGGCACAGGTAGTTTTGTCAGAAGCAATTGATCCGGAGTCCATAGCTTTGATTCCAACAGAGAAACTGACAGCCATCCTTAAAAAATCCAGTCATGGCTGGTTTGGAGAGAAGAAAGCTATCGAGATTAAACAGGCAGCCAGAGATTCCATTGGAGTAACCATTGGTCTTGATGCTTTCACTCTTTCAGCCCAAATTCTTTTAACCCAGATTAACCATCTTGATTCACAGGTTGAGAGTTTAAATGATGAGATTACCAAAAGGCTGAACAATTACAACCAAAGCTTAACCAGTATTCCCGGAGTAGGAGAAACAACAGCTGCTGCCATCATCTCGGAGATTGGCAACTTTGACAGGTTTAAGGATGATAAAAATGGTGCAGAAAAACTGGTAGCCCTGGCTGGTATTGACCCTAAACTGAAAAGCTCAGGAGAAAACAAGGGGAAGGCTATCATGAGCAAAAGAGGCTCACCCTACCTTAGAAATGCCGTGAGGCATGCTTCATTCATTGCTGCAACTGTTAAGAAGGATCCGATGTTTGCCGGTATTTACCAGAAGAAAATCAAAGAAGGAAAACACTTTGAGGTAGCACTTTCTCATGTTGAGAACAAACTGCTTCATGTGGTTTTCTCCCTTCTGAAAAGTAGAAAGCAGTATGAGCCATATGCTGTGAAAGCTGAAAAGTTTTAAAAGGAGGAAAGGCTAAACTAACTTTGTTAGTCAATATTTGGGGATTGACTTAATGTAGCTTGTCTTATGTAACTTAAATGGCCGCACTGGTTGTAGTCAACCCGAATCGCTTCAGATTGCCCAATGCGGCCACTAAAAAAGCGGTTCGGCTTGTTGACTACAATTACACTATACAAATTTTCGGAAAATAAAACAAGAACAACTGCGTTTGACAAAAACTGGTCTATTCTGGTAAAATACATCTACAATTGAATAAAGGCTGTGATGGAGACGCAGTAGATATTTTAAGGTGACACAAGAGAGGGAGCGGTTGGTGAAAGACTCCCCGAACTTAAAATTTTCGAAGTACCCTCCGGAGCTGAAACCCTAAAGTTTAGACAAATAAGGTTTACGGGTAAGCCCGTTATAGCTGAAAAAGTGTGTCGGAAACGGAGCACTTGAATAAGGCTATTTTAGCTATCAAGTTAACGAATCCCCCGATGGGGATTTTTTAATGGCTAATTAGCGAAGCAAGGTGGTACCGCGAGAAACCTCGCCCTTGTCTATCTAACTTAATGGCGTAGATAGGGGCGAGGTTTTTTGTTATCCTGAGATGGCAGAGCGGCTCATGCAACGGTCTGTAAAACCGTATAAGGTAGGTTCAACTCCTACTCTCAGGACCAAAATTATAATTAAAAAGTTGTAGAATAATAGTATGGACAAAAACGAATCTATATCAAAATTTATTATATTCCTAAAAAACGAACCTCTTATAGAGGTTGGCGAGAGTATAAATGGAATTAGCGAAGTTCTTTTACAGAAAGATAAAAGAACAATTTTTTATGGAACCGGCTTATGTACACCAACTAGTATTTCAATTGGTTTACCCTTTGATGTTCTGGGAATGATTTTTATTGCGGAAAGAATAAGAAAAACATTCAACTTTAATAAAGTGGTTCATCATATTGCTGACACACACGCTAAAAGTAATAATCTTTTTTCTGATGAAGAAATTGAAAATCTTGCAAAGAAAACAAAGGCGGACTTAGCAAAAATATTCAGAAACTTTGGTCTTAACAATTTTGAAGTAAATTTGGCCTCTGATTTTGACAAAACATCAGAATATAAAGATTTATTAAATCAGATACCAAAAACGGAAAATGAGTATGTCCGTAGAGAAATTGCAGATATTCGCTGGTTTTCGATAAAACACAGTGTAAACCTAAAACTTGGTTGGCTTATCAATACTGGTTCAGATTTACAACAAGGAAGCGATGAAATGCTGTTTGATGGCAATTTCAGCAAATTGTTTCCTAATTCTATGTCTTTTATCTACCTAAAACCAGGAAGAACTTTTAATCGAGCGAGACAGAGGGTATCTCCTTATATTTTCTTGAAAGGAGAAAATAGAATAATGCTTAGAAAAGGAGAGGATGTTAAAGAAAAATTTCGTCAGGCAGAAATCGAATGGGGAGATAAATTTTTTGGCGGCGCACGAAAACATTTAGAAAATATTGTCCATGTATATGAAAAACTCTACGGAAACATGACAGGAATACCTCTTGAAGAAAAAATACAACAGATTTTGGACAAGGCGATTGCAGAATAAAATTATGAACCCACAAACAATTAAGCAATACATAAAAAATAAAAATCTTGATGTAGAGTTTTTCGAACATCGGGATATTGATGCTTTAACCACAAATGGAGCGGTATTGGCAACTGGCGCTAAACCGGAAAACATTTTAAAAGTTTTATTATTTATTGATAATGGTGGTAACAAAGCAATTGCAGTAATTCAGGGGAGTAGAAAGGTTGATACCAAAAAAATCCCCGGATTAAAAAAACCTGATTTGGCATCACCAGATCAGGTAAAAAAATTTCTAAACGGACAAATAGGAGGATTAGCGCCAATTGCGCTACCCGACGGAATAAAGAAAATTATAGATAAAGGAATATTAGAACTAGATTTTGTTTATGGTTCCGGTGGATCACGCTACACCAGTATTAAATTAAATCCAAAAATAATTTTGGAACAACCAAATTGTATGATTATGGATATAGCCAAGGAGTAAATTATGGATATTAAAACAAAATTAAAGTTAATTACACAAAACACCGAGGAAGTTTTGACAGAAGTGGAACTAGAAAACCTTATATCTACAAATACACCACTTCGCCACTACATCGGGTTTGAAATTTCTGGACTTGTACATCTTGGAACAGGTCTTGTTTGCATGCAAAAAATTAAAGACTTTCAAGAAGCAGGTGTTGACTGTTCTATTCTTTTAGCCGATTGGCATAGTTGGATTAACGATAAATTAGGCGGAGATAGAGAGATAATCAAAAATATGGGGGTTCCATATTTTCGTGAAGGATTAATTGCTGGCCTAAAATGTGTTGGTGCTGACCCAAATAAAGTTAAATTTGTATTGGGAACAGAGCTATACCATAACAACGATGATTATTTTGCGACTATTGTTGAGATCAGCAAATACACAACACTTGCTCGAGTAAAAAGAAGCACAGATATTATGGGTCGTCAAGCAAATGAACAGGCTGACTTTGCTCGGTTAATTTATCCACCTATGCAAGTTGCAGACATTTTTATTCAAGGATTGAACATTGCACATGGCGGCATTGACCAAAGAAAGGCACATGTCATCGCCCGCGCAGTTGCTATGGATTTGAAAATTAAACCAGTTATAGGTTTGGATGGCAAAAAAATCAAGCCGATTGCTATACATCATAGATTATTGCTTGGACTTCAAAAACCAGCCATATGGCCGGTACCGAGAGAAAATATCCGAGATGTTTGGATAACTGCAAAAATGAGTAAATCCATTCCTAAATCTGCCGTTTTTATCCATGACTCTCCGGATGAAATCAAAGAAAAAGTAATGCACGCTTTTTGCCCTCCAAAAGAAACAGAATTTAATCCAATAATTGATTGGGTAAAATCACTAATTTTTATTATTAATGAAAAGGCTGAATTATTAGTAAAAAGAGAGAGTAGGTTTGGTGGTAACATAACTTTTCATAGTTCTGAAGAAATTTGTGATGCATTTCAAAAAGAATTATTACACCCTGAAGATTTAAAAAGAGCTGTTGCCGAAAAAATTATCGAAATTCTTGAACCGGCAAGAAAGCATTTTGAGACACCAGAAGTCAAAGAAAAGCTTTACAAAATAAAGGAAATCTTAAATCATTAACAGATAAATTATTTGGGAGCGTTTGTCCGCGCACGGGCGGGTGGGGCAAGGACAATTCTTCCGAACGAAGAGAGGAAGAATAAAAACCGCGCGCGCAAAAAATAACGGAAGCGCGGCGGGTGACTTGCCCGCCGAAGCCTTGGCGAAGGCTTGGGGGGCGCCGCGCTGGAGTAGCAAGCCCCGCTTGGCGGGGCGAGCTAACAACTTGATTTAAAATAAGTTCGAATTTTGTTAAAAACGTTCACCAAAAAGATTTTTCAATACCCTACCTGCTTGAGATACGTCTAGTTTTCATATTCCTACTTCTATACTTATTATTTGTTATACTAACAGTATGTCAGCAAAAACAGCAGTGATGTTAGGTATGATTGTGGGATCATCTGTAGGCGGATATGCTCCTATACTCATAGGTATCAGCCCTTTGTCCTTTACTTCTCTTTTCACAAGCGCAATCGGCGGGATAATCGGAATTATTATTGCGTATAAGCTTACCAACCAGTAAAATCCTCATATTTATAACTGATTGCTCTATCTGGTTAACTTGTTTAGGAGTGGAAGCTATGAAAAAAAGTAATTTATTTTGCAGAATGGATGATGTCCGGGTCTATTTTCTCCGTAAATAATACAAAATATGGAGGAATGGAATAACTCCTAAGTTTCTGTCATTGAACTTACGACTTTCTTTTATTTGAAATCCGTGTTTTTCAAAAAATCTTCTCCAATCTTTATCTGTTTTATATGAATTCCAAAAAGCATCTAGCCTCAAATTCCCTATAGCATCCGAAATTACGGTAAAAAATCTGTTTAAAGGCCCAGTATACGAAGTTTCGATGACGACTATCTTCCTGGCTACTCGAGCTGCTTCTTTAAATACCGTTTCTGGATTTGGCGCGTGGTGAAGAACCATCAATAATAATGCGGTGTCAAACGTATTGTTTTGAAATGGCAGGGTTTTGCCATCATAGATTATTGTTTTCACTAATCTTGGTCCATGAAAATCAGCGACATCAACAGGAGTTATATTCTTCCCTTTACGCAAAAGAAGAAAAGCTACGTCACCTGTCCCTGATCCAATATCAATTATTTTCTTCGATTTATTGATATATGGATACACTCTTGTCAGGACAATTTCTGATCTTGGTCGTACTATTTTTCTTATCAGTGCGTTGAACATGAAATAATTATACCAGATGGTTTAACCGTCCTACCGGACTAAAAAACAGGGAGTTAATATTCTTTAAGTAATTCTGTCTCACCTGATGGATCTAAACTTTAAATAATTAGCCTCAATTCATGAAGGATGAAAATCCTCGTTGATCTACTAAAATTTCTCGATAACTCGTATAATCTATCTATAAAAAGAAATGACTCTCCTCGCAGCAAGCTGACGAGGTATCATAATAGTTTTAGCTGGTCTTTATGAATAATATAGTAATTACCTGGTTTAACACCTTGGTGCTGGATATATTGTTTAA
>Ga0210024_1003342_pt1 | contig 13285 bp, 7 predicted proteins | sample CryGeymeta201525_FD_183988 | JGI IMG/M metagenome (GOLD analysis project Ga0210024, IMG submission 183988) | Groundwater microbial communities from Crystal Geyser aquifers in Utah, USA - Crystal Geyser metaG 2015-25 (SPAdes) (version 2) | ecosystem: Environmental > Aquatic > Deep subsurface >... | reverse complement strand
TCAACGAACCTAGTGGATTGGGCCGACTGCGGTGAAGTCATGGCCGGTACTGGGGCTGAGATCGAGCTGGCTCTAGACTGCGAGTATGAGGAAGGGGGGACACCCGAGCGGATGTTCTGGCGGGTTGTGATCGCGGACGAAGACCCAGACGGCGATACCCTTACAACGTGGGAAGAGCTTCAACTGTCCCTGAATCCGAATCATTTCGATACGGACGGCGACGGGCTTTCTGACAACTTGGATGGGAATCCGTGGGTAAATGGCTTTACGTCCGATCCAGATGGCCTGGGGCTTGTTCCTTCACTGGCAAACGGTTTGATCGGCCGATGGGATTTCGAAACCAAGGGACCGAATGGAGGGTTTGAGTCAACCCCCGTTGCGATTGGGGCTTGTGACATCGGAAATACTGGTGCTGCGTGGGATGGTGAAGCCACTTGGCCCGGTTTGTATCAAGGCTTTCCACGGGCAGCGCTTCATTTGACAGGGCCTGCGTTTCTTGAACCGCATGGAAAGCTGCCTGGGCCGCCGCTCAGCAGCAGCACGCAGAGCGTGTGTATGTGGGTCCGCTTTGAGGCTGGCACTCTCGATAGCGATCCCTCAAATCGAGCGCTGGTCAGTTGGATTCAGAATTACAACGCCACAGATCAATCGTCGCTTCCGTCGGTGGCCGCCCTTGTTGCCGGCAATCAGATCAAGTTCGTAAGCGGGCGGATACAGCCTGTGCCGCTTACCGAGATTACGCCGCTTGCGAGTCTGACGATCCCGGCAAGCATCGATTTGGATGATGGAGAATGGCATTCTCTCGTGCTAGAGATCTACGATGGTGGTTCCCAAGGAGTGTATTCCGCTTGGATCGACACGGTCAGCGTGGGGTCGGCCTCGAGCAACCAGGTTGACTTCCATATGGATCAGGGGAGCAACAGTGTTGTGAGTCTAGGAAAGTTTAGGAAAAACTACTTGGCTGGCTACAGTCGTACGCTTCAGGCGACCGTGGATCGGCTCCGCTTTTACAACCGGAGAACCACGCCGGCCGAGCGTAGTTCGTTGTTTAATCAGGACGTGGACGGGGATGGCTTGTATGATCGCACCGAGATTCGGAAGCGCTTTTGGAAGGACGAGAACCGCGACGGATTGAAGCTTAATTTGGAAACGCAGTTCGCACTGAATCCTCTCTACTTCGATCCTGCGGAATCTGATCACGACAGTGACGGGCTCACGTCCCTGTGGGAACAAGCAGCTCCCGGCCTAGATCCGGCGAGCTTTGATAGTGACGGAGACCTTTTCCCTGACGGCTGGGAGGTGGTTAACGGCTTGAATCCTGTGGTTTTCAACGATGGGAGCAATGACAGCGATGGCGATGGCCTTAGCGATTTCGACGAATGGGTTCATGGAACAAGGGCGGACATCGCTGACACTGATGACGACGACACCAATGATGGCACCGAGGTAGCAGGTGGCTCCGATCCCACTGACGGGGCGGATGGCGGTGGAGCGATTCCGCAGAGTGATCTAGCCGAGGTGAGCTTTAGGATCGGGGACGAAAGTGGTTCGAGTTCTGAGCGCTGGAACATGCTGATCAAGGGAACTGACCCTGAGATCGATCAAAGAGAGCTCCGCGTAGCGAGCACGCAGTTCGGCGAGGCGGAGACAAGGAGTCTCAAGCTCCGGCGAGGCGGCACCTATGAAATTGAGCTTCAGCACGTTGCTACGAACCGGGGCGAGGAGGGCCCTGATTACGATTGGGACGCACAGATCGGAGGTCTGCCAACGAGCCAGGTACTGAGTCCCGTTTCAGGCGAGGAAGTTTTTTTGCTCCAAGCAAATGGATGCAGCTGGCTCGTTGATAATCGTGACGGCCTTCTGGGCGTCAATGACGGGGGAGACACCGAACCGGAAGACTTTACGAAGGGCCTAGTCGCGAAGCTGATTCCGGTTCACTTCAAGGTTCATGGGCAAGATGTCCCTGGCCCGGACAAAGTTCATGCAATGAACGTTGAGACGCGTCAGGACGAGGCAGGATTCTACGGCTCTTATAAGAAGTGTGTTGGGCACGTGTGGTCGAGCCAGTGGATCGATCTTATCCCTTATCTACAGGGTGCCGATGATCCGGAGCTAAAGAGCTTCTTTCAGGATCACCTGAAGTGGAAGAGTAACGGCACGGAACTTACGCTCTGGGGTGAATACACTTGGCAGCTGAATTTCGTGGGTGAGCCCGCCGAGGATAGTTTGGCGCGCTACAACATCGAAGTCCTAGACCAAGCAGGATCAACAGTGGCAGACCGGTTAATTCTGACAGTCGTACCTCAATCGACAAAGGTCAACTTTGATGCGTGGTATGCAGCCGAATCGGTCGATAAAGGCTGGCTCAATGAATTGCCGCCGATGTTTTGGAACATCGAAACCACGGTGCAGCCGGATGGATTCCTTCTTCGCCCGGATCGTAACTTCAACCCTTACTTGTATGCCGTGCCGCACGAGCTCAATACGAGATTCCATCCGGACGCCTACTACGAGCACCGAATTCAGATCCAGACCGCAGGTGGGCATGGACATCAAGTTTGCTTCGACGAGCAAGGTGCCGTGATCTTGTTTGGCGTCAGCGGAGGTTCGGCAGATCGAGCTGCGGCCTTCCCTGCAAGACCAACCGCGACACCACATGTCAATCAAGACGTGACACCGTTCCTTTGGGCGCTCCAGCTTGACGGGAACCCTGCAGAACAGGATTTCACCACCCTGACCGCTCCAATCCTTCATGAAGGGGTTTACATCGAACGATACCTTGAGTGCCGACCGGCTGTGCCTACGGCTACCACAAATTTCTTCGCTCCCGGACACACGCCATGAATTCTCGGACAATAAGCATCGCAGTAGTTTTCACGCTGTTGGTCGGTGGATTGGGCGTTTTCTTGGCGGGGGGACTCTTGAGTGAAAGCGGCAGCCCTTCTCCGGGGAAAGAGAAGTTCCAGAGCGAGGTTCACAGCGAAGAACACGACAAACTTTCACGTGTCACGAGAGCTGCGGAGGCCGAGATCCCCTGGGTTCCGGAGAAGGTCGAGCCAGTTCTAAGGGCGGGTGGACTGGAACTCCCGATTCTGTTTCCGGAGGCAACCAAACGTGAGGTGGCGGAAGCAATCTCGTACGATTTGAATCTCGTGTATGGGCACCTGCACGCGTCGGAGATCATCGATCTTTATCCGCCTCAAACAGTCGTTGTGGGTGGAAAGGAGACGGAAGTCCACCAGATGATCAAGCTAACCGGCCAAGGCCGCTATTTCCCTAAGGAGCATTTGGGAAAGTTCGGGTTTCTTGACCGGGAGAGTCTTCTGATTACGGATGAGCTGGCCAGCGTGTACACCCGTGCGTGTGCGCGGGCTGCGCGCTTTCGGCAGGAGTACGAAGATCTTATGCGCACGCTCTCGCAGCTAAACAGGCTGGAAGAGTTCCCTCAGGTTAATGCGGCTTCGTGGTTTTACGTGGATCCGCAGTACAAGGCCTCGGGAATCGAGATTCCCAACTTCTCAAGCCAACAGTTTATCGAGGCTTACAAGCAGTATGAATATAAGCAGCCAAGTCTCTTGGAAGTCCTGGCGGTGGAGGGATCGGGAGAGCTGATTGAACCATCGCTCATTGCCAAGATTCTAGTCATTGACGAGAAGGGTAAGCTCAACACAGGGATGATGCCTCTGGTTTTTCAAGAGGGCCGTTGGAGGTTCTTTGTCACCCGGCCACCAACCTAGGATGCTTGCTTGCGTGATCATTAGCTCGTTGGCAGCGATTGCCCTGCTGGCCCTTGGAGGGGAGGGCAAAAGGCACCGGTTGTTGGCTGCTCTTGCTTTGGCCGGATGTTCGATTCTTATGGCGGCGACAATTTATGAGTGGGATTTCCTTGAAAGTCTTGGCATCCTCGCTCTCAGCGCTTGGTGTCTTGGGGTTTTTGTGGTCATGGTCTGCTTTGGAGCGGAAGTTTGTCGGAAGGCGTCGAACGGACGAACCCCGGCCCTCATAATGCTCGGCGCTGCCTTGGCGGCCAATCTGCTGTTCGGATGGTTTTTTGGGCGATTGGTCGGTCTCGGTGTAGTTTGAAAGGTGCTCCTTAAGCTTCCTCGTTTTGTGGAATGGTTCGGCCATAACGATCAATGAGGAAATGCTTCGCAACTCGACCGAGAACCTGCTGGTCGTGCCTCTGGACGGAGAGCAGATCAAGGAAGCGATCGCGGAAGGGGACTTCTGGTCGCTTCTCAAGTGTGCTCACCGCAGGGCTTTGGCGGTTTAGGACTAGAACACGCAAGAATTCTAGGACAGGATTCATGGCTGCCACGACGGCTGATCACGATCTTTCAGAGCGCCATCTGAAGTCTAGGGACGGATCGCGGGATTGATGGGACTGAGCATCACTCATCAATCTGTTAGGGTCTTTAGAAATCATTAGTTCAAGACCATGAGTAAGTTGTGGGTTCTGCGGTCGAAGCTGCGAACTTGATGGCAAAAGTCTCAGGATCGTCGGCTTGACGGGACCGAGTCGAGCCGATTGCATCCAAGTCCATGAAATCCGGTGCCCGATTGGGTCTAGCGTTTCCTGTGATTCTCCTTTTCTGCAACGGCGCTCTTAGCCAAGGAGAATCATCCGACGCCCAGATCGTTAGAGAAGTGGCCGATAGCTCAGAGTCGGTAGCGATTGAGCCCAAGCCCAGACTGATTTTTTCAGAAGACGACGTTGTTCGGACTCGGGAAGTGCCGTTGGGCGAGCGAATGGTCCGATTCGAGAAGCTACGTCCATTGAGCCTGCCACCGATTCCCGAACCGGCCCGGGCGGAGCTCAGTCCCGATCAAGCAGCGGCATTCCAAGAAGCAGCTCGGAAGGCGATGAAGGGTCGGCGGTTCATGTTTGTGGGGGCCACGGTCTATGTTCCCGAGGGTGATCCGGAGCAGGCGAAGTCGTTCGTGAGGTTCTGGCCCGAGCAAGGAGGCGAGCCGGTGTCGATGTGGGTCAACGCCAACATGCTTTGGCTTTGTGGTTTTGCCGACTTCCAGACCGGGGACACGGTCTATTCGTTGATGTTGATGTGCTCCGAGGTCGATATGGAGAAGATGAAAGGGGCAAGCAGGCGCTGGAAGTTTCAGTGGCAGCCGCCCGACATTCCCGAATTTCCTGATGGCAAAGCTTCCTTCGTGGTGGTCGAAGGGAATCCCAGTCCAGATGACTTGAGGCCGTTCGAGTCCCTGATGGAGCTGTACCGCAAGGACAAGGCCCGAATGAAATACGCCCACGAACTGCGGACGGCGGAAGCAGAGAGGAAGCGCCTCGAACGGCTGGCTGATCCACCCGAACTGAAGAATCTTAACATCCGCTACTTGCGCCTCGACGAGGCAGGTCAGGCTGGTGAGCAACCCCAACCTGCTGTGATCCGATGAGAAGGCTCGCCAGAAACCTTGCGACGGCTGCACTCGCAGTAGTTCTCGCCGGTCCGCTCCATGCAATTCAGGATTCGAATAGCAACGGGCTGAGCGACGTTTGGGAGAAGTTCTACAATAACGACAACCTGTTCCCCGCTGCCTCACCTTACCTTGCAGCGGAGGATCCCGATGGCGACGGCTGGTCGAATGCCGATGAAGCGGTAGCGGGCACCAATCCGTTCAGCTCGGCATTGCCGGAGGGTTGGGTGCGAACGGCTATTCAGGCTCATCCCGAGGTCAATGGTTGCTTCATGCTTTCCTGGCCCAGCATCGCAGGAAAAGGCTACCAGCTTTCGGTTTCAACGAACCTAGTGGATTGGGCCGACTGCGGTGAAGTCATGGCCGGTACTGGGGCTGAGATCGAGCTGGCTCTAGACTGCGAGTATGAGGAAGGGGGGACACCCGAGCGGATGTTCTGGCGGGTTCGAATTGCGGATTCCGACCCCGATGGGGACAACCTAACAACCTGGGAAGAGCTGGAACTCGGAACCGATGCAAATCATCCGGACAGTGATCTGGACGGGATTTTCGATGGACTGGATGCTGCCCCCCTCAGCAGTGCAACCGTGGCCGATCCTGATGGCCTCGGGCTGCCGAGTTCGCTTGCTAACGGCTTAATTGGTCGTTGGGACTTCGAGCAGACTGGTCAACCCGGATCTCCTCAGTCTTTCCCTGACTTGGCAGGCGGCGACCACCCCCTCGAATGTAGCCTTGGAACGCTCAGTGAAGAATCGCAGGGAATGGTCTCGAAAGGAGTCCGGCTTGATGCGCCGGGGGACCATTTGAAAGGCCCGGCCTCGTTAGTAGGTGGCCGACCGAAATTCACGGTCTCTACGTGGTTTCGATTTGAGGAGGGTTACGTACGCAACAAACCGGGAGTAATCAATACAGTCTTTTTTGCCTATGACCAAAATCTCGATGGCTACCCAGATTTTCAGCTCCATGTCATCAAGTCGGCCACTCCTCAAGGGCCGCAGAAAATTGTCTTCTCCCACTACCACAATGGAATTCTCCAGCCTGACTGGGTGGTGGACATTCCATTCGGGAAATGGGTGGATGATGGGAGCTGGCGTCATCTGGCGATGGTCAAACGCACCGGGTCAATCGAGCTTCATCTCGACGGTGAGTTACTGGATGATCTCAACTCGACTACAACGTGGGGGTCGACCTCTACGGGATACTTCTGCTTCGGTAAGCTCGTTCCAATCGCCTACGATCCGGGGCACGGTTTCCGTGGATCGTTTGACCGGGCACGCTTTTACAATCGGGATCTATCCAGCGGCGAGATTGAGGCTCTGTTCAAGCAGGACATTGACAATGACGGCCTCTGGGACATCACTGAAGCTCGGACCTCGCTGTGGCGTGATCTGAACTCCAATGCTCTTCGGGAAAGCAACGAGTATTCGTTCGTGTCCTCGCCTTTCAAATGGCAGTATTCACATACCGATTCAGACGGTGATGAGGCAACCGACCTCGAAGAGCAGACGGCTGGCACCTTGATCGGCCGAGCCGATAGCGACGGAGACTTGCTGCCGGATGGCTGGGAACTGCTCCATGGGCTGAATCCCCTCGTCTCCAATGCAACGGATTCGAACGGCAATGGAATCTTCGAGGCCAGTGAATACACCAATTCTGACACCGATGCCTTAACCGACATTGAGGAGTATCGCTACAACACCAACCCGAATTCTGCGAACAGCGATGGAGGTATCCCGGGCCACCCGGACAACGCCGATGACGCGACGGAAGTAGGCCAAGGGTCGAATCCTAACGATCCGACCGATGGAGGTCAGGCGCCTGACCCGGAGCAGATGCAACCGATTCTGTTGGGCATCGGCGATGAAAGCGGGAGCGAGAGCGAGGATTACGTGCTTCATTGCTACCAGCTCGACCCCGAGGGTGGCAGTGAGAGTAGAGTCTTCACCTTGCGATCAGGCGGCTACGGAGAATATAAGGAGGAGACAGTTGCTAATGTCTTCCGCAAGGGCGTCACCTACTCCTTCCAGATCCATTGGCAGGGCTCCAAGCTCACCAGTCAATCGGCAGGTGGTGGACAACAGGCCGAAGGCCCCGACTTCGACTACACTTTCAAGGTTGAACCACAGGGAGATAATTTCGGATTCCTCGTGGAATCATGGGATTCGGAAACGCAGTCCCTCGACACTTCGCATACGCTCCTCGCTGAGGACGCTTCAGATGTGGCGGCCGATCCAGAAACGTTCCGAGCTGAATACCAACGCCAACGGGTGGTCCTGCTGCCGATGCCGACCTACTCGGCCGACCGGATGTTCGCCGCGTCCATTCACTTGCCTCTAGGCTTTGAAGGTCTGAGCTTCAAGATTGAAAACCACGTTACCGGCCATGACTTCGGCACCCATCACCACCTGATGGGGGCTCCCGATGGGGCCGGAGTTGAAGGGCCAGCCTCCGCGCTGGTGTATAACAGCATCGATGGCATGCTTGGCTCCGAGGATGCCGACGGCTATGGCGTGCAGGAAACCCGCGTCTGGTTTATGCGCTCGGGCGACCTGAACAAGCCAGGCAGGGTCGAGATGTATCTCGTCTCACCCGAGGATCCAGTGCATGGCTACGGCGGAATCGAGATCACCGCACAAGACGGTGAAACCGAGCTGGGTTCGGTTAAACGTGACCTGACCCCCGATCAGGAAATGGCCGACGTCATCGAGACGGCAACCAAGGTGGCTTCAGGCGAAGGCTTCGATTTCTGCACGGATGAGAACTGGCAGCTCCCAGGTTTCGGCCAGGGACTTGCCGTTCCTGAGGAGTGGGCGACGCCCCTCCTGATTCCCTTCCTCACGGTGGCTTTCCAGATCGAAGGTATGACCCTCGTGGGCACTGGGATCATCGAAGGGGTGGTCAATGGCTTCCTCGACGATTGCCGGCTTGTTGAAGGCGTCCTGAATCTTGGCGTCGTGGCGACCGGTTGGGCGCATCAAGCAGTACTCGCGGAGCTGGAAGAATGGCGGGACAACCCGCGCACTCGCCTCAAAGAGCTGAAGAATTCAACCGCACAGTTTTTCAAGGATTCAATATGCGCGCCGGTGTCTCAATACGTCGAGAAAACCTCAACCATTGACGGCTTCCGCGATGCCTTGTGGGACACCCTTTACTTCAATCCTCTCACCGGACCCGCGAAGCTTGGACACGAATGGGCCCAGAAGCACGGAGCGGTCTTCACGCAAAGCATCTGGGTGTCCCTCTCCGACTGGTTCGACGATTTTGGCAACCGGATGGTTGAAGGAGCGGAACGGAATGCCTGGATCAATCTGCCGCTCGATACTGCCGTGCTGGAAGCCGGCGGCACCCAACTCGCCCGCGAGCAGGCCTACACCTTCGGCTACACGCTAGGTTATCTGTGTGAGCAGGTGGGTGTGGGAGTGGCGACCGCCGGGGTTTCGAAGTATGCGCAGGTGGCCAAGGTCGGCGGAACCATTCTCGCAGGTCAACTCGCCTCAAAAACGCTCGGGGCCATTGCGATTCGATCAACGATTCTGAAGAAGTGGTTCGCGAGCGCGGCGATCAGCATCGAGCTGCGTCTGGCCATTGAACAGGGAGTTTCCGTCGCCAGCCGAACAGCGTTGCCCGCCGCAGGCAACCGCGTGGTGCTGGAAGTTATCGAGGACGGGCTGGAGAGCTTTGGCGCGAACCGAAGCCTGATGAACTGGCAGGTGCTGATGGATGATGTGCTGGCTCAGCCGCGCTTGCTTCAAGTTTTCCAAGTACCGGGATACGAAGCGAAGTATCTGGAAGCTACCGCACTCCTCGTTCATCAGCTTGGGGCAACGACGACACCCCAGGCGATGCGGCAGTGGCCTCGACTGTGCAATGCGCTCGCGCCTATCAATGAAGGGGCAATTGCCGACGACGTGCTGCGAACGGGTGACCTCTTCTCGGCATTGAAGTTCGATACCGGTCAGGGCCAACTGGTGATGAAAGAGTTGCTGGAGAGTCTGGAAGGCAAGACGGCGGCGGCAATACTGGATGGTCCGGCGCTCCCTGCATCGGTCAAGAATTTGTATGCAACGATGTACCACTATGCGCCTGCGGGAACATTTAGCCAATTCGCAGATGATTTGGTGGGCGGAGTCGATGGCGCATGGAGGCTCTGGGCAAATCCGAACGGTCGTTACGTCGGATTTGAGGATTTGGCTTCCCCAGCTCAATCTCAGAGTCGATTTCAACTCCCCGGAACAGGCAATGGACCCTCGTGGCAGCCAATCCCAGACAAAGGGCGATTTAAGGCCGTTATCGCAACTGCCGATGATCTGACTTTTGCTCGCAGTTGGATTCACAGCATCGATCCGAGCCCCATGGCGAAGGGCTGGATAGAGATACTTGTGAAAGACAATCCGCTTTGCGGATCTGGTGGAGCGCTCCAGTGCCTTTCAAAAGAAGCTGTGGAATGCCAGATCTGGGACACCAAGCTTGGAGTATGGGTGCGGGACAAGGCGCACTTAGCTGAGCTAGCAGCTCAGTAGTTCAGTAGTTCAGGTTTCACTAGAGAAGAAAAACCGCAGTCAAAATGAGTTACGAAAACTATTTGCTAGGCTATGGAACACGGGAGGACGGCAATCCTTTATTGGCGGATGCCTTGGTGCTTTCGATCAATCCTGACGGGGAGGCAATGCTGGGGTTTTTCGAAGGTCTGCACCCTCATGCTAGTGGTGGTTCCATTCCGATTTCGAGAATAGAACGAAACAATGTCTTTGACGAAATGAAGTTGGCACGATCCAACGCACTATGGATGGGGCCACTCATTGAATTGTGGGGGTGTGGTGGTAGTTTCGACCTTGAAGATGTCCTCGGAAAATATCGTGAAGTCCACAACTGTGATCCAGAGTCGACCCGTGGAAGATTCTCTGATTTTCCTACTGTGCGGTCGTGGCTGGATTCGAACGGGTAGTTGAAATAGACGACAGAATTTCACCACTCTGATTGAATTCTTAACTCATCGCGATTAGTCCCCTTCGCCCGATGCACCCTAAGGTTGTGCTCCTCTAAGAATTAGGCCTCATTCACTCAAGTAAATCATCCGAAGAGCCAATATTAGATCATGAGATTACTTAGATTCTTGCCTGTAGGCTGCGTGCTTTTGACAGGATTCACCGCATCGGGTGCCGTAGTCTATCAATCGCATACAGCAGTTTCGGCTTTTGGAGAGCCGGTTCGCTTCGATCTCGATGGTGATGGCGGCTTTGATGTCGAAATCGATTTTAGTGTCGATGCTAGGGCTTCTCACGACGGCGCTTTCGTCCTGACAGGACTTCCGACGGCAACCATTGTGGCGGAGAACGGTATCACCTTGTCGTTTTCGGATAGACAATTTGTGGATTTATCAATGGTTCCCTCGATTGCCCCTGGAACTGGAGTTCTTACAGGGGGATACATTTCAGATCCTTTGGGGAATCCGATTGTCGAGGGGTGGGGCGGCGTGAAGGAGTATGATGATCTCGGGTTCCCGATTATTCCTCCAGGAGCGCCGACGCACCAAATTGATCTCTTTCTGGTCGCTCTTCCGAACGGTGCGGCTTGGGTCGACCTGGATATTTCCAGTATCGGAATCGGCTGGCTCACGGCCTCATGGGGTTACGATTCACCAGTGGGCGATACCTTTACCATCGCCAAAGTTCCAGAACCTAGTGCGGCAGTTCTCTCGTCACTTGGTGCTTTGGCTATTCTGTGCATACGCCGGAGGAGGTTTACAGCGCATCCATAATGTGTTCGCTAAGGCTTGGGCCGGCAATTTTGGTCAAGTTCTTTAGTCTTTTTGCGTGAGATTCTCCGAGATTGAAAGGTGAGGTTGTGAACCAAGAATTCAACTATCTGGAGTTCAAGAACGGCATCAACCGGACTCTTGATGACACCGCGTGCGCGACGATCTCCGCCGGAACTCTGGCTGCATTCGGACGCAGGGATTGGCCGAACATCCGGACTGTTATAGAAAAGTGGCAGCAGGAAGGGATCCTTAGGGTACTCCGCGACCCGGAAGTCAGCAATCCAGAAGAGCCGTGTGTCGAGATGTACAGGTTCATCGAGCGAGCGAGCTCCATTCCGGGCTTCCTCAATTATCCATCGTAACTTGAAAAGTTATCCCCGACGCTTCAAACCAGTGCAATCGACTTCAATACACACAGTCTGTCTGATTTTTTTGCTCTTGTTGTGCCACTCTGAGGCGGCGTCGCTAGTTACGATTCCTATCACAGCCCCGGCCGAAGAGGCATCCCTATCGACAGCAAACTATCTGTCCTTCAACTTCGAGACTGGGACGCAAGACGCCCTTATTTCATCCTTGGATATTGCCTTTGCATCTCGGCCAGAAAGCACCACAGCGACGCTCTACGCAACAAGTGTCTTCAACCCCTCGATTCTGCCAGCAGGTGGCGTCGATGCCTTGTCGATGGCTCCGTCTGCCTTGTTCCCAGGTGGGTTCTCGTTCGATTTCGGGGGCGTTTTAGTTCCGGAATCGTCGTTCTTTGCTATCTTAATTAGCTTCTCCTCAGCGGGATCTCCAGTTTCCTACTATAGGGGCGACAATCTCGCCGCTACGAGCGATGGCGCAACGCTTCACAGTGTGATCGTACCGGATCTTCTGGGGAATCCGGACACGCTTCTTCGGGCTCCCGCTGTCTCGGTTCAGGGATCAGTTGTTCCCGAACCCTCGACCGTGTGTTTGAGTGTTTTGGCGTCGTCGGGTTTCATGAACTCCGCCCTTGATCGGAGGTGGCGGTGTGACAGAGAAGGGATGATTCCACACGGATTTCACACAAAATGACGTTTCAAACTGCGTCAACTTGCGTGACCGGGTGGAAGCCAGAGACGCAAAGATGCCCATGAAAGCGAAGAAAGAAGAGAAATGTACGGGGGAGGAACTCTCTCCGCCATTACAAACAAAAGGGGCCTGTTGCTGACGCAACTCCCTCATCACCAGTGGTCAATGATTCTGGACCCGGAAAGCGCGACAACTTTCCACAAAGAATTCCACATCCGTTGAATCGATTGGTAATCAATGGTTTGCAGCGGTAAATCACCGCAGATTGGGGCAATTTTCAAGATCGGATTTTCCCGGTCGGGCAGTCCCCGGCATGTTCCGGCAAACCGTTTGTCAGATCCTGTCAGATTTCAGACCCTCCGCGACACGTCGCCGGCAGGGGGACCGATCGACGCTTCCGGCTGGTCGGAGGCAGGTGCTTCGGATAGGTGAAGCGTCAGCATCTTCCCGCCATCCATGCCCGACGACCTAACCCCTGCCGCCATCGACGCCTTCATCCAACGCTGGGAAAGGTCCGGTGGTCATGAGCGTGGAGCCGGCCAGCAGTTCCTGCTCGAATTCTGCGACCTCCTCGGCCTCGACAAGCCCGACCCGCCCGGGCCGGAAAACGAGCTCAACACCTACACCTTCGAGCGCCGCGTGGACCGCCGCAAGCCGGACGGCACCACCACCCCGAACTGGATCGATCTGTTCCGCTCCCTCCACTTCGTCCTTGAAACCAAACAGGGCGTCAACCCGCGCCGCGACAAGTCCGACCCCGACCAGCCGCTGCTACCCGCCCTCGATGCCGCCTCGGCCACTCCCTCCGCCGGCCACGGCCAGCGCGGATCGACCACCTGGGACAAGGCGCTCGACCGCGCCCACGCCCAGGGCGAGCGCTACATCCACCTGCTCCCGCCCGGCGAACCCCGGCCACCGTTCCTGATTGTCTGCGACGTCGGCCACTGCTTCGACATCTACGCCGAATTCTCCGGCACCGGCGGCCAGTACGAGGCCTTCCCCGATCCGCGCTCGCGGCGCATCGAGCTGAAAGACCTGCAC
>Ga0210024_1003333_pt1 | contig 13310 bp, 8 predicted proteins | sample CryGeymeta201525_FD_183988 | JGI IMG/M metagenome (GOLD analysis project Ga0210024, IMG submission 183988) | Groundwater microbial communities from Crystal Geyser aquifers in Utah, USA - Crystal Geyser metaG 2015-25 (SPAdes) (version 2) | ecosystem: Environmental > Aquatic > Deep subsurface >... | reverse complement strand
TTTTCGGCTTCTGTCAGTTTTTTGTCCGGATTTTTTTCCAGGAATTTGGCAGGCGGCATTTCATTTTCTTCCAATACTTCAGCAATTTCTTTGTATCCGGCAATCATTTTCATTTTCGTCAAACTGTCAAAAGTGGAAAGGTTCAATTTGTCTATGGCCTTATCGTTTTTCGAATCGGTGTTGTGGCAGCCAAAACACGATTTTTCGATGATGGCTTTCACATCGCCGGGCATGTTTATGGTTTTTGTTTCCGATGGATTTTCGGCTGAAAACGCAAACATCGAAATCAAAATAAAAACTGAGAATAAACTTTTTCTAATCATAGTGGTACATTTTAAATGGTTAATAACAGGTGTCAATATACAATTTTGTTGTTTATAACAACCACTTAATTTGTTTTGTTTGCAATGAATACTTTTAACACCGCGTTGAAAAAACCATTTTAAAATCTATTTTTGCCTCGTTTATATAATCTTGTCAATGATATTTAAGCGCACTGTCTGGTTAATTTTAATTTTTATCTGTTTTTTTTCCTTCGGGGGAACGGGGCAAATTTCGCAGGGTGGCGACCCCATGAAAACCGGGCTTTTAAAAAGTTCGCGTAGTCCGGTGGTTGAAATGCCGCCATTAAACAAATTCATGATTACCGAAAATAATGCAGATGACCAGTTACCCGAAAATAAATTAAAACCTTTTCGTTTTGCTTATCCGTTCGAAGTGAATATCACACCCGAAAATTCAGGTGAATGGCTGCAGGGCGAAAATGGTTTCGCAGTTTGGAAAATCACCATTCGTTCAGCGGGTGCTAAATCTCTGAATATCATTTTCGATGAATTTAACCTTTCAGAAACAGCGCGGCTTTTTTTATACAGCGAGAAGGAAAATCATATTTTGGGCGCTTTTACCAGTTTTAACAACAAGTTATCGGGGATGTTTGCAGTTTCGCCGGTTTTGGGCGATGAAATTACGGTTCAATACGAAATTCCGGAAAACGAAATTCAGAATAAACCTTTTCGGATATCCCGTGTAAACCACGATTATATAGGAATTTTAAAAGCTGGTGGCAGACGACCACTCGATAAATTGGCCGGCGCTTGCAACATTGATGTTAACTGCGACGACTGGGATGACTGGAACGATATTCAAAATGCCGTTTGCCGTATGATTGTTCATGGTGTTGAAGTTTGTACCGGAGTTTTGATAAATAACACTGCCGAAAATCAGAAACCTTACATTTTATCGGCAGCCCATTGTTACAACTACTGGAATTATGCAGAGACCACGGTTTATGCCTTTAATTACGAAAGCCCGTTTTGTGCCCCGCTTGATGGGGACCCTTTAAATACAATTTCTGGTGCACAAATGAAGGCACAGTTCGATAGTCTCGATTTTGCGCTTGCAGAGCTGAGTCTGGTTCCGCCTCCGGACTTTCGTCCGTACTTTGCCGGATGGAACCGGTCTGCCGATATGCCGTCATCGTCGGTGAGCATTCATCACCCTCAGGGAGATATCAAAAAATTAGCTTACGATGCAAACCCACCCACAGTGGCAAGTTTTGGCAACTCATATACAAAAAATGGTTTTTTAAAAATTGCCCAATGGGAACAGGGAGTTACAGAAGCAGGTTCGTCGGGCGGGCCTATATTCGATACCAATAAAAATGTGATTGGCACTTTGACCGGCGGCGAAGCAACTTGTAAAAACCCGGTAAACGATTATTACGAAAGGTTTTCGATGTCGTGGGATTTTAAAACAGACACAGCCAAACAACTGAAATACTGGCTTGACCCGGTAAAATTGGGTGTACAGGTTTTAAACGGTAAACAATTTTACGAAAATGAAAATTTGTGCGGGGCTTTTACCAACCTGAGCGATGCAGATGATTACAGCATGATTCCTATGTTAAGTTCAGGTAAGTTTGCAGGTTACTGGGGCGGCAGCAACAGCTTAGGAATTACCGAAATCATGGAAAAGTTCTCCGTCAATGGCAATGAAACATTATCGGGTATTTCGCTGGGTGTTGGTAAATTTAGTAATGTACTGAAAAGCAGCGACAGCGAAATAAAAATCAAAGTATATAATGGGGTAAACAAACCCGAAAAACTGATTTTCTCACAGGTGGTAAAAACTTCAAATCTTGCACAGGACGCCATGAATTTTATCGGTTTTAACGATGAAGTAAAACCTGAAGAAACCTTTTTTGTAGGATTTGAAATCAGCAACATTCAACCGCTCGATTCGTTTGCAGTTTATCAGTCGTTGCGCCCGACAACCGAACCCAATACTTTTTACTTTAAACAAAACGGCAACTGGTACAATTTTAAGGAATCAAACACAGACAAAAAGGCGATGGCCAATATCTTTGAAATAGTAGCATGCAACATCGATAATTTTACTACCGATACTCCGCTTGTTGATAACCCGTTGGAAGTATTGATATTTCCCAATCCGTCAAACTCGAAATTTACGCTTGAATCCGGATTGGATATTTCGAAAAAACAGGTTGCTGTTTATAATTTGTTAGGACAAAAAACTGAAGGCAGAGTCCGCCAATTGGGACCACGGAAACTGGATTTGGATTTGACGGGAAATGTACCGGGAGTTTATTTTATCCGCCTGGACACCGGAAATGAAGTTATTTCGCGCAAAGTTTCGTTTGTTCCATGGTAAAACTGTTGTATTAATTATATCTGATTTTTTAATCTCCTGTTTTCACTTAATGGCCTATTTTTGAACAATGTTTTTAATTTATCTGTTCTTTTGCACGAAATTTACATTTATGCTTTCTGTGAAGTATGGAAGTTTCAGGTTCAATCATTAATCTCTTTCTTGGATTTACACTTTTAGGTATTCTTGGTTTATTTTTTTTACCGGTAAAAACCAAGCCCTTTCTGGCTGCAATAATTTTAATTCTTAATTCAGTTGTGTCCACCATTCCATCCATAGCCGCTCTGCGTGGCGAGCCTTTTTTTGTTTTTTTGAATGGAAGCAGTTACTGGGGCGACATCTCACTGCAAATTGACCAGCTCTCTGCATGGTTTATTCTGATTATTAACTTTACTTCCATCACAGGTGTAATTTATGGAATTGGTTATCTGAAAAAGTACGAGAATACGCCTCAAAAACTTACACTTCACTGGATATTGTTCGTCATCTTTCACCTTTCTATGGTTTGGGTTTGTATGGTTCAGCACAGTCTTATCTTCCTGGTTGCCTGGGAAGTTATGTCGTTATCATCAATGTTGCTGGTAATTTTCGACCACCACAAACCCAAAACGTTGAAAGCAGGCATCAATTATCTGGTGCAGATGCACATTAGCGTAACACTTTTAACCGTTGGGTTTATATGGGTTTATGCTGAAACAGGCTCTTTTAGTTTTAGCGCTTTCGAAACCTTTTTTGGCGTTAACAGCAATCTCTGGTTATTTCTGATTTTCTTTGTTGGATTTGGAATAAAAGCCGGATTTGTGCCGCTCCACACCTGGTTACCTTATGCCCACCCCGCAGCGCCATCACACGTTTCGGGAGTGATGTCGGGTGTTATTGTGAAACTGGGTATTTATGGAATTTTCAGGGTCATTTCTTTTTTGGTGGCCGATTTTTTGCTTTTGGGAGAAATAGTTCTGACAGTTTCTTTATTAACCGGTGTTTATGGAATTCTGAATGCCGCAATTCACCGCGATTTTAAGCAGATGCTGGCCTATTGCACCATCGAAAACATTGGAATAGTAGGCATGGGAATCGGACTTGGGTTAATGGGAATGGGAAACGGCTCAACCCTGCTTTATTATTTGGGATTTGGAGGGGCGTTGTTGCACGTGTTAAACCACTCGCTGTTTAAATCGTTACTTTTCTACTCAGCGGGTTCGGTTTACCAGCAAACACACACACGCGACATGAACAAACTGGGTGGGCTCATAAAAAAAATGCCAAAAACAGCCATACTTTTTCTCATTGGTTCAGTTGCCATTGGCGGTATTCCCCCTTTTAACGGATTTGTTTCTGAATTTATATTATACGTGGGATTTCTTGAAGGCCTTAAAACTGGTAATATCAGCGAAATCAGCCTGTTGGTTATTACAATGGCCGGACTCAGTATTGTTGGGGGCATTTCGGTTTTAACCTTTACCAAAACTTTTGGGATGATATTCCTCGGAACTGAAAGAACTACCTTAAAACACAAGCCAACTGAAGTGTCGCAAATCATGCTTGTACCTCAATACCTGATTGTTGCAATAATGTTGAGCATTGCATTTTACCCCCGGTTTTATCTGAATTTGGTTGGGAATGTGCTTCAAAGTTTTACCGTTTCCGGAGGAATGTCTGAAAATTTAATGTGGACAGGTTATTCCGTTACCCTTACCAATATCAATTTATATTCACTGCTTTTTATTGGGGTAATTCTAGTAATTTGGTTTGCCCGTTCAAAGTTCACGGCCACTATTAAAACTGAAATTGGGCCAACCTGGGGTTGTGGATATATTGCGCCAAACAGCAGGATGCAATACACGGGCAAATCATATTCAAAAACGGTGGGCAAAATGTTTTCATTTATCGTTTACGAGGAAAAGCGGTACAATGAACTTGAAAAAGGGGAAATTTTTCCAAAACCCAGAAAATATCAATCATACTATCTCGATTTCTTTGAAAACCGGTTTTTCAATTTTATCACACATCAACTGGTTTACGCGGTAAATTATTTTAAATTTATCCAAAATGGAAGAATTCAGTCGTACGTTTGGTACGGTATTATTTTTATGGTTTCAATTTTCGTACTTACAGTATTAAATGTTTTAAAATGAACCAGATAAATGTGTTTGTAGCAATTATTGTAATCACTCTAGTTTTACTTCCTTTTTTAAAAGTAAAGTGGAAGGGAATCGTTGTGTTTACCGGAATTGTTTTAAACGCTGTTGTTTCAACCTCTTTTGTAATCCCGGCGCTGGCGGGGCAAACCGTTGAATTCATCCTGAAAGGCAGTCTTGTAACCGGGGATGTCAGAATTTTGGCTGATGCCATTTCTGCCTGGTTTATTCTGATAATCAACTTTATTTTTATCACAGGCACTTTCTACGCACTTTTCTATATGAAGATGTACAAGGAGCAAAAAAATAATATTTCCTTACACTCAGCAGCTTTTGTATTGCTTTATTCTGCGTTGATTATACTTTGCGTAGTACAAAACAGTCTTGTTTTTTTGATTGCCTGGGAAATAATGGCAGTTTCTGCTTTTGTTGCTGTAATTTTCGAACACGAAAAAATGGCAACGCTCAACGCAGGAATCAATTACCTGATACAATCGCATGTTTCAATCGTTATTTTGATGTTCGGATTTATCTGGGTGGCAATTAAAACAGGCAGTTACGATTTTCAGGCCATTACCAGCTACACCAGCCAAAATACAAATGCAGTCGGCCTTTTGCTTTTTCTTACCTTTTTTATCGGATTTGCCATCAAGGCTGGGTTTGTGCCTTTTCATACCTGGTTACCTTACGCTCATCCTGCCGCCCCATCGCATGTTTCGGGGGTAATGTCAGGGGTGATGATTAAAATTGGGATTTTTGGGATTATCAGGATGATATCCCTCATTAAAGCCGATTACTATACCATTGGCCTGGTAATCCTGGTTTTCTCCATAATTTCAGGATTATATGGCGTTATGCTTGCCATTGTGCAGCATAACTTAAAGAGGTTACTTGCCTACCACAGCATCGAAAACATTGGTATTATCGGGATGGGAATTGGCACAGGTTGTATCGGTTTGGGAACGAATAATTATATGCTTGCATCGCTTGGTTTTGCCGGTGGATTGTTACACGTTTGGAATCATGCCCTGTTTAAATCGTTGCTGTTTTTTACTGCCGGGAATGTTTATCAGGCAACACATACGTTATCAATCGAACATTTAGGAGGTTTAATTAAAAAGATGCCGCAAACAGCCTTGCTTTTTCTGATTGCTGCTATTGCCATTTCCGGTATTCCGCCTTTTAACGGTTTTATTTCTGAATTTCTGATTTACAGCGGGTTTTACGTTTGGATGCAAAATTCGTTGTTGGGACAGTTGATGGCCGTTATTTTTTCGGTTTTGGCGCTGGTATTAATCGGCGGCCTTGCAATGCTCTGTTTTACCAAGGCTTTTGGCATTGTATTTTTGGGCTCGCCCAGGCAAACTTTTCATCACGAAGTAAAAGAAGTATCATTCCTGCAACTATTGCCTTTATATTTTATCGCTTTTTTTATTGTAGTTATTGGCGTGTTTCCGCAGTTTTTCCTGAATGTGCTTTCTCAACCTGTTCATTTGCTGGTAAATATACCCCAGGGAACAAGTCCTGATTTTCAGATAAAGATTCACGAAACATTGCAACCCGTTTCGTTCGCGGTTTGGGGGCTCATTGTAATTATCGGGGTTGTTTTTGGGCTCCGTAAAATTGTACAGTCACGTATAATAAGCACAACCGGCCCAACCTGGGGTTGCGGGTATGTTGCCCCAAACCAAAAACAACAATATACTGCCAGTTCATTCGTACGTAGTTACAGTAAATTATTCAAGCCTTTCCTGCTGACTTCTAAAAACCAAAAAGAACCGGAAGGGATATTTCCTGCGGAAAGCGATTATGAAACTCATATTCACGACCGGATTGAAAAATATTTAATAGATATTCCAATTTCAGGGTACAAATGGCTTTTAGGAAGGTTTGTATTTCTCCAAAATGGAAAATTGCAATTTTATATTGCCTACGGGATTATCTTCATTACACTAATTGCCATTGTTCCAATTTTTTACGAACAAATTATGGTATTTATCGAATTCATTAAACAACTGTAATATGTTAAGTTTAATTTTAATTATCATCGCAAGTACGTTTTTTACCGGAATTATTATCCGTGTAAAAAGTTTGGCTTCGGGCCGAAAGGGACCGGGTATTTTTCAACCCCTGAAAGATGTGGCGAGGCTCTTTAAAAAAGGGGTGGTTTACAGCGAAACTACAAGTTTTGTATTTAAAATTGCACCCACAATATATCTCGCCTCGGTGGTTATGGCCATGTTGGTTGTGCCTTTTGGGCAATCGAAGGGGTTGATAAGTTTCAACGGCGATTTTATATTTTTTGCTTATGTGCTGGCGTTGGGTAAATTTTTCAGCATTATTTCGGCGCTCGACACAGGAAGTAGTTTTGAAGGCATGGGCGCCAGCCGCGAAGCGTTGTACTCGATGTTTGCCGAACCTGCCTTTTTTATTTTGATGGGTTCGCTTGCATTGCTTACCGGATATACTTCTTTTCATGAAATGTTTGCAGCGCTTCATATAGGTTCCTACATTACCTACGCGCTGGGTATTTTGGGAACTTTTGTGCTGATGATGGTGGCCATGATAGAAAACAGCCGAATGCCCATCGATGACCCCAAAACCCACCTCGAATTAACGATGGTCCACGAGGTAATGATTCTCGATAACAGCGGGTTCGACCTGGGTTTAATATTCACTGCCGGTTACCTGAAATTCGCCATTTACGGCGCTTTGGTGGTAAACCTTTTTATTGGCCTTTTCCCTTACCAATTTGCAATTCCAATGTTTTTTGTGATTCAGGTGGTTTTGGCAACGGGAGTTGGATTGATTGAATCTTTTATGGCACGGTTCAGGATGAGCCACAACGCACAGTTTATTTTTGTGCTTACCTCGGTTAGCTTGCTGATATTTTTTGGCGCCCTGCTCATTATCGGAAAATTTGTTTAACCAGAAAAAATAAATACAAATGATAGATGTATTACTGATAACATTTTTAATTAGCCTGTTTTATGTGGCCATCGCCAACAGGATAATGACCTATCTGAAAGTACTTGCTTTTCAGGGAGTACTGCTTTTTGTAGTTGTTTTTCTGCAGTTAAGCGAAATAAACCCTGTAAATCTCGCGCTTATCCTGCTGGAAACCATTGTCTTTAAATCGGTTGCAGTGCCGCTGTTTATGGCTTACGTACTAAAAAGAAACAATATAACGCGTGAGGCGGAGCCTTTTCTGCCCAACTTTGTATCGCTAATTATCGTCACATTCATCGTGGTGATTACCATTTTGCTTGCCAACGGGGTAGAAGATACCAACCTCGACAAAATATTTTTTGTTGTGGCGCTTTCCTCTCTTTTTACGGGTTTATATTTTATTGCCACCCGGCGCAAAATTATAACTCACGTAATTGGCTATTTAATCATTGAAAACGGTGTATTTGTTTTGTCGCTTGCGGTTGGTAACGAAATGCCCATGTTGGTAAACCTTGGGATAATGCTCGATATTTTTGCCAGTGTACTTATACTCGGAATCTTCCTGAATAAAATCGGAGACGTGTTTAAGGATGTTGATGTTGACCAGTTAAGCAGGTTAAAAGACCACTAATTCGAAATAAAAAAACAGAATCATGATTGGAATATATTTGATAGCGGCATTTTTAATTTCGTTCCTGTTGTTTCTGAACAGGAACAAAATGGTTGCCTTCGTTCTACTCGGACTTTTTCTGGCGCTTCAAGGTTCACTTTCCATTTACGCGTATTTAAATTTTCGTTCTACCGAATTCATTTACTTTACCTACGACCCGCTGGCTTTGTTGCTTTTACTTACTTTGGGGATCATTGCTGTTCCGGCATTTTTTCACAGCCATATTTATCTCGAAGACCAACCAGCGCCGGCACAGTCGAGAGCGATATACTACGCGGCTATTGTATTGCTGGTAACTGCTATCAGCGCCGGATATTTGGCAAATCATATTGCCGTAATCTGGATTTTCACTGAAATAACCACTTTGAGTGCGTCAGCATTAATTTATCATCACCGGAATAAACTGGCCCTGGAAGGAACATGGAAATATGTTTTTATATGTGCCATTAGTATTACGTTTGTTTTTATTGGTATTTTGTTTTTAAGCCTTTCGCTCGAAAATGCCGGTTCCGATGAGCTTTCATTTAAAAATCTGCTGGCAAACAGCTCCCGGTTAAACCCATTTTGGTTAAGGCTATCATTTATCTTTATTTTTACCGGATTAACTGCCAAATTAGGTTTGGTACCCATGTTTACCGCAGGAGTCGATGCCAAAGACAAAGCGCCGGCACCGGCAGGTGCGCTTCTTTCAAGTGTTTTGATGAATCTCGGTTTTGTTGGAATCTTCAGGTTATATGTGGTAATTGCCAATACACCTTTACATCATTGGGCTAACCTGGTGATAGGTATTGCGGCTTTTCTTTCTGTTTTTGTGGCCACCGTTTACATGGTAAAAGTAAAAAACCTGAAACGTATGATGGCTTATTCAAGTATTGAACACATGGGATTGGTAATGTTGGGGGTTGCTGCCGGAGGAATTGGTTATTATGCTGCAATCCTTCATATTATTCTTCATGCCTTTGTAAAATCGAGCCTTTTCTTCCAGTTTACCCAGTTATACCGGGTGTATCAGAGCAAAAGTATTTATGAAGTGGGTAACTATTTTAAATATAACCCCACCGGGGCAATGGTGCTTTTGCTGGGTTTTATCAGCGCCACGGCAATGCCGCCTTCAGGACTTTTTGTTAGTGAATTTCTGATTTTCCGTTCTCTGTTCGAAGCACATCAGATTGTGCTTATGATAGTTGTCCTGCTCCTGCTGACCATGATTATCTGGGCTTTCGGCAAAAATATTTTCAGGATACTTTTTATCCCTCCTGTGATGTTCGACGATTCGAATGTGCCTAAAATAAGCCCATGGGAATCGGCAACCCAGTTTGCGCTGCTTGCTTTTGCTGTTTATCTGGGACTAAATCCTCCAACAGAATTTGTGGAGTTAATCAATGAAAGTGTGATGTTGTTACCAAAATAATAAATGATGAATTATCTGAGTATTAAAAATAATCAAACAGTTTTGTTGTCAGAAATTCCTGAACTAGTTTATAATGAATTTCTTAGTTTGAATACCGGTTTTCTGGAAGGAACGCCGGCAAGGCACTGTGTGAATTATTTTGGTTATCAAAACAAAAACGGGCTAAAACTGATTTGTTGCATTGCCGATGATAGTTTACACGAAATTTTCATTTCTTCGAGTTTGGCAAAAACTTCCGATAAACTGGATTCTTTTTCGGCAATTAACCTGAATTTCGAAAAATTTGAACGCGAAATTCACGAGAACTTTGGTTTAGGTTATACCAACCACCCGTGGTTAAAGCCTGTGCGTTTTTCGCAAAACCGCGCCGACCTGTCGAAAACCATTGCCAATTACCCGTTTTTTGCCATCGACAGCGATGAACTTCACGAAGTAGCTGTTGGGCCAATCCATGCCGGGGTGATTGAACCCGGGCATTTTCGGTTTATCTGTAACGGCGAACAAATCCTTCATCTCGAAATACAACTTGGTTTTCAGCACCGGGGAATTGAGCGGCAATTTCTTGAAAAGAAAAAACTGTCGCAACTCACAACTCTGGCCGAATCGATAACCGGCGACACAGTAGTTGGGCATACCACCGCCTTTTCGCAGGTTTGGGAAAGTTTGTGCGGAATCAAAGTTGACCGCGACATTGAATATGCCCGCACCCTTGCGCTCGAAATGGAACGAATGGCCATTCATACCGGCGATTTGAGTGCGGTTTGTACCGACATTGCCTACCAGTTGGGAAGCTCAGTATTCGGGCGTTTGCGTACGCCGCTCATTAATTTTATGCAGGAATGGGGTGGTAACCGGCTGTCGAAAGGGCTGATACGTCCAGGGTGGAATAAATTTCCGTTTACACCTGAATTGGCCAAACGTTTAGCTGATGTACTGAATATTTTCGAGCCTGATTTTGATGAAATGAACGAACAGTTGTTCCAGTTGCCCAGCGCACTTTCAAGGTTTGAAAGAACCGGAGTGGTTTCGCACGAGGATGTTCTTTCCATCGGAACAGTTGGTATGGCTGCCCGCATGAGTGGGCTAAACCGCGATATCCGCACTTCGCACCCTTACTGTCTTTATCGCGAGTTGGAACACGAACCCATTATTAAACATCACGGTGATGTTTATTCCCGGGTTCAAATCCGAAGGAAAGAAGTCAAACAGTCGATGGAACAGGTCAGAAAACTATTATCAAATGTTCCTGATTTCAGGACGGGAACATTAAAATCCGGCAATCCTAAACCCAATGCTTTCACCCTTTCGCTTGTTGAAGGGTGGCGCGGTGAAATCTGTCATTGTGCCATTACCGGTGAAAAAGGAGAATTGGCGCTCTATAAAATCAAAGACCCGTCGTTTCACAACTGGCTGGCATTGGCGCTGGCTGTGCGTAACAACGAAATCTCAGATTTTCCGATATGTAACAAGAGTTTTAACCTTTCCTATTCAGGTCACGATTTATAAAATACGATGATATGTTCGATAATATAAAAATACTTTACCACCAGGGGAAACAATTTATTCCCGACACTGCAAATGCAAAAGTTCCCGGAATTTTCAGGGGACGTCCGGTAATCAGCACTGAAAAAGTGAATGAAAAAGAGTTGCTGGAATTGTGCCCGGTTGATGCCATTTCAGTTAATCCGGTGAGCATTGACCTGGGAAAATGCACCTTTTGCGGCGAATGTGCCATGCGGTTCCCCAAAAAAATAAAATTTACAACTGATTATAAAATTTCGACCAACGAGCGGGAGCGCCTGATTGTGAAAGAAGGCGATGACCGCGCGATTGAAGTAAATCCTGAAACGGTGAGGGAGGAAATACATCGGGTTTTTGGCCGCTCATTAAAACTGAGACAGATTTCTGCCGGCGGCGATAACAGTTGCGAATGGGAATTGGGCGCTGCAAACAACGTTCAGTTCGATATGAGCCGTTTCGGGATTGAATTTGTTGCTTCGCCGCGCCATGCCGACGGCATTGTAATTACAGGCCCCATTACCGAAAATATGGCCATTCCGGTTCAGATATGTTACGATGCAGTGCCCGAACCTAAAATTATTGTGCTTGCCGGAACCGATGCTATCAGTGGTGGAATACACGCAGACAGCCCCGCAGTTGACCGCAGTTTCCTGGACAAATACCACATTGACCTTTATATTCCGGGAAACCCAACTCACCCGCTTACCATTATCAACGGGTTGGTTGATTTAACGCGAAAACGAAAGAAATAAAAATATTGCCACCGGATTATTACCCAGTGCTACAATTAAAAATGTTGTTCATATTTAATCCGTTTTAAATGAGTTTGAGCCTTATAATTTTGTGTGTAACCCTGTTCTTTGTTCTGCTTGTCAGCTTTTCAAAGGAATCATGGTCAGGGAACATCGCGCTTGTTTCGGTTGTAATCAATGCAGGAATAAGTTCATGGGTAGCTTTTAATGCAGTTACCGGGCAAGCGTATGTCGAAATATTAAGTGGCGGTTCAATTTTTGGCGACATTCCGGTTCGCATCGACGCCCTTTCAGGCTGGTTTATTTTAATGATGAATTTTACCGTGCTCACCGGAATACTATACGGTAGGCGTTACATGAAGCATTATGAAAATAAATCGGGAATGATCCCCCTGCATTTCGCAAGCTTCATAATTAATCATGTCAGCATGATTGGCATTTTTTGCGTGCAGAACAGCCTGGCTTTTTTGTATGTGTGGGAAATGATGGCTTTATCGTCTTTTGTCCTCATTATTTTTGAATATAAAAAGCCGGAAACATTAAAGGCTGGCATCAATTTTCTGATTCAATCGCACATCTGTATTTTGCTGGTCACGGTTGGTTTTATTTGGGTGAACACCCGCACCAATTCATTCGATTTCAATGCGATAAGTACGTTCAGCGCTTCTGTTAGCGCTGAAGTAAGTTTTTTCTTATTTCTCATCCTTTTTTTTGGATTTGCCATTAAAGCAGGTTTTGTGCCTTTCCACACCTGGCTTCCGTATGCGCATCCGGTGGCCCCTTCGCATGTATCGGGCGTTATGTCGGGAGTAATAATTAAACTGGGTATTTTTGGTATTTTGCGCATGATGCTGTTGATAAATCAAAATTATTTAACCACCGGCTATTTTATTCTTGCATTTTCAATTATTTCGGGCTTGTATGGTGTAATACTTGCCATTGTACAGCACGATTTAAAAAAATTGCTTGCCTACCACAGCATCGAAAACATTGGCATTATTGGTATGGGGATCGGGCTTGGCGCCATTGGGCTTGGCATCCAAAACCCGGTTTTGGCTTTTGCCGGTTTTGCCGGGGCCTTGCTGCACACGCTAAACCATTCGTTGTTCAAATCACTGCTTTTTTACGGGGCTGGAACTATCTACCAGGCTATTCATACTTTAAATATCGAAAGTATGGGCGGGTTGATAAAGAAAATGCCA
>Ga0210024_1003321_pt1 | contig 13354 bp, 14 predicted proteins | sample CryGeymeta201525_FD_183988 | JGI IMG/M metagenome (GOLD analysis project Ga0210024, IMG submission 183988) | Groundwater microbial communities from Crystal Geyser aquifers in Utah, USA - Crystal Geyser metaG 2015-25 (SPAdes) (version 2) | ecosystem: Environmental > Aquatic > Deep subsurface >... | reverse complement strand
TAAACAAGGTAATGGCGATGACCACGCCCGGCATGGCGTGCGCCACCTCAGTCGCTTTCCCAAAGACATCCCCGAATTGCAGGCTCCCGAACGCCCAAAACATGGTGAGGGCCGCCAGGATAAAGCCGAAGTCGCCGATGCGGTTGACGACGAACGCCTTCTTGGCCGCCTCGGCGTTGGCGAAGCTTGGCCGCCCGAGCGTGTCCATCTCGTACCAGAAGCCGATCAGCAGGAAGGAGCACAGGCCCACACCCTCCCAACCGACGAACAGCATCAGGTACGAGTCGCCGCTGACCAATATCATCATCATGACGATAAACAGGTTGAAGAAGACGAAGAAACGGCGGTAGCGACCCAGGTCGTCCTTGAAGCGCACGTCCTCGTGCATGTAGCCGATGGCGTAGATGTGGATCAGCGTCCCGACGCCGGAGACGACCAGCATCATCGTCACCGAGAGCGTATCCACGCGGAAATTCCAGGGTACGTTGAGGCTGCCGATTTTTATCCACTCGGCAAACGGGACGACCATCCCCTCGGGTTGTTTCAACAGCGAATAAGCGAGCAGCGCCGAGACGACGAAAGTCAGCCCGGACGCCGCGCTTGCCAGCCAGCCGATGGCCTTCTCAGGCAGCCGCCCGCCGAATGCCATGTTGATCAGCAGGCCGATAACCGGGAAGAAGACGATCCAGGGGGCGAGGGGGAAGAAGCCGCTTGTAGTTACTGTTTCGCTAAAGAGCATACTTTATCTCCGTGTAGCGGGTAGCGTGGTGCGTTGGTCATGGCTTTCACAAAGTTAAATTGAGTTGAACAAAACTCTAAAGTGTGTCACCCTGAGGGAGCGTTCTTCCCTGCACCGAACGCAGGACGGTGTGCGACCGAAGGGTCTCCCTCACGGCGGTGGAGATGCTTCGTCGCAAAGAACGCTCCTCAGCATGACACGGTTTTGGACTTTAAAGAAAACTTAGTTCCATAGTATGTGGCACTTGGCACCTGACACGTGGCACTCAGCCCTTCAGACTATTCATCAAATCCACATCAATGCTGTGCTTGGTGCGGAAGATGACCACGATCAGCGCCAGGCCGACCGCCACTTCCGCCGCCGACACCGTCATCACGAAAAAGACGAAGATCTGGCCGTTGAGCACGTTGAAAGCCCGCGAGAAGGCCACAAAGGCCAGGTTGGCCGCGTTCAGCATCAACTCGACCGACATGAAGATGATCAGCGGGTTGCGCCGGATGAGCACGCCCAGCGCGCCGAGGGCGAACAAGATGGCTGAGATAACGAGGTAATAGGTCAGAGGTATCATGGTAAATCTCCAGCATGATAAGTGATACGTGATGCGTGATGCGTGGCCGGGGACTGTCTCACGAATCACTCATCACGCTTTATTCTCCTTCGTCAAAACGATCACACCAATCATCGCCACGAGCAGCAAGACCGAGGTGACTTCGAACGGCAGGAGATACTGGCTGAACAGCATCGCGCCGAGGCCGCGTACCGCGCCCTCCGTATTGAGCGCCGCCTCCGGATTGGAAAGGGCGGTCGTGATGGACAGCCGCTGGAAGAGCAGGATGCCCGCCTCGGCCAGCAGGACGACGGTCAGCACGATTGCCAGCGGCCGCTGCCAGGGCAGCGCCTGTCCTTTGGGGAGCTTCTCGGCGCCGAGCAGCATGATGACGAACAGGAACAGCACCATGATGGCCCCCGCGTAGACTGTCACCTGCGCCATGGCGATGAACGGCGCACCCAGCAGCAGGTAGAAGACAGCCACGGTGGCAAAGTTGAGCACCAGGAACAGCGCCGCGTAGACCGCGTTGCGGCTGACCAGCAGGCCAATGGCGGTGGCAATGGCGGTGATCGCCAACACAATGAAGAGTATGAGTGTTAAGTCCATGAGCACCTTTTTCCAGTGTTCAGTAATCAGTTTTCAGTGTTCAGTCACTGATTACTGAAAACTGAAAACTAATCGGAAGGGTCCTTCATTTCCGGCACCGAGCGCGTGTACACGCCGGGTTCCGTCTTCTGCGGCGTGAGCATAGTGACATCCGCGACCGGTTCGAGCAGCATATCCTTTGGATAAATCGCCTGCCGCCGGTCGGTGAAGGAAAGCTCGTAGTTGTCGCCAAGCACAATCGCCTCGGTCGGGCAGGCGTCCTCACAGAAGCCACAGTAGATGCAGCGCAGCATGTTGATCTCGTAGGTGCTGGCGTAACGCTCACCGGGCGAGTAGCGTTCCTCGTCGGTATTTTCCGCAGACTCGACGAAGATGGCGTCCGCCGGGCAGGCCGCTGCGCACAGCGCGCAGCCGATGCACTTTTCCAGGCCATTCTCGTAGCGCTTTAGCACGTGACGCCCGCGGAAGCGCGGTCGCACTGGACGCTTCTGCTCCGGGTACTGGATCGTCACCGGCTTTTCGAACATCGAACGCAGCGTCGTCCACAGACCACGCGTCAGTTCGACCACAGGCTCAACGACGCGCATAGTCTTTCCTCCTCAGTTCACGGTCAATCATCGCAATCGCAAAAACGCCAACCAGTAAAGAGACGACCGGGATGCCCCACATCCACAGCGGATTGACCTGCTCCGCCAGGATAATCCCGACCGCGGTAATAAAGACCACCGCCAGCGAGAGCGGCAGAAGTACCTTCCAGCCGAAGGCCATCAGCCGGTCGTAGCGGATGCGCGGGAAGGTGGCCCGCACCCATATCATGCCGAAGAGCAGGATGACAATCTTGATGAAGATGTAAATCGGGCCGAGCCAGGGCATGCGATCCACACTGAAAATCGTGTTCGCTAAGAACCAGAACTCGCGGAAGCCGCCGAAAAAGAGCGTGGCGCCAATCAAACAGATGGCAATCATTTTGTCGTACTCGGCCATGAACAGCAGGGCGAACTTCATTCCGGAGTATTCGGTGTGATAACCGCCGGTCAGTTCCTGCTCGGCTTCGGGCATGTCGAACGGCGGACGGTTGACTTCCGCCAGCGTGGCAATCAGGAAAATGGCCGTCCCGACCGGCTGGAGCAGCACGAACCAGATGGATTTCTGCGCCTCGACGATATCCGTCATGCGCATCGTCCCGGCCAGCAGGATGGCCGAGATGAACGCCAGACTCAGGGCGATCTCGTAGCTGACCATCTGCGCCGTGGAGCGCAGTCCGCCCATCATGGCGTACTTGTTGTTCGACGACCAGCCCGCCAGCACAATCCCGTAAACCGAAATGGACGCCACCGACATGATGTACAGCACGCCTACATTGATGTCGGCAATGTAGAGCGTGAGCTTGTGCCCGAACACGGTCATGGTCGGGCCCCATGGCACCACCGCCGTGATGACCAGCGCCGGGACGAGCGTCACGATCGGAGCCAGGATGAACAGAAGTTTATCCGCGCGCGCCGGGGTCGGTTCCTCTTTGAATATCAATTTGATGGCGTCGGCGATGGGTTGGAGAAGACCCCACGGCCCGGCGCGGTTGGGGCCGATGCGCACCTGAATGCGCGCCAGCGCTTTGCGCTCATAGTACGTCAGGTAAGCGAATCCGCCCAGCAGGATGAGCACCAGCACCACTCCTTTGATAAGCCATTCGACAACCAAGGCAAAGTTCATTTCACAGACCTCTTGTCTTTGCGACTCACTCATCACTCATTACTTGTCACGTGATAAGTGATAAGTGATTTCACACCTTCTTCAACTTGACCACTGCCGGCTCATGCACCGCCAACCCCATACTGCGCGGGATGAGAGCAACGCCTGCTGAAATCGTCGCATCCAGCCGGACCTCGAGCCGGCTGCCGTTAATTTCGACCTTTCCGCCCGCCTCGACGCCCAGCTTCTTCGCCGCCTCGGGGTGCAGAACGACGTACGCCTCACCGACGCGCGCCTTCAGCAGTTCGGACGTGGCAACCGTCACACCCAGATCGTACAGCCGCGTGATGGGCGCCGCCAGCCACTGATCTTCCTTCGGGCGTAGTGACTCCCCTCTCCTTTTAGGAGCCCCAGAGGGGTGCTGCGCGAAGGGGCCGGGGGTGAGGTCCGCCAACGCCAGCACCACCCCCAACCCCTGCTTATTCTCATACGCCGCGCCGCCGTAGTACAGGTCGCCGCGCCCGACGATCGGCCACTGCTCGCTCACTTCGGACAGCTTGCCATACGAGATACCGGCAAAGGCCGGGATTTGCGCAGCGATCTTATTCATCACCTGCGAAGCTGAACGGCTCTCCAATTCGAGGCCAAGTTCCTTGCCGATCTCAGCCGTGATGGCAAAATCGGCTTTTGTCTGCCCGCGTGCTGGAACCGCCGGATAGAAGCGCTGCACGCGGCGTTCACCGGAGGTGAACGAACCCTCCCGTTCGGTGTAAGCCTGCGCCGGGAGAACCACATCCGCGAGTTTCGCAGTTTCGGTGGTTAAAAAGAGTTCCTGCACGATGATAAAAGGTTGGGAGTGCGGACTTAAGTCCGCAGACCACCGTGAAGGTGAAGGTCGGGAGTGCGGACTTAAGTCCGCAGACCAGCGGGATGCGAGTCGGGAGTGCGGACTTAAGTCCGCAGACCAGCGGGATGCGAGTCGGGAGTGCGGACTTAAGTCCGCAGACCAGCGGGATGCGAGCTCGGGATTGTCGCCAAGTGGATCAGCGCCGACGATGTACACGGCCTTGGCTTTCTTGAAAACAGCCTTCAAGTCGGAAACGGGCTTGAACCCCAATTCCCAGGCGCCCTGGTCGTTGGCGTGCGGCCAGACGCCGATGAGACCATTGTTCGGCTTGCCAGCGCGATCTTTAACCAGCTCCGCGCAGGCCGCCGCCAGCGCAGATGAGCCATCCAGCCCCAGGCCATCCGAGCCATACAGAATGAGGAGATTTTCAGCGCCGGTAATCGCTTCGCCTATCTTGTCCTTCTTCGTCAGGCCGTTGACCGTCTCGGCTTCATCGCCATACGAATATCGAATCACGAATCTCGAATATCGTTCCAATTTCGTCTCACGCACGTTGGCAAGGATCAGCGCCGCGCCGCGCTTGGCAGCCTGCTTGAGGCGCAGATACCAGACCGGCGCTTCGTTATACAAGTCGGAGGCCACAACCAGAATAGTTGTGCCCTTTCCCATATCTGCGAAGTTCGTGCCCGCCGCAACACCGTAGGCGGTCGTCCATTCGCCGCCGCCCATGTGGGTATAGAGAAGGGCTTCGCCGCCGAGTCCATCGGCCAGTTGTTTGAGATTGAACAAATCCTCGTTGCTCAATCGTCCGCTCGCCAGGACAACAACTCCGCCCTGTTTACTTTCTACTTGTTTACTTTCTACTTGTCTACTTTCTACTTGCCTACCTATTTCCTCGATTGCTTTTTCCCACGCGACCGGCGACAACTTCCCATCCTTACGCAGGAGCGGCTTCGTCAGCCGATCCGTGCTTTCAGTGTAGTGATAAGCAAAGCGACCTTTGTCGCAAATCCAGATTTCGTTGACCCCTTCGTTCTGGCGCGGCAGGACACGCTTGATAACGACCTTGCCACCTGATTTCGCCTCACGCCGGGTATCGAAGGTGAGATTGCAGCCCACCGGGCACTGCGCACACACGGAAGCCGCGGCTTTCATCTCCCAGGGACGCGCGCCAAAGCGGAAGTCCGCTGTGGTCAGTGCGCCGACCGGGCAGATGTCAGTCGTGTTGCCGGAAAAGATCGAGTCGAAGCCCGGCTCGGAATTGGTGATGATATCCGTCGCGCGGCTGCGTTGATAGAAGCCGAGCACCGCATCGCCAACAATTTCATCCTGGAAGCGGATGCAGCGGGCGCACTGGATGCAGCGCTCACGATCCAGCCAGATGAGTTCGCCGAGCGGGACGTGCTTGGCCGCGTGCTGTTTCTCGTCGTACAGGAAGCGGCTGTGCGGCGAAGCGTGCGCCAGGGTCAGGTTTTGCAGCGGGCACTCCCCGCCTTTATCGCAGACCGGGCAATCCAGCGGGTGGGAGGTGAGCAGGAACTCGAGGATTTCCTTCTGCGAGGCCTTGGCCTTCTCGGAGGCGGTCATTACGACCATGCCTTCGGAAACCGGTGTGGTACAAGCAGTTTCGAGTTTTGCCCCGAATTGAATTTTTAGTTTATCGCCTTCCATCACGGCCTGGCCGGTGGCACGGTCAATGACCGGTCGGCCGATTTCCACCAGGCACTGGCGGCACATGCCGACCGGCTCCATCTTGGGGTGATAACAGAAGACCGGGATGTCAATGCCGATCTGCTTGGCCGCGTTGACGATCAGCGTGCCGTCGGGAACGGTGATTTGTTTTCCATCAATCGTCAGTGTTACCTGTTTGGTCATTCATGAACTCCGCGAACAGGGGCTTTAGTCATGCAATTCTTCTCGGCTGATACCAGCCTCCTTCAGGATTTCCAGCAAGGTTCCCTGCGGCAAATCTTTACGATGAAAAGAGACAACGACTCTTTTCATCGTTTCTGGATGAAAATAAATTCTGTGGCTTCCCTTCGTTCTATCCAACACAAAGCCTTTTCTTTCAAGTATTTGGATGACTTTCTGCGGCGTGAGCGAAGGGATTTTAGGCATAGGCGTTCACAGTCAGCGTGTGCTCGAAGACATCATCTTCTGTCGGCACACTATCGCCATGCGCCGTCAGGCTTTCAATGTAAAGTTCGATGGCTTCTCTTGCCATTTTCATGGCTTCTTCGAGACTCTCACCAAAAGTAACGCAGCCAGGCAGGGATGGAACAGTAACGGTAAAGCCGCCTTCTGGTTCCTTTCTGAGAAAGATTTTGTAACTCAGCATTTTCATCACATCACCTCCTCGTAATTACGTTTTACGTATTACGTTTTACTTGAAATCCTGCGGAAACCGCTCGATACCCGTCACCACCGCCATGGTCGAAAACTCGCCCAGCGGACACAGGCACTTGTTCTGCATCTGTTTGGCAACGATATGCAACAGTTCCACGTTATCCTTCGTCTTTTCGCCATGCTCGATGCGCTCGATCAGGTGCAGCATCCAGTAACAGCCTTCGCGGCAGGGCGTGCATTTGCCGCACGACTCGTGCTTGAAGAAATGAATGGTCTTGTTGATGACCCAGTCAATGCTGACGGTATCGTCAATCACGATAACGGAAGCAGACCCCAGGTCCGCGCCCAGCGCCCGGACGGAGGCATAGTCCATCAGCGTGTCGAGGGCCTTGTCGTCCGCCACGATAAACGAGGATGACGCGCCGGCCGGCATGATCGCCTTGACCGGGCGGTTGTCTATCACGCCGCCTCCATATTTGTAAATCAGTTCACGGAAAGTCGTGCCGAAAGGTAGCTCGTAGTTGCCCGGCTTGTTGACGCGGCCGGAGAGCGAGAAAATCTTGACCCCGGCGCTGTCCGCCGTGCCGAGCGACTTGTACCACTCCGCGCCCTTCTCGATGATGAGCGGCACGTTGGTCAGCGTCTCGACGTTGTTGATCACGGTCGGCTTCCCGTACAGGCCGTAGACCGCCGGGAAGGGCGGGCGGATGCGCGGCTGGCCGCGGCTGCCCTCCATCGATTCGAGCAGGGCGGTCTCTTCTCCGCAGATGTACGCCCCCGCGCCCAGGTGGGTGTGGATGCGCAGGGAGTAATCCGTGCCGAAGAGTCTGTCGCCCAGGAAACCGGCCTTTCCCATTTCTTCGATGCGCTTATCCAGTTCGGCCGCCACCGGCCAAAACTCGCCGCGCAGGTAGACGTAAGCCGCGTTCGCCCCAACCGCGTAGGAGGCAATCGCCACGCCTTCCAGGAACTGGAATGGGTTGCGCTCCATGATCTCGCGGTCTTTGAAAGTGCCTGGCTCGGACTCGTCGGCGTTGGCGACCACGTAATGCGGCCAGATATTAACCGGTATGAACGACCACTTGACGCCGGTCGGGAAGCCGGCGCCGCCGCGCCCGCGCAGGCCGGAAGCCTTGACCGCCTCGGTCACTTCGGCGGGTTTCATCTTCGTTACAGCCTTCTTGAAGGCCTCAAAGCCGCCGTTCTTCTTGTAAACATCAATTTTGCCGATGTCTGGGATCTCTCGATGACGCAGAAGGATATATGTCATAAGACTCTCATTATGCCAGTGGAATGATAAGAGAAGAAATCATTTCGTTGGCTTGGGCTAAATAATCTCTGGCTTGTTGTGGTGAAGGCTCTGGATATTCAAGTCCCAGGTAAAGTCCTTCACGGTAATAAAAGTTCATGGTTTCGCAAAAATTGCTTTGTTCCTGCGTCAGATCAATCTTGCCAAGTTTTGCCAGCGCAAACAGATCATGCAATCGAGGCGCAATTTCGTTGGTTTCTTTGCAAACGTGCGCTTTGAAAGTTTTTTCAATCGCCAGATGAGTAAAATACAAACCTTGTCCACAGCGTCCGAGTTCGTTAATCAACACTTCAGCAAATTCCAGGCTGTCCGCTGTACCGTGTTGCCAATAAGCAATTTCTTTAATAACACCTGTTGTCATCACTCATCACTCATTACGAATTACGCATTACGTTTTACTTCTTTGCCTTCCTCAACGCCTCCACCAACTCCATCGTCTTATCCACCGTCATGTTCTCGTGATACTCAATGCCATCAGCAGACTGGAGCTGGAACATCGGCGCCTTGTCGCACCCTGCCAGGCAGGTCACCGCCTCAACTGTCACCAGTCCATCGGGCGTGGTCTCGCCAACCTGGATGCCCAGGTTGCCACACAGTTCCTCCAGGAACTTATCCGCGCCGCGCAGAGCGCAGGGCAGGTCCGTACAGACTTGCATACGGTACTTGCCGGCCTTCTCGTCGTGGAAGAGCGTGTAGAAACCAATTATTGAAGCCAAGTCGGTGGTAGTGATTTCGAGCATTTTGGCAATGTCAGCCATCGCCTCCTTCGTAACGTAGCCACCCTCACGCTGTGCAAGATAGAGCAGCGGCATGACCGCCGAGCGTTTCTGCTCCGGCGGGTACTTGGCTAAAATCTTTTTCACTTCTTCGGGATATTTTTCAGCCAGCATAAAACCTCACACCTGACACTGGAACACTTGACACGTGACACTTGACACTTATCTATCCACATCTCCCAGCACGATATCAACGCTGCCGATGATGGCAACCAAGTCAGCCACCAGGTGTCCTTTCGACATCAAGGGCATCGCCTGCAAGTTATCGAACGACGGCGTGCGCCAGTGGACGCGATACGGCTTCGGGCCGCCATCCGACTCCAAATAGACACCCAGTTCGCCACGCGGCGATTCGACTGCCGAATACACGGAGCCCTTCGGAGCGTTGAAACCCTCCGTCCACAGCTTGAAGTGATGGATGAGCGCCTCCATGCTGACGCCGATCTCCGAGCGCGGCGGCGGGACGAACTTGTGATTGTTGCTGCGCACCGGCCCCAACGGTAGCTTGTCCAGCGCCTGGACGATGATCTTGAGCGCCTCGCGCATTTCCTGAACGCGCACGAGGTAGCGTGCGTACACGTCACCTTCGGGGCGGGTCGGGACCTGGAACTCGTACTGCTCATACCCGGAGTATGGCCTGGTCTTGCGCAGGTCCCAATCCACGCCCGCGGCGCGCAGCATCGGCCCGGTCACGCCGTATTGCAGTGCATTTTCACGCGTGAGCACGCCGATCTGCAGCGTGCGGTCGAGGAAGAGCGGATTCCTGGTCAGCAGGGCCTCGTACTGGTCAACGCGCGCCGGCATGACCTCGAGGAAGTCCCGTACAGCAGCCTCGAACTCGACCGGCACATCCCGCCACAACCCGCCGGGGCGGATGTAGGTGGTCATCATGCGCTGGCCGGAGCATAGTTCAAGGATGTCCATCACCATCTCGCGCTCGCGGAAGGCATAGAGGAACACCGACATCGCCGCCAAGTCGAGGGACGAGGAGGCGATCCACACCAGGTGCGAGGCGATGCGCTGGAGTTCGGCCAGGATGACGCGGATGGCCTGGGCGCGGGGAGGCACGTCTAATTCCAGCAGTTTTTCGACGGCCAGCGAATAAGCCAGGGTGTTGCCGACCGTGTTGAGGTAGTCCAGACGGTCGGTCATCACCTCGGCCTTTTGATACGTTTTGGCTTCCATGTTCTTCTCGATGCCGGTGTGCAGGAAGCCGATGTCGGGAATGCAGTTGACGACGATCTCGCCATCCAGTTCGAGCAGCAGGCGCAGCACGCCGTGAGTCGAGGGGTGCTGCGGCCCCATGTTGAGCAGCACGGTCTCGCCGCTGATGGCGCGCTCGGAGACAAGATGCTTCAGGTCGTCAACGGTCACTTCTTGCAGATCAGTCATAATGCCTCATGGTGCAGATCGGATCGCGGACTTCAGTCCGTAAAAAACAGACTGAATGCCTCATGGTACAGATCGGATCGCGGACTTTAGTCCGCAAAAAGCAGACTGAAGTCTGCATTCCGCTTTTCATTCCTTCGCATATGGTGCAGATCGGATCGCGGACTTCAGTCCGTAAAAAACAGACTGAATGCCTCATGGTACAGATCGGATCGCGGACTTTAGTCCGCAAAAAGCAGACTGAAGTCTGCATTCCGCTTTTCATTCCTTCGCATATGGTGCAGATCGGATCGCGGACTTCAGTCCGTAAAAAAAAGCAGATTGAAGTCTGCATTCCACGTTTCATTCCTTGGCGTACGGCTTGCGCAAATCAATCTCTTCAAAATTAAAGGTAAACTGCGGCTCCTCGTAACCCAGCGGATAATCTTTGCGCAGCGGGTGGCCTTCCCAATCGGCGGGCATCAGGATGCGGCGCAGGTCGGGATGACCCTCGAAGCGGATGCCGAACATATCCCACAGCTCGCGCTCGCGCCAGTTGGCATTGCGGTAGATGTTGGAAATGGTCGGCAGGCTTGGATTAATTCCCGGCACGGGGACGCGGATTTCCAGGCGCAGGTTCTTGGAGACCGAGGTGAACTCATAGACGACATGGAAACGCGGATTTTCCTGCGGCCAGTAATCCACAGCCGTCATGGTGGAAAGCAGCTCGAAGCCTTGACCCTGAACCTGCTGGCACGCGGCGACAATTTTTTTCGCCGAGATGACCAGGCTCACCTCGCCGCGAGTTTCGTTGGCGGTTGCACCGAATTCTTGTTCCAGTTTCTGGACGATGGTTTGCAGTTTCTTGTCCATAAAAACTCTTTGCATCGAATCTCACGAATTTTCACGAAGGTTTTTCTTTTTTCTCCTTCGTGAAACTTCGTGCCCTTTGTGGTGATCTATTTCGTCTCGGCGAACTTCATGCCGCGCACTTTTTCGTAGAGCGTGACGATGCCGTGGATGAGCGCCTCGGGGCGCGGCGGGCAGCCGGCCACGTAGACATCCACCGGCACCACCTCGTCCACCCCCTGCACGATGGCATAGTTATTGAAAACGCCGCCGCACGAAGCGCAGTCACCCATCGAAATGACCCACTTGGGTTCAGGCATCTGGTCGTACAGGCGGCGCAGGACGGGCGCCATCTTGCGCGAGACGCGCCCGGCGACGATCATCAGATCCGACTGGCGCGGCGAGGGGCGCATCAGCTCCATCCCAAAGCGGCTCATGTCGTTGTGCGAGGCCTGGGCCGCCATCATCTCGATGGCGCAGCAAGCCAGACCGAAGGACAGCGGCCACATGGCGTTGGTGCGACTCCAGTTGACCGCCCCCTCCAGCGTGGTGGTGACAACCCCCATGTTGCCAAGTTTCTGCTCTATTCCCATTCCAATGCCCCCTTCTTCCAGGCGTAAACATAGCCTACCAGTAAAATAACGATAAAGATGAGCATTTCGACCAGGCCAAAAAGCCCCAACTGGCGGAAGACGATTGCCCAGGGCAGGAAGAATACCACTTCGATGTCGAACAGGATGAACAGGACGGCGGTGAGGTAGAATCGCACCGGCATCCGGCGCGTGCCGGGGCCGATGGGATCCATGCCGGATTCATACGGCATCGCCTTGCGACTGGTTGGGTGCTGCGGGCCGAATAACATCCCCAGGCCAATGGCGATAAACCCGATGGCGGCAGTGACAATTATGAAGGTGGCAATCGCAGCGTATTCGAGCAGCATATAATCTCCTTGAAAAGCGCTAGCCAACGCACTGGCACGAAAGTATATCACAAGATCCTTTGAGCGTAAATTTTCACAATATGGTTGGGGCGAAGAAAGTAATATAAGACGTTGAATATGTGATTTATGTCATCCCCTCCCTATTGATTGAGAGCGATGGGGTGCATCGCTCTCGAAGTTTATGCTCTTGCCGGAGTCAAGTTTACGGGCATTTCATCCCAAGTGCGGCCTTCAAGGCTTCGGCCCGCTTGCTTCTTTCTCACGCCGCCCCACTGCTTGAAAAAGAATGGCACTTTCACTGTCAGGCATTGGTCACGAATCTCTTTGACCCATTTTTCCTGTATCGGTCGAGCGCCAGGGCCGGATTCCCCACCGACGATAACCCAATTTATACCGCCAAGATCAAGAAGATGCAGCGGCCCCAAAAGCGGCTCCAGCGACAGGAATTTCACCTTCGCGCCGGTCTGCCGCAAATGGTCAATGCGGAAAGTGTAATCTTGATTTTCGACGCTGACGCCCATCCAGACATTCTCCGGCCATTCGATTTGCGGAAAGTGGTTGCGCTGTTGGCAACCAAAGTGGTTGCGCTGTTGGCAACCAAAGTGGTTGCGCTGTTGGCAACCAAAGTGGTTGCGCTGTTGGCAACCATCGAGTTCCAGCAGGCGCTCGGAGCGTTTGGTCAGCACCTGGAACTGATGCCAGTACGCCCTCCGCATCACGTCAAACGTCTTTTGGATGAACTCCACCGGTACATCTTTGTGGAACAGGTCGCTCATCGAGTTGACGAACACAACCTGCGGCGTCTTCCATTCCAGCGGTTTTTCCAGTGCGTGCTCGTGCATGGCCAGCTTGAAGCCATTGGCATAGTTTGGCTGGCCCATGGCCTGCAATCGTTTCGCCATGCGCTCGGCGTAACATCGACTGCAGCCAGGGCTAATCTTGGTGCAGCCGGTGAGTGGATTCCAGGTGGATTCGGTCCATTCGATTGCAGAACGTGCAGACATTTACTTTCTACTCCGAAAAATTCTATCTCTATTTTAGCACATACAGGCACATTTGTTCTATTTATCCTGTTCTGGAAATGGGAGTTCGGGTTGGATTTGTGTCATCCTTTGCCTTGCAGTAAGATTTAACTTTGGAAAAAATACTTGTGCTTCGTCGGAGTCGAGTCGCATAAAATCGATTCTCTTATAATCTTTAAACTTATCCCAGCTACTACCCAATAAAAATGTCCACTGATGCTTGTCACCTTTTACCGGTCTCCTTATTAGCCAATACTGCTTGCCCATTTCAATCATGTAATCAGATCATACGTCATAACTTAAGGCTTGAAGC
>Ga0210024_1003313_pt1 | contig 13365 bp, 15 predicted proteins | sample CryGeymeta201525_FD_183988 | JGI IMG/M metagenome (GOLD analysis project Ga0210024, IMG submission 183988) | Groundwater microbial communities from Crystal Geyser aquifers in Utah, USA - Crystal Geyser metaG 2015-25 (SPAdes) (version 2) | ecosystem: Environmental > Aquatic > Deep subsurface >... | reverse complement strand
GTTCCGATCTAATGTAGCCACCCGATGTGGTTACGGATTGTTGCGGCAAGCACCCGCTAGGCAGCGATTCCAGTCATTGAGGTTTTGGCCGTGACGGACTTGTAAAGACCCGTTGCCGACTGCCACGACGGGCAGCTTACGGGTGCCCCAATTTATTTGCATTCAGAAGTCGTTCGCAGCGGACTTCAATCGTGCCCATGGCCCTTCAGTGAAACCAATTGAAGCCTGACAATTTTCGCGCTCATTCTTCTATGCCTTTATGCCCTCGAAAAGGCACAAAATGAACTCAGATCAAAGCATGAACTCCACTCAAATCGTTACCGTCGCAGCCCCCGAATATGGTCACCAACCTGAGTCAAGGCTTTGTCTAGATCAATATGTCGGTCGATTGTCTGAGGTGATAAATCACCTAGACTTTCCGTGTCGGGTGGCATCCTGATGAACTGTTGTACTTGGGGGAATTACCGAAGCAGCACTATCGAATCGGGCGTACCGTTGCGCCACTTGGTTGAAACTGCCATAAGAGAAGTGCTACCTAATGTGGACTCAATCAAGCGAATGCATCCGTCATCATGGAAGTATCCTGAAAGCCGTGGGAAAGCTTGGTACTACTGAGTCATTGACCAGAACAGCCAATGCGCTCATTCCAATGTTTAAATACGTCGAAGGAGACGGCATAGTCAGCCTTTGTTGATAGCAGCCCTTACCATGCCCGCAAGCAACCCACCGAGAATCAAAATGCCCAAATATTTCAAAGATCAAAAATTCATGCTGGTCTTCCTGCATTCCGAAGCGGGAATCTTTGTTGATAATCTTGCTGATTTCATTCTTGACGCAAAGACCAACAAATCCCTCCTGATCGCAGCGCGAGGCGATGAGGAAGTGGAAGGCCTAACCTTGCTTAGTCGTAAGCAGACCAACGACATTTCAAGCGAATTGGATTGGTTTTATTACTTAAAAGACCACCCTGAAGATCAGTGGCCTGATTGGATAAAGCGTGACCAAAATAATTCGGATTGGGCCAAAGACTTGATTCGCATGGGAAACTCAAAGGCCGTAACATTACTGCTAGCCCTTGCATACGACGACGACGGTGACGCTACCAATGTTGGCCTAGACTCTCACACCTTTTCCAACATAAAAAGAGGCGGTACTGAGCTAGTGTCGGAGTTTTTACTCTCGAACTTTTGTCACAGGTCTTCGCAGAAGCTGTTTCGCAGAGACGGGCAGCCAATAAGTGATGATGAATCGATGTCGATCACCTTTGCCTTGGGCGAGATTGATCATGCGATCTATGAGATGCGTTGGACCTACGACTTTAGCCTTGCCGTCAACTTTGACAACTTAGCTCTCACACAAGTGCTGGACTATGATGAGGACTATGGATTTGAATACAGCATTCCCGTCTTTCAACACGGGATAAATCAGAAGGCGGTGCCTTATCTCAATGAATTGGTGGCTATTCCGTACCGGGTAAGGAAGTTACTCAGTGAAGCGCAACAAAAAACTCTGGCTGACGAAGTGCCCGAAATTGTCAAGCAGGAGCTTGATTACGTCGCCATCAGATTGCTGGGGCAGCCTGTTCAGAATTACAAAATGGATAGAGCCACCGATTACGCCCGCCTGCAGGGGGCGGCATGGGCATCTGATATGTACGACATCTGTGGCGGTGACGGCGAGGGCAATGCCTATTTAGGCGATGGCATCAGCATCACGCCAGATGGGCATCTTGTTGACGATTGAGCGAAATTGAAAAAACTGTCTGACAGCCCTGGCCTTTACGCACCAGCATCGTCTCTGTCAGTGAAGGTGGTTTTTAAATGAATGCAGGAACTTTCACCTTCAGGTTCCTGCGCCTCAGAGATGATCATGCTTACCAACTACACAACTCATGCGGCAATTCGGTTACAACAACGTGGCATCCCGTCTGTCGTATCTGATTCAGGCCAATGACGATGGGGTGGTTATCACCGTAGCCAAACGCCACACAAAGAAGCACATTTGGCGCAACTGAGCAGAACATTCATATCACTCCACACAGAGATCATCATGACATTCGGTCCATTCACACTCAAAAGCGTCGATATCCAAGGCGACAACCTTGTTCTGAACTTAGCTGACTCAAACGGCACTGTTTTGCACCACCCCAAACGCAAGCTTCGGTACGGGCAAAGCGCTGATGCGAAACGGCATGCAGAATCACTCGTTGGGCAACTGGTGACCACTGAAACCTTTGACCCCATCAATTGGCCTGCTAAGGACTGGTGGCTCAGTGTGAAAGCACATGTTGAGAGGAAAGCACCCGTAGCGCCAAAGAGTTGCACCAAAATATTTGGCCCACCCGGCACAGGAAAAACGACCACTCTGATGAAAAAAGTGGTCGACTACATCTGTGCTGGCGGTCAAACCGACAATATTGCCTTCTTGACCTTTACAAATAACGCAGCCAACGTTGCGCAGGAAAGGATTATTGAAGCAGCCAGGCGTCATTTTCCGATGAGGCAATTTAGTTTGATGGACTTTCCAAACTTCAGCACCTTGCATAGTTTGGCCACTAGGATCGGCGGTCTGATGGGCAAAAATGTGCTCGATGTCGAAAAGTTACGTCAATTTGATCCGGACATCAAGAGTGAGGTCGTCTGGATGAAGTTAGGGGATGCATCCTCTGCCGAGGACCGACCAGATCACACGCCACTGGCGATTCAGTCTTTTGCACGGGCTCGCTGCATTACGCTGGAACAAGCGATAGCTCAAGGTGGTTTTGACGATATTTACAGTTCAAGGTCAATCCAGGTCATGCAGGATTACTTCAAGAAACATCATGGGCGAGTTGTCACGCTTACCGGAATTGAGCTGGTTAACCTCTACCTCAGCTACTACAGCTCATTCAAAGCTCAATATCGCTTGGCAGATTTTGATGATGTGATTGACAACGCTCAAACCGAGGCGTTCGTCAGCGACATTCCAAGTTTTGATCTGCTGATTGTTGATGAGGCACAAGACCTCTCCGACCTACAGTGGAAATTGGTAAGACGCCTTATGGCAAAAGCTACCCAGGTTATTGTGGCCGGTGATGATGACCAAGCGATCATGGTGCCATTTGGTGCCAGCCCAACCGCTTTTCTTAAATTGGAGGGCGAAACGATGGTGCTAAAACAGTCCTGGCGCGTCCCGAAATCTGCACACGATTACGTCATGGAAAACACCATGCCAGATCTGGTTAGGATGTTCCCGGATCGTCAAAAAAAGGACTGGCTGCCTACTGATAAGGTCGGCGAGGTATTCACAGCAGTTGAAAAAATGGTCCGAACAAAGGATACCGCTGGCCAGTTGGGTGAACCCCATGTCAGGTCTGATCGAATCACCTTGAAAGACCTGCTACGAATTGTCAAAGACGCTATGCGTGAAGAGTGGCTGATCATGGCTCCGACCAAACGCACGTGCCAGGATATCTCAACTGGGCTCAAAGTCCTGGGTGTTCCACATTACCTTCGAAACCAGCCCGTTCTAGACCCCGATAAAACCGGCTCAGCGGTACGTGTGATGTCAATACACACATCCAAAGGCGACGAAGCAGATAACGCGGCACTTGTTATGGCTTCCGCCGCTGACATGTCCATGATAAATAACGACCCAAGACTCAAATATGTCGCGCTGACCAGAGCGAAGAAGGTTCTTTATCCACACGTCTAAATCACTTCAAAAAATGTAACTAAAAAACTTCTTTTCACAATTGCAATTTCACGTTGTTAGCGTCGCATCAGTTGCGAAAGGCGATGGCGGGATGGTCAATGGTGGCCCCACGGATGGATCATTGATGCCACAGGATTAAGTGATGGATTGAACTACTGGTATCCGAAAGACGGTTTATTCAATGACAACAGGGACGCTGACAACCCCGCCACTGTGAAGTCATGGCGCAGCAATTGGGTAAGCGTCAACCCGCTCTTTGCCTATCCGTCAAAGACACGCCACATCACTGACACCACCTATACGCCTGAGTCGGTGAATATGGGATAGCGTAAGATCTTCAAGAATCAGGGCTCGTTTCCCAATGACGATGCTTAATTTGTTTGGAACCTATGTCTCTCGAAAATTTACAGCCAGTCAAGAAACGCAGGCAGTTTTCTGCTTCGACAAATAAACCTCCGAAGCCAAGGGTGTTGATTCGGCCGGTCAGCCAAGTTCAATTGGCGTTACAGCAGGTTCCCGATGAAAGCAATCTGTTTATAGAGACTATTCGCCACGTGCTCAGATGGATAAACAAGAGATCTGGACCGAAATTACCCAAAGATGCTTGGGAGGGTAAGTCGTTCACTCTGGAGGATATCGGAGCCCAGCATACATCTGTCATTGCAATGGACAGCCCTTGGTATTGGACGGCTCGCCTAGACGATGCGGACAAGTATGTTCCAATGAGAATGTGGACTACTGAGATTGGCGTCGGCCAAGCAAAAAATGGCGACGTTTTGTTTGGATCACGCTTGGTTTGCACCACGCGCGGAGAAGATGTTCCATTTGATCGAACCGTTCCGACGTTTGTCCGGTCTGTAGTTCGAAGACCGTCGGTTTCCCTTGACCACCAGCCACTTCCGCCTGGTCCAGTTCAAATAACTGATGAATCTGGCGTCGATGCCATGATTTCACTGCTTGAAGACAAGCAAAGAAGGTGTCCTGTCGTAGTTATGTCTTTAGCGGAAGGATGTAGTGATTTTTCCGCCTGCTTAGTGGATGCGCACCTTGTGTACGACCGAACTCTAGGTGCAGCCCACATCTTTGTGCTTACCGGTGAAGCAAGCTTTCAATTGACTAACAAATTGGGTAAAGAGTTTTCCGTTTACCGAGAAGCGGTCCGGATTTTTCGGCCTGGATTTGATCGGAAAACCAGTGATCCGTTTTCGCATCCTTTGACATTGGCGGAGCGCATACGACAGGTTTCGTTGGATTCTGACCAAGGTGCATACGAAACACTACTAAGTTCCCAGGCTTTGGCGATTACTGCGTACGCTTCTGATAGCGAAGACGCGCTGCCTAGCTTTGACAGAGTGCGGCGCATGAATTTGGCTAAAGAAAGGAAAGACGCGCGATCTGCGGGTTCAAGCGATTCAAAGCTGTTGGAACTGGCAGATCAAGAAATTAAAAGACTTGAAGTCGATCTCGATAAGCAAAAAGAAACGTATGACGGTCTTTTACTTTCAATTCAAGAGGAGCTTACTCAAGCAGAGGATGTAAAAAACGAATTTTTGTCACACGCATATGCTTTGCGTGAAAGAATTGCTGTGCTTGAACTCAGCACGAAGCAGCTAGGTGAAAAAACTCCTATTCCCTCTGATCTGGATGAACTGGAAGCGTGGGGTAGGCAACATCTTGAGGGATCTGTCACCTTGTTGAACAAAGCGTTGCGCGGCGCGAAAAAGTCTGATTACGAAAGTCCAAAGCTGATTTACGAGGCGCTATTACTCTTGCGGGATTTTTATGTGCCAATGCGAAGAGAATCGAGTCCTGCGAGACTTCAGGGTTTTGAGGATGAATTGAAGCGCTTGGGCTTGGAAAATAGTCCTGTCGGTAACCCTGTAAGCAAAAACAAAGATGACTACAAAGTCAAATTTTCCGGGATACCACATGATCTGGACTGGCACTTGAAAGATGGAAACGCACGGGATTCTCGATTATGTTTTCGGCTTTATTACTTTTGGGATGAGGAAAGTCAATGTGCTGTGGTTGGATGGTTGCCGTCGCATCTTGACAATCGGTCAACGTAAACTTACCTTTGAAAAAAGCTGAACAACCTGAGACTATGTATCGTGTGTGGCTGAAAATTTCAGCTGATGGTGTCGAATACGCGTTCTGAGGCGGCGATGAACCGTAGAGAGAACGCGGAACCCAATTCAATGCGGGGTCTACTGAGAAAACGCTGCCTTTTATGTGGGAGGAATTTCAGCTTAGGTGGTAATGGCCGCTATAGAGCGGCCAGATCTCAAATTTCTACGACCGCTTCCGCTGCGTACCTGACTCACGAAAGCACGGCGTGAACGACAGCCATCAGCCTGTAGCTGACCCAGGTTTTAGCCATGTGAGCACGTACAGGTGGCGTTTTGACTCGGAATGACTGGCAAGGTTGGCACCGGAATCAGTGGTTTCTTTGGATCGGAATCGCTGGCTTTATTGGCCGAATTTCGCGGTGATCGAACGCCTGGTAGCACTGAGCAGGGACTGGTAGGGATGCCGCGGGAAATGGTCATGCTATTATGTGATCAGTTAGTGGTCTTATCCACACAAATCCAGGTGCAAAACCCTGGTCCCAGCGGCTGATTCATCGGCCTCGCAATTCCTAAGGCACCAGCCTACATGGAGCGGCTTTTATAGCTGAGCTGCCCCATTGGAACACTGCACATCTTTTTTGATTTTCGAATAAGGCTGGTTAGCAACCAGCATCGACTTGCGAGGTCGGTGGTGCTGTCCCGTCGAAATATCTATCTGTCTCGTTAACCCATCATTCATTGGGACAAGTCAATTGCGCATTGATTTGCCTTATGTGTGATGCACGGTTGTCATCGTCAGCTTGGATTCAGGCGCGCGCGCAGCGCGTCTCCGACACACGTAACAAATGGACAAGACATTATTGGTAGCTTTTACAGAGGCCGGTCGACGGTTGGGCATAGCGGAAAAAACAGCTCGGAATTGGAGTTCAGCTGGAAAATTCCCGGTTCCCACCTTTTTGATTGGTTCAAAGAGGATGGTGCGCACGGAAGATCTCGAAAAATTTGTGGCCAGTCTGGGCGCGGGAAGTCCGCAATCAATGCCGACACCCACGCCAATGCCATTGCAAACTGCAGTCGCAAAATTTAGTAGGCCTCGGGGGCGACCCAGAAAGCAGCGGTTGCAAGTGAGGGGAGTTAAGCAATGAATAAAACAATTGCAAATTTCACCGCTGCTATGGCTGCGGCGCGACTGAAACCACCCGCTGAGATCATTGACGACGGTGCAATCCACCGGTTCAGCACAAATGGCAAGCCCACAGATGCATCGGGCTGGTACTGCCTACACACTGACGGCATCGCGGCAGGTTCATTTGGTGATTGGCGCACTGGTCTCACTTCAACATGGTGCAGCAAAACAGACGCCAATATGACCCAAGCAGAGCGGTGGGCCAGCCGTCAGCGCATTGCAGCCATTCAGAAGCAACGCGATGACGAACTAGTCCTCCGACAAAAAAATGCAACGCATCAGGCACAACGTCGCTGGCAAGATGCTTCATCCTGCCAGCAGCATGACTACCTGACCCGCAAGGGCATCAAGCCCAATGGCACAAAGATTGAGGGCGACAAGCTGTTGATCCCGATGCGCGACACGGCGGGCATCATCCACAGCTTGCAGACCATCACCCCGAATGGCACCAAGATGTTTATGCTGGGCGGGCGGGTCAAAGGCTGTTACTTCGGAATCGGCAAACCCATGAACGTGCTGATCGTATGCGAGGGTTTCGCCACCGGTGCAAGCATTCATGAATGCACAGGCCATGCTGTCGCGGTTGCATTTAATGCTGGCAACTTGGTGGCTGTTGCCTTGGCACTGCGCATCAAATACCCATCTCTCAAAATCATCATCGCTGCTGATGATGACCAACAGACCCCAGGCAATCCTGGCATGACAAAGGCAATGGAAGCAGTCCGCGAAGCGGGCGGCACATTGGCTGCACCGACATTCAAGGAGATGTAAGCATGAAGAATCTGACCGACTTCAACGACATGCATCAAACTGCCGGGCCTGAAGCAGTAAAGGCATGCATTGATACAGCAATTGAATCTGCATCTTCATGTTCGAGCGAGACAGGCACGATATCTCTACTTGGTAAGTGGCAGGAACCAGCCGAAATTAAAAACGATTTGCCTCCCGCTCCGTTTTTTGATGCAAATGTTCTTCTGCCCCAAGCGCTTGCCGAATTTGTACTGGACGAGGCTGACCGCATGCCGTGCGCACCAGACTACATTGCGGCAACGCTGATCGTCAGCTTGGGATCGGTCATTGGTGCGCGATGCAGCATCAAGCCTAAGCGACGGGACGACTGGATTGTGACGCCGAACCTTTTTGGTGCCCTCGTGGGCGAGCCGTCGACAAAGAAGACGCCTGCTATGGGAGTGGTGACGCGCTTCCAAGATGGCCTTGAAGCCAAGGAAGTGGAAAAATTAAAGGAGGCCAAGAAGATTTACCTTGCTGAAACAGCAGCCTTTGAGGCTCACCAGTCCGCCGTTAAAACTGACATGAAAAAGGCCGCAGGCGGGAAGGGCGACTCAATAAAGATGAACGCGGCCATTGCGGTCCTGCAAGCCCTGCAAGCCCCCGAAGAACCCAAAGGGCGCCGTCTCAAATCAAACGACTGTACAGTGGAAAAACTGGGTGACTTGCTGGTGTACAACCCGCAGGGCTTGATGGTTTGTCGGGACGAGTTGATCGGTTTGCTTGCATCCTGGGATCGGGAAGGCAAGGAGGGAGACAAGGCGTTTTATTTGGAAGGCTGGAACGGCACGGGCAGCTTCAACATCGACCGCATTGGTCGTGGTAGTTTGCACATTAAAAACTTGTGTGTATCTGTTTTCGGAGGTATCCAACCAGAATTGCTTGAGCGCTATCTCGCCAGTATGGTCACATCACTGGACAACGATGGCCGCATTCAGCGATTTCAAGTAATGGTGTACCCAGACGCCGTCCCATGGGAATGGCGTGACCGCTACCCGGTCGAGGGTGCACGAGAAAGCGTGCGTGATTTGTTTGCCCATCTGGCCGAACTTGATCCAGTGCAACAGGGGGCTGCACCCAGTGACGATTTTGTAAAGCTCCCTCACTTCAGCTTTGACGATGCCGCGCAAGGGATTTTTGTGGAGTGGTGCACCAACCTGCACACGGATCACATCGCCAATGAGCAAGACCCGCTCATGCGGCAGCACTACGGAAAATTTGAAAAGCTGTTCTGTTCCATCGCGCTGATCCTTCACTTGGCCGAAGGTGTGACTGGTCCAGTGTCGGCTGGCAGCACCTTGCGCGCCGCCGCGTGGTGTGAGTACCTTGCTGGTCATGCACGCCGCATCTACGGTATGTCGGAAGCCGCCAAGGTGACCACTGCGCGCATGGTCAGTCGCCGCTTGGCGGAAGGCAAGTTGGCGGATGGTTTCACCGTGCGTGAATTGGTACGCAAACAATGGTCGGGGGTTACCACCGCCATTCAAGCAGAAGCGGCACTGGGTATTCTGGAAGAAAATGGGTATGTTAAAAGTCTGGACGGCATCAACCCAACTGGCCGACCAACCGTCAGGTATTACATCAACCCGCAAGTTCGAGTCGTGACCAAATGAGTCTTATGGCAGGTGGGGGCCTGCTGTAATCGAGAGAAAGCCCAACGCCGGAACTGCCAAAACTGACGAAACCTTGCCCGTTTGGCCTTTTGTCAGTTTTGGCAGTACACGGTCCCCACTGTTTTGAAAAAATGTTTACGTTTCAGGATTTCTGTTGGCATGTTGGCATGTTGGCATGTTGGCATGTTGGCTATCAGAAATAGCCTGATGAACCACCACCGCTGGTTTCTTCGACCATACGCCAGGCGTCATCTCAGATAAATTCTGTTCCATGCATCTGAGCGTAGTGGCGACCGCCTCTGCAATTACAGCAGAAAAGAGAGGTGGTATCGATATAAGTCGATGACCATCCTGAAACTGAATCCCATGATTTTCTATAAGAGTCGGCGTGCATTTAAGCGCGTCCCTTATCTCTGAAGGAGTCATTAGATGCCGCATTTAAAGTCCTCTATCAACAAGTCAATCTGACGAAAATTCGGGGTCATTTGAACCGGGAAGTCCACGTACTAAAACTGCCTGAAATTTTCTTTCAGGCGGTTGATCTCGGCGAGTTCCCGCTGTGCCGCCTCTAGCCTGGCCTTCGCCGAAAAACCCGCTTGTTCGAGCGCTTTTAACGCAGCGGCCAATTGTTTGTTTTCTCGTTTCAGCTCGGAGTTCTTTTGAAGCGTTTGTGTCCGTGTGCGGTTGGCATCGCTGACTTTTTCGTCAAGCCCTGCAATCAACTTTCTTGCTTCGTCAATTTCCGCCTGTGCCGGCCGCGTGACCAGCACAAACAAGTGCCACGGCAGCCAAAGCAAAGCGCCCATGGCGGCTGCGATGGCAGTGAGCTTTCCAATGAATGCCGCCCACCACCATGCCGATGAATAGCCCGTGAACCCTTGGCGCATCAGTTTTTCGCCGACGTCAATGGTGTCTTGTGTGCAAACGTTAAACAAAAACTTGCAGCCCCGATAAGCACCGACTTGGCGCTCGGCAAAGGCAAGTTCTGCCGCCCGGGTCCCATATTGTTCATTTATCAAAGCACTCAAGCGGTCAATTTCGTTGCTTTGTTGTTCCAACTTCTCTGTCATGCCACAGCCACCCAGTAATGACGCTAAAGTCAATAAACCAGTAAGCACTACTTTTTTTAGATCATTTTCCACATGATCCTTTCCGTTGACCAACTTGGCACGGTGGCCTCTTGAAATGCAACCCAGCGACCCTTGTCATTTTTTTTCCAAAGCGCGTAACTCGCACCGGGCAGGAAAGCAGCCTGGTACCTCTTAAAAATGGCAGGCGAATCGGTCACCAGCACCATGCGGTCAAACCGTGCGATGCCATCTTTTTTGCTGAGTGAAACCAGGGTTGAATGGACAAAAGTGTGGAGGTCTCTCTCCCACTTTGGCGACAGCTCAATTTCAACTGACACTTTCTGACCATCCGGATAAATCCAAGCAACGTCTGGATTTTTGATGCAGTTCATGCTCCGGCCCTGCATCTCTTTTTCGGTCAGATAGTCCTTGATCGTGCCAGAAGCCAACCGCTCGGCCGTGGCACGTTGTGCCATCTCGTCGTGCAGCAAATGATTTTGATTGATGCGCTCGGGCCTACATTCGTAAGGCATTTGGCTTTCACGGTTCACCTCTGCCAGGTGCCGGCCGGTCGGTGTCAAAGTTAGGAATGTGCCGGGCAAAAACTTTTCTGTGCGCCGACTCAAAGTTTTGGTGCTAACCAAAAGGTTGTTCTTGACGAGCCGCAGAGCCAAGCCAGACCTCTGAGTGCCAGCCAGAATTTCCAGGGTGGTAGGGCTGGCCCAACCCCAGCGATAAATCCACTCAACGGCCTTTTGCGTTCGCTCCATGCCTTTTTCCAAAGATGACATATCTCCTAGACGGGCGGCAAGAACTGCCCTGGCAGCGGAGGTTCGACTTGGCTTTTGAACTGCGGTATCCATGCATTCATTATAGTGATAAACATTGATATTGCATACTTTATATATTGTATTTGATATATCAATTTGCAATCACTGGGTGGTGATCTATGTTGTGCGCTGGTCCCGCTTGGCAGCGCCTGCGGCGGGAGTTGCACTCCCCACTGCGTGGCTCCCCAGTGGCGCAGGGCCTTCAGCCCTACGGGAGGGGGAAGTGGCTTTGCCCCTTACCCCTCCCCGCCGATGGCGGCCCCCCGCCCCATCCCCAACACGTGTGCGCCGCTGCGCGGCCACCCTGCCTTTTGCAGACTCACACTAGCGTGCTCGGCCCGTTGGGCTGTGCTGACGCACATCTTGAAATGCAGGGTGGCCGTGCACGGCGCACACCAGTCCTGCTGGACGGGCTCGCGCCCCCCGGCCGGGGCCGGGTGCCCCCCTCAGTCCTAACGGACGGGCTGCCGCCCCCCGCTCGGCGGGTGCCCCCAATGCACCTGGCGGCGCATTCAAAGACAGTCGTGTATTCCCGTATGCCGATGTAATGTGGCGACAATCATTGTCCCGACAATGAGCCCTCAAACTTGTTGTCGCTGGCGATCCCCGCCGACCGCATCGCAGCCAAATTGGTTTAGGGCAGCGACGGACGTACGCAATCAATTGCCGATCTCATGTGCATTTGTCCGTTATGTGCTGTTTGTGATATTCTGATGTCACCCAGCAATAGGCACTCCAGTGTGCCGACGTTCCCTCTCAGTCGATTTATCGATGTGCCTTATGGCCGCCTGATTGCTTAGCTTTCATGTTGCTTGCTCTTGGTTTTAGTCATGCGCTTCTGCGATTAGACAGCTGGGGATTTGAGAAGGAAACGAGTTATGAACAAAATTCAAAAACTCGGTCTAGTTTTGAAGTGCTTGCAGATTGCATACGTGTTCGCGCGTCTTGCAGAAAAACTGCTTGTGCTTTGGAACATGACCAATAACTACCCCCATCACGATGCATCCAAAGTGGTCTTCAAAATTTGAGTTGAAGCCCGGTAAGTGGATTTTTGTTCCAACTGCTGAAACGGTGATAGAGGGCAGAAAGATAAAGCTGGCGATCAAAAAAAAGTGGAAGCCACCTTCATACTATTTTCATTTGAAGGCTGGAGGGCACGTTGAAGCCCTGCGAACACACATGGAGCATGACAATTTTTTGAGGATTGACATCCGAGATTTCTTCGGAAGCATCAATCGCACTCGCGTCACGCGCTGTTTGAAGGACAAATTTGGTTACGGCATCGCGCGCAGCTATGCAAACGCGTCAACAGTTCCTGATCCCGTTGTCCCAAAGCGCTTCATTATTCCGTTCGGATTTGTGCAATCCCAAATCATTGCAGCTGTTTGCCTTGAAGAAAGTGCGCTGGGCATATACCTGAACAACCTCAGCTCAAATCCCGCGATTGCGCTAACGGTTTATGTCGACGACATCATTGTCTCGACATCCGACAAAGTGCTCCTTGACCAGGTGCTCACTGATATCGAGGTTGCCGCAAAAAGGGCCAACTTCACACTCAATGCGGACAAGCAAGAGGGGCCTGCTGCTGCGATCACGGCTTTTAACATTGTGTTGGCGAAAGATTCAATGGTGGTTGATGCCAGTCGCATGAAGAAATTTGAAGAAGCTTTCGCGACGGCAACAAGTGAAAGCCAGCGTGCGGGCATCAAATCTTACGTGACATCGGTCAACGCCAGTCAAGCTCTTGCGACGTTTCCCTAGCGGAAGTTTTTTTGAGTGAGGCATTGCACTGCCTTACACTCCTTCGACACAATAAAAAGTCGAATCCACCTTGATGAACGCACCCTCAGAACTGGTCCTGACCGTCAAAGAAGTCGCCCAGTACCTGCGTGTGAACCAGCGCACGGTTTACCGCCTGGCGGTTGACCGGAAGTTGCCCGGTTTCAAAGTCGGGGCCACTTGGCGGTTCAAGCGGACGGATATCGATGGTTGGATTGCGGCGCAGTCAATCGCCAACATAGGCGGCTAGGGCAGGGAGTGGCACTTCATGAAAATCATCCACAACAGTGGATCAGACCGGGTCATTGACCTGATTCGTCCGCACCTCCAAGGCGG
>Ga0210024_1003291_pt1 | contig 13415 bp, 7 predicted proteins | sample CryGeymeta201525_FD_183988 | JGI IMG/M metagenome (GOLD analysis project Ga0210024, IMG submission 183988) | Groundwater microbial communities from Crystal Geyser aquifers in Utah, USA - Crystal Geyser metaG 2015-25 (SPAdes) (version 2) | ecosystem: Environmental > Aquatic > Deep subsurface >... | reverse complement strand
AACGTCATTCTGGCAAGCAAGTCCGTTAAGCGCGTCCAGAATCAGATTCTGGAGTCCCCCGATTGAATCGGGATCCCCAGAATGACGACTTGCGTAAGTACTGATCTAATATAGATTTATAGATTGAAAATCAGGATTTGACATTTGACTTTTGAGCTTTGAGATTTATTATAGTATTACCTTTTTTTGATTAGTATTTGCGTGAAACTTATGATATTATCAAAGACAATGGAAAACCCTCAAGATTCATATTCCAATATATTCGGAAATAAAAAGCGTATTCTAGTGGTTATGCCTCATCCGGACGATACGGAACTCTATGCAGGGGGTACGATAGCCAGGTTGCTTTCTGACGGGAAAAGGGTGCGGGTGGTGAAGATGACTTTTGGGGACAGGGGATGCCAGCAGGAGGAAATTACCAAGGAGAAATTAAGGGAAAAAAGAGAGAAAGAAGATAGGGAAGCGATGAAAGTGTTAGGGATTTGGGATGAGGACAACGTGTATTTGGGGATAAATGACGGTGGGATAGAGGATGATTTAAAGACAATAGGAAAAGTTGTCTATCAAATCAGGGTTTTTCAGCCGGAATTAATCATAACCACCAATCCTGAAGATTCCTTTATCCGTTTTGAAAAAGACGTAAACTGGGTGAACCACAGGGATCATAGAAACTGCGCCAAAGTGACTGTCGATGCCGCTTATCCTTATAGCCGGGACCTTTTATTCTTCCCTGAGCAGTTGAAAAAAGCAGGAGTAAAACCCCATATCTGCAGCCAGTTTCTTCTGACTGACTACTACAACCATCCAGACTTAATATATATAAAAGTAACCGGTTTTATAGAAAAAAGGGTACAAGCCCATGCCAGCCATGCGTCACAGTATTCTCACCAGGATGCCCAATCCTCGGCAGACTTTTTCACGCGTATAGAAGGCGCAACAGAAAGGTTTGAGAGGTTCCGGTACGTGGTGGGGGATTAGATAAGTATATTAATATTCGTAGGATAAAACCAGAAGTTATAGTTTTCCTCAGTATAGTCTCAAATATTAAGTATTCACTATAGTGGATTGAGAAAAGAGGATTCATTAGACTAATAGGGATACTTCCCATCAGATCATAAGTATTTAGATTTGAGATTTGGTATGATGGATATACAATGTTTGATACTGGTGTTTCCAGAGAAAGTGCTGTTTTTGCTCCTTCTGTCTATATTGAAGCAGCAAGAGCTTCAAGATTAGTAGAATTTAGTCGGCTCAATCCTGCTTTATTAGTTTCACTACCCCGAGATTTGGTCAGAGAGTTTGCTCGGCAAGAGACACCACTTACGCAACCATTTTTCTTTGGAGAACCAGAAGTTGATAGCGTTAGAATAGTTGAAAGACTTACAGAAATAATTGGACAGCCGGATATGGTGGACATTGCTACCCGGCTCAATCCGGATCAGGATATCGAAGCCGTAATTCCTGCAGTATGGCAGTATGCCGTCCGGATGCAAGAATACTTAAAGTCAGCAAATCCTTTGTTGCCGAAAGATGTAGTTAATCAGACAGATCTTAGCGCTTATCTTGCCTGCTGTCTGCCGGTAAGGCCAGGCAGGGAAGATGCTGCCGTTGAATTATTTCACGCAATGGTAGCGGGAAACCAGCAGTGTCCTGGTATGGGGAATTTCCTGTATGAGAACGAAAGAGGCGTTCTTTCCGCCAATACCCTTGAGGCTGTAAAAGCCGTGACAAGTGCTGCCGAGACAGCTCTCGAATTGTCTCAAAACGATCCTGTTTTAAGAGATCAGACAGTTGAAGCAGTAATTCAGGCCGTTCACGCTCAGGACAAATGGTGGGTGTTTGGAGTGGATGAACCGGATCCTCTGACGGTCAATCTTCTTGGACTTCTGGAAAAATATCAGGTTCCCGAAGCTTCAGAGATCATTCTTGACACGCTTTTCCGCAAGGCAGAACAGGACAAATTGGTGGTAGCCGCAGTTCTTTTACCACAGGATTGGGATCTGAAATGGCACGGTTTCAAATTCCTGACTCCGGCCATGGATCAATTTTTCAATCTGGCAATCAGGGGAGATAAGACAAAAACCCAAAAGTTTATTTTCGATCACTCTGATGCAACAGGCATATCACGAAGCGTCTTGGAGCTTCTGGCAGCCAGAACCGATTTGCACCAGGAGACGATTACTTTAGGCAGTGAGCGGGAAGGAAATTATTTCGGCAGGAAATTCCGTTTTGAGGGTTTGCCTGAGGGTGAGAGTATCACGCTTACGGAGTGTACCAACTGGATTTTGGCGGCCCGTGATGCTACAGGAAAAGTAAGAGGATTATACAATCTGGATCCCGGGAATTTCACCAAAGGTGACGAGGTATTAACAGTTCAAGCTGATCCCGTAGAAAAGGTCTTATTTTGGAGCACAAATACAGCAAGACCTATTACCGATGACAGATTACAGCAGTTTTTTACCGATCTTCCCAAGATTGAGCGCATGGTGAATGCACATATTGCCTACGCTGGAGTTTATAATGCCTATCCGATGCCTATCTATTACCAGTTATGGGAATATCTCCAATCTCAGGATGCAGGGGCTCAGGAGATGGTGGGAAGATTCTTGGAGGAATTTGGGATAAATAGCCTCTTTCCTTTCCTATGTGGGGAATACAACCAGAGAAATATCCCCTTAGTGATGAAGTTTGCTTTAGAAAATCAGACCCCAAGGTCTTTTGATGATGATGGAATTGAAACTATAAGGATGTATGAATCTTTTCCCGAGTGGGTTTTAGGAAGATATTCCGCCATGGCTATGGATGCCTGGGAATATGCCCAGAGAATATCTCCGGTACCGGAAAAAGCCCTGGCATTAAACGATTTGATTTTGCAGCGGTCCAAGGCGCTTCTTGTGGCTGCTGCCAAGATGCATGAGGTCAGGGGAGGATTGACCGAAGAAGAAAAAGCATACGTCACCTGTTCTTTTGCCTTCAATGAAATAATGCTTCATATTATGGCTGATAAAACGGGAAAATTGTCACAGAAATATCAAATGTCTTACGATCTGGTCAGGGATTTTTTCATCTTGCATGATCCATCCGATCCTGATAGCCGGGAGCTTTTTGCCTCTGCTATGGATCTTTGGTTTAAAATTTATACTGAAAAGCAAAAAGGAGCGGAATATGCAGGGAAAGTGGAAGAGCTGACTGGTGCATTTTATCAGGCATATGAAGAACTGGAGAAAGACTCCGGACAAACCACCGCTGATCCGGTCTTAGAAAGGACAAGATACTTTAAAAGTCTTGAAAACGATATTGCCTGTGGTGTGTTGCCTGAACCCAAAAAAGTTGGTCGATCTGTAAAGATCTGTTTTGTCGGAGTGGGTAATGCACGGATGGAAGCACCGATAGTTGCGTTATTAAAAGGGAAAGATCAAGGATATCGGTTTTTTGGAATTGATATAGAAAAACCTCAAGATATACCTCCTGATATAGAATTTCATAGATTGAATATGAAAGACTTAAGTCGAGAGATGCCTGGTAAATTTGACCGCATCATGCTTATCTGGTCGCCTTATATGGATGTTATCGAGCTTGGGGAGATGCTGGAGGTGGCAGCAAGTCTTACTTCAGCCGGTACAGATGATGTTGAGATAGAGATAGATGTAGCTTTTCCTTTCGGAGAACACAGTTATGAAAAGATCATCAGGGAATACAACCGCTCCAGTCCTGATGAGCCGGTAGGTATGTTCTTCCGGGATTTTTCTAGAGAGGGTAAGCCTCCGGTGGGTAAAAGATTTTTTGCCGGCGATCCGACCTTCATCGATTATTGTTTTGGCAGGCATGGGTTTGGCATAGCCAATTTTCCTGCCCAGCCTTCGGAAATCATTGAGATTTGTCAGCGTACCTCCCGGGATGACAGCTGGATTTTGGATGGTCCTCAGAATGATCCTGACAGGCAAGCGGTATACAGGACTAATTCTGGATGTAATAGGGTTACTTACAAAGTGAGAAAACTACCGGGCAGAGCACCAATTTCCAGTCTGGCAGAAGCTGGAAAATGAAGATTTATCTTCCCCCTTTCTTATCGAAAGCAAGCCGGAAGACAGATTTAAGACTTTCGGTAAAATCATGGTTTTCTATCATAAGTCCGATAAATTCTCCTTTAGCAAAGGAAAGCATGGCGATTTTATCTTCATAAATGTCTATTTCTGCTGGAAAGGGATATTTATTTTTGTCCAGAAGCACGGTTTTGCGAAGCTGTTGTCTGTCTTTTTGAGCAACTTTCCTTGCCTGTGGTGAATCGGCAACGAAAGAGTGAGCGACCACTTTGTTTTTTATCCTTTTTGGGATAAGTTTTTCAATAATATACGCAGGAAAGACTTCATCTGCTTTTTCCAGATCCACACAACCGAAGACGATATCCTTTTTAGGACTATAAATATCTTCGAAGACCGATTTTATCCCTTCTTCACCCTCAAAATACCTGATAGTTGGTTTTCCCGAGGAAAGCTTATAGAGGGAATTCAACTGGGGTATAAGGTTTTTGAAATTTTGTAAAACATTTTCAAGCGATTTGGTTTTTTCTTCGATTTGGGAAAGAACATTAAGAGGTGTTTGGGGAAGAAAAACAGTACCCTTTTTTATTACCAGTCGCTTTCCGATAAGTTCCTCAAGCAAGGCATAAGTATTGCCCTTTTTCATCCCCAGATCTTTGAAAATCGTTAGGGCTTTATTGGGACCTTTTTCCAAAAGATACAGATAAATCCGGGCTTCTTTTTGGGAAAGACCGGTGTTTATCAAAAGCAATTCTATTTGTTTCTTATCCATCTTTTCCTTTCGCATCTTCCTATAGGTCAAGAGAAAATAAACAATTTTTTCTATTATACAGGATCAAAATAAAAAAGTCAAATTAAAATGAACAATTTTGAATATTAAGGCTAAATATAGAAGATAATAAGTCAATTAAACTTGACGGGAAATACCCCGCCGTGATATACTATGGGTCGTTCTGGATTAAGATCCAGATTTTTTGCACTTTAACAACATAGTTATTACGGACTATGTTGACGTTTCCTTTTACTGATTATCTTTATTTTTTGCTTAAAGAATAAACAGTCGGGGAAACACAATATATAGTCCGGGGAAAAGAGGAAAACCTCCTTTTTAAAAGCAGCCGAAGTACGGGGCAGTAAGGGCATAAATAATTGTGTCTTTTCTGCCTCGGTACTTCGGAGGTAAAGTCTTGCTATAGAAAGGAGATGATCTATTTGATTGTAACGAAGTACGACGAGGAGAGGTATCAGAAGAGACACCGATGCGAGTGTAATCGTAAACACCACCGTATTTGCCGGTGGCATCGGGACGAAGCAAACAGAGTCAAGTATCTAGCGAGTCAACTAAGAAAACAACTACATATCTAACGTCCACAAGGAGGACAGTATGCAAGCCAAGAGTAGTGGTGGTGAGGTCACCATCGCAGTGTTTTGCGGTGGAGGAGCCCAGGCAGCGGCAGCAGATCTGGACATGATAGCTGCTGATCTGGGGGTGTCGTTTGACGTCCCTTCGGAGCTTGGGGATGGAATGGTTTTGGACGAGAGGATAATTCCCGTTCCTTTGGCCGAAGGCGAGAGCATAGGGAGCTTACTGGCGAAATTTAGCACTGATCCGCGTTTCACCAGAGCCTGCGAGATTTTGGCCACCCGGCCCGGAGATCTGACGCAAGGGCTTGCTCAGACTCCTGTGTTGGGAGCGATGGCCTATCATGATCTGCCGGATCTGGCCAGAGTCTGGGATCAGGTGCTAAACCGCGTGCGTTTCCTGACCAACGGGGCGCCGGAGCGGATCAGATTGGTAGTGCTCGGGTCTAACTCTGGAGGCACTGGCCGTGGGGTCATGCTTCTGGCTACTCAATCGCTGGTTTCGGCCCTCCACGACAGCACGGATGCTGTCGTGAATGTGCAACACTTGCGGATTGGCGCCCAGACCTTCAACGGCTTGGGAGCCCATATCCGTGGTAACAATGCCGTGGGCACTATCGAGGATCTGGCTCGCGTCATGGGGACGGATCACGGCCTGCGCGAAGTGAGAAGCTTCACAGGGTTGGAACTGCCGATGGTAGAGGAAGACAAGAGTCTGCGGGACAAGTTCGTTCGGTTGGTCCTTCAGGCCTTGCTTTCCCCATCGGCTCAGTTGGCCATCGGGCGGCGGGACGTGAACTTGGCGGTGACAGCCGGTCCTTATGGTCGGCTCTCGACTGTCCAAGCTGGTATCTGGTCGCTGTCCGATCAGATCAACTTGGCAGCCAGTGCGGCCGTGGTGATTTTGCCGGAGGTGCGCAGCCTCATGGAGGAGCCGGTTCTGAAGATAGCGGCTCCGAAAATGAAGGTTACCACTGATAGCAGCGTCACCAAAACGGCTGATCATCAAGGACTGGTGAGTATCGCCATTCGAGGTGGGCATCTGCCGGCAGACGTCTGGGACAGGTACATCGTTTCCCATTATCAGGTCCAGGGGGCGATCTTCGTCAAGACAGGAGAACAGGATCTGCCGCTGACTAATACGTTGGCGTCAGGACTGCCTAAGAGTGTGGAAAGCTACCGGCAGCGGCGGGCCCTTCTTCACGCGCTCAGAAGCGCGGCGCAGGCAAAGCTGGAGAGTGTACGCGGGGAAGAGGCAAGAGTCCAGCTCCAGATGGGGGTAGCCAGGAACACCTTGGATAAGGCTTTGGGAGTTCTGTTCCCAAGGACGTTGATCCAGAAGATCTTGGCTCTGTTCAGTATGTTGTTCAGCTCGCGCGGTAAGCAGGTGGCACTCCTTAAGGCCAGCTTGGAAGTCTATGCTCGGTTGGAGAGACGACTCGCTGGTTTGCAGGCAGAGCGCCAGGCCTACGAGGACGCGGTTACCAGAGTCAATCGTGCTATCGAGTTGTACGAGAGTTACCTTCGGCAGGCGCACGAATGGCTGATGGAGGAAACCGGCAATGAGGGTGCCATCACTGGTCTTTTCACCTTCCGGGGTCTTGCCGATGTCTTCAGCAATCTCTTGGTGGCGCGCTTCAGCAACGACAAGAAGCGCTTCAAGAGTGCAGTGGCCAAGGCCATCAGTGGCGTGACTCGTGACGGGCTGGCTCGGATGCTGGGTGCAGATGACACCAGTTCTTTGAGTTTGGCTCGCGTCATGATGGGTAATCCGCCGGTAATCACCCCACCCTGGGGTGGCAAGAGGCAGCGGGCCAAGCCACGGTCGTTCCTGGTCATCCCGCCGGTTACAGAAGAGTTGAGCATCCAGTTGCAGCAGGCTTTGCAGGATCTGGGTGCTACTTGCCAACTGCTCCAGACGGAGACGGTAGTTGGGGGTGTGGCGGTGGTGGCTTTGGACCTGCAGTTGGTGGACGGCGTGGATGACGTGCTGACTACACAGTACCGGGTGGACCTAAAGCGGGCTCAAGCCTCGACCTTGGACGTGTTGGCTCGGGTGCCCGGCAATCCTAGTGAGGCAGAGTTGCAGGCGGTAGTGGAGAAGCTTGAAGGACAGGAAGGTGAACAATGAAAACCCTGATCAAGCTGGGCGCTATACTTGGCGCTTTGGGAATCTACCTTGCGGTATGGCCAGGAAAGATGGACCTCTATCACCTGGTGGTTTGCGGAATCACGCTCCTGCTGATGGGGCTAGTGACGGTCATCTGGTCGCAGAAATCGAGCTCCTCGGAAGGAGAGCTTATCCAGAATGATCCGGAACTGGCCGCTCTCATGCAGCAGTCGGCAGGGGAGACCACCGGCGGAGCCATCCTCAAGGCAGTCGTGTTGGGAGTCGTGGCATTTACCCTGGTAGTTGGTATCGCCTGGGCGGGTTCCAAGACCTTCGTCTACGGGATGTTCTACGATACCGACTTCCAGTCGTTCAATCACGAATTGGATGTGTTGGAGCAAGCCGGCAACTACGCCGCAGTCGTGGAGAAGTTGGATGAGCGTTTGAGCCGGCCGATGACGGATGAGAAGAAGGTTGAGTTGGCCCGGCGCAAGTACAACAGCCTGATCACGTTGGGCAAGTCGGCCGGCACAGTAGAGGAACAGCGCAAGTGGTTTGCGCAGGCAGAGGAATGGGCTAAGAAGTGGAAGCTGGATTCTGCTTTAGCTAATGCAGAAAGCAGAGCGGTCCAGCCAACACCCACACCGATGCCAACCCACACGCCAGCGCCTACCTACACGCCTAGGCCGGAGATCGTCGTGACACCGACCACGACTCCAAGATCGACACCTCAGACGCTCCCGCAAGGGACTTGGGGCAAGATCGTCGGATTCAAGACTGACACAGCGACCATCTTCGTGGACATGTCGATCGAGACGCGCGAAGGTGGAACGCTCAAGAGCTTGGTAGCAAGCGATTTGGATGTGTCAGTCAATGGAACGATCGTCAAGCCGGAGGATACCTACCTGACGACCTACGCGGAGATGGCGCAACCGATAAACTTAACTATAGTTTTCGACCGCAGTGGCAGTATGAAGGGGCAACCCTTAGATATTGCCAAGAAGGCAGTCGGAGTCTTGGTTTCTGCTCTGCGGTTGCAGGATCAGGTTCGGGCGGTTATCTTCGATTCAGAGGTGAAAACCTCTGGATGGATGACGCCAACCTTGGCGATCGACCTGATCAACAAGATCGAAGCCGGTACCAACACGGCCTTGTGGGAGGCGATCTACCAATCGGGGATGAACATCCCCACGGGGCGGCCCCACATAATCGTCATCTTCACTGATGGCGCGAATACGGTGGACGTAAACAACCTGGGTTCGGCTGCAGGGTCGGTCAAGAACAACGTTGTTTACGCTGTCGGTATCGAGTCGCCAGACTTCAACCAGGCAGAATTACAAGATTTTGCCAAACAGTCTGGCGGGCAGTATCTTCCGTCGTCTGTTGACAAGCTCGTCGAGACCTTCACGAGTATTACGCGCGAGACCAAGCGCCTGTACCGCCTGGTCATCTGGGCTCCCGGTGTGGACGTCAAGCAGGTTCACATCTCCCTCAGTGGGGGCCAGATCGATCTGGAGTGGGAGGTGCGCTAGGAATCGCATCGGGAAAAAACCTGTAGAATGACAGGACCTCTTTTCCCCGGCACCAGCCTGCGAAATCTGCTACCTTTGGTAGCTACTCCTTGGGAGTATTTCGCAGGCTGGATCTTTTTTTATTATTCTATCTTGATTGTGATCGGATAATAAAAAAGGATTAACTAAACTTCCGCCACTGCGCAGGTAATTAAGCACGATCTCTATCTACTGGGTATTAAAACAGTAGAAAGGATGAATAATAGCCCAATGGTTCGATTCATCAGACTATTTTTCATTCACCTTGTTATACAATTTAATATCAAATTGTATATTGACATTATACATTTTCATAGTAAAATAGATAACTATATATGCTAAAAAGAGCGATTGAAACAAGAATAGATGCATATCTAAAAGGAAAAGATCATAAGATTTTTTTCATCTGGGGACCCAGACGTTCAGGCAAAACTACTATTCTAAAAAAATTATCAACCCTTTTATCTGTTCCGGTGTTTAATTTTGACCTTCAGTCAGATACAGAGAAATTTATCGCCAGAAGGGAAGTGTTGGAGGGATTAGTGAAGGAACATAAAATAATTCTTATAGATGAAGTGCAAAATTATCCATCCGCCACGGTAGTTTTAAAAATTCTCCATGATGAATTCGCTGTCAAAATCATAGCTACAGGTAGCAGTGAGTTGAGGCAGAAGGGCAGTGGGGAGTTCGATACCTTAGCCGGCCGTTTTACTGACAATTACTGTTTACCGCTTTCCGTCAGGGAGATAATAGAAAATTGCAATGTTTTAACCTATGAGGAGGAAATATTTACCCAAGAGCTTTCTGTCAGCCTGCAAATTTTCGGGGCTTATCCTGAAGTGTATACCAGACAAGACTTGTCGGAAACTGAAAGAATGGACCTTTTACAGAATATTTTTGACACCTATGTTTTGAAAGACATTGTCAAAATATATGATCTGAAAAACCAAAAATTGGCCCATGATATATTGACCAAAATTGCTCTTCAATTGGGTTCTGAAGCATCATTAAGAGAGATAGCCGGCAGTCTTTCGGCAAACGTCAGCACTGTAGCAAACTACATAGAGATTTTTATCAAAAATTATATCCTTATTCCTCTGCCTTCTTTTAAAACCAACAAAAGACGAGCTGTTTCCAAAAACCAGAAGCTATATTTTTACGATCCTGGCATCAGAAATATCCTTGTCAGGGATTTTCGCAAGCTTGATCTAAGGCCGGATAAAGGTGGATTATTTGAAAATTTCATTATTTCCGAAGTGGAAAAGAGACGGAAAAATCTTGGTTTGAAACAGAATATGTATTTTTACCGGGAGTATTCGGGTAAAGAAGTTGATCTTGTCCTGGAGGATTATTATAAAAATTATTATTGTATGGAAATAAAAACTGCCGGAAAAAACAGGATAAAAAATGTGTTTCCGCTGAAATCAAAATTTGCTGTAATTGATTCAAATAATTACCTCGAAAAGATCAATAGAACTTTTCATAAATAAACGTATTCATGGTTTCTGAAAGAAGGAGATAGAAACAGAGGTTCCTACAATCTTACATTCTATGGCTCCCAAAGCTGTAGTCTACGAAAATCAAGTAGCCCAGGGTGAAATGAAATGATTGAGGGAGAGTATCGTCTGGCGGTAGGCAGGGAGGTAAGAGAAGCGAGAATGAGGCAACTGATAGAAGCATAAAAGCTGGAGCGGTGATACCGTATTCTTGATAGACTGGAGGGGAAAATTGATGTAGCCAGATTGATATCAGGTGATTTTTCCCAGCATTCCGATCCGCGGGAGCAGTTGGAAGGTTTGGGTATCAGGAGTTTCGAAAATTTTGTTTGAAGATTGATTTATTTCATGATGAGATTGACCAGGGTGGAGACGACGGTGATCACCACCGAGGCAAATATGGCCGTGGTGAAGGAATTGACATGAAACCCTTTGACGAAACCGGAGACGATTATAATCAGGATTGCATTGATCACGAAAAGGAAAAGACCAAGAGTCAGGATGGTGGCAGGAAGGGTGAAAAGCACCAAAATAGGCTTAACCAGGACATTTAATACAGCCAGGACCAGGGCTACTACCAGAGCAGTGGTGAAGGAATCGATCTTGAATCCCGGCACCACGTAGGTAGTGACAAGAAGCACAAAAGCCCGGATAATCCAGTCAGCCATAAGTTTCATGAGAATCATTATATCAAAAATATTTTCGGAAATCACTATTTCAAAATAAATAAACCAACGGAGAAAATTGTATTACTAGTATATATATTGATACTTTATTTTATCCGCCTTCGCAGAAAACCACGAGTGTAAACTCGTGGATGAATGCGATATTGCGGATACCCTGAGCGAATCCTGAGCTTGTCGAAGGAGAGTCGAAGGGTAATGCTTCGGCGGATTTCGCTCGCCGAAGAATTTGAGGATACCACGGGCGTAAGCCCGTGGAGCTTCATATATAGACATAGTGAGGATTTCAATAGTTTAGGGGTATAAGGATAAATATAATAGTATTTTATATTGGAAATTTGAGGCTAAACAGCTCTTGACAACAGTATCTTTTTGGTAATATGCTGGATTTATGAGTCCAACACCTACACCTTCACCAGCAGTTGCTCCCGCCGGACCGGAAGGTCCCGGGGTAGAAATCGGAGCAGCCCAATCAGCAGCACCTGATCGGTTCACACGTTTGAGACAAATGCATGCGGATACTGCCCAATATTTGGTTCAGGCGAAAATGGACAGTCAAGCCAGAGTTGAGAGTGTCAGAAAAAAAAGGGCGGATGAGAAGGATAAAGATACAATAAGAGGTATCGCACTAGGAGCAAAGATGGACGAGGCTTCTGAGCCTGAAGGACATGTGACTTTGACGGGGGAAGAAAGGCAAATGCTCAGATGGGCGCAAAGTAGTGAACCCACAGTTCCGGAATTGATTCAGGCTGCTAGGTCCAGATTGGATGCACTAGGTACCGGAGGAGCCGAAAATATATTTGATCCTGCCACCGATCCTACAGTTGATGTGGGGAGAGCCCGTGCAACTTTGGAAGGAGAATTAGTAGCCTTGCAAAGCGCTGTACTTGAGTACGCCAGGGGGCAATCTATGGATGGTAATTTTGCAGTCGCGGCAGAAATAGGCTTTGGCATCGTGGGTGATGATATGGCCCATCTGCCGGACTGGTTTACAGGTGATTTTATTGCCCAGGTAAATCAGGCGGATTTGACAAAAGATGATGTTGTGGAGGCAGTAGCAGGGTTGGGTCAGGTAACGGTCCTTCGGAGTTATGAGCCGATCAGACTAAAAATGGAAGCAGCTGTTACTACGAAAAGAGAATTAGACCAGCGGAAAGAAAAGGAACGAAAGGCAAGGACACATAAAGAAAGGCTGTCTACTATGGAGGGAGATACCTATGATGCGGCTATTGCGGCAGGCAGGGAGGGTTTTGGAAGAATAGATGACCGGACCGGTTTGTTTTCAGATATGCATATCAATATGGAAAGCAGAAATGGCAGGTATTACTTGCCGTTAGGGGTAATAGCCTCAGGTGAGGCATTCAGGACTGCATATGACAGATCGGCGACAATAAATAGAGCCTCCAGTATTCCGGAGAGGCAACTGATGGCTCTCCAACTTCTTGCGGAAAATCAAGAATTATTCGAACAGGCGGTACAGACTGTGGCTACCAGAGTAGATGTAAATCTTCGTGACTGGACCGGTTACAACAAGCAAGATTATATAGATCAATATGGTGATGACAACCAATGGGTGGCAGGCTGGAGAGCGAACCTTCGGAGGATGATAGACGGATATGCTATCGGCATGCTTCAGGCTTCTACGGAATCTCAGGCTTCAAACGCTCTTGACAGCGCGCATGCGCTCAAAAGAGCAGATGATGTGGCCAGGACCGCTTTTGAAGTGATATTCGGGGAGACGAATTTCATTACTGATGCTCCACCGCAGGATCCATTCAGGTGGCAGGCATTTGATAGGCTCGGCATCTATTTTGAGGGTTTAAGTGGAGCTGCAGCAGAAAGGTTCAAGAATTTTACTTTGCCTCTGGAAGGTTATCAGTCCCTGCATGAAAAGGCTATTGCTGAGGTTAGAGGGAGAAGAGAAAGGCGAGAAGAACAGAAAGCCCAGCAGCAACAAAGAGAAGTTGAGGCAAGGCAGGCTATAGAAGCTTCCAACCAGGCAGTCCGGCAGGCGATTACTGAAACGATGCAATTTGCGGAAGGGGATTTAGCCAGAACCAGAGAAGAGATGGATATTTGGAGACAGATTGCCCAGAGTGGTGGTGATTTAAACTATAATTTGTTTGCTCCACGGCGGTGCTTGGTTGAAGTAACAAATAATAAAGATGAGGGGC
>Ga0210024_1003280_pt1 | contig 13446 bp, 14 predicted proteins | sample CryGeymeta201525_FD_183988 | JGI IMG/M metagenome (GOLD analysis project Ga0210024, IMG submission 183988) | Groundwater microbial communities from Crystal Geyser aquifers in Utah, USA - Crystal Geyser metaG 2015-25 (SPAdes) (version 2) | ecosystem: Environmental > Aquatic > Deep subsurface >... | reverse complement strand
CATCCGCAAGAAAGCCCGCTACGTGGACGAATCGCTCTGCACCGGCTGCGGCGTGTGCCAGGAGAAATGCCCGTGGAAAGTGACCGACGAGGTCTTCGAGGCGGGGCTGGGCAAGCGCAAGGTGATCTATACGCCCTTCCCACAAGCCGTCCCCAATTGGCCGGTGATTGACCGCGCCAACTGCGCCTATTTCCAGAAAGGCACCTGCAAAGCCTGCGAAAAATTCTGTCCCACCGGGGCGATCAAGTTCGACCAGCAGGATGAGATCCTGACCGTCAAAGTGGGCAACATCATCCTGGCCACCGGCTACGACCTGTTCGACTCGCGGCGCATCCCGCAGTACGGCTACGGGCGGCTGGCAGACGTTTTCACCAGCCTGGAATTCGAGCGCATGTCCAACGCATCCGGCCCGACCGGGGGCAAAATCTTCCTGCGCGACGGTAAGACGGTTCCGAAAGCCGTCGGCATCGTGCATTGCGTCGGCAGCCGCGACCAGAACTACAACAAGTACTGCTCGTCCATCTGCTGTATGCAATCGCTCAAATTCGCCCACCTGGTGCGCGAAAAGACCGGCGCGGAAGTCTATGAGTTTTACATTGACATCCGCACGCCGGCCAAAGGTTACGAGGAGTTCTACCAGCGCCTGCTCGAAGAGGGGACACACTTCGTGCGCGGCAAGGTCGCCGAAGTGACCGACGCGGCGCGCAACCCCGGCGAAGAGGGCAAACTCATCATCCAGGCGGAAGATACGCTGATCGGCAAACAGCGCCGCATCCCGGTGGATATGGTCATCCTCTCGGCTGGTTTGCAGGCGCGCGCCGACTCGAAGGAGGTCGCCAAGAAATTCGGCATCTCGTGCAGCGCCGATCAGTGGTTCATCGAGAAGCACCCGAAACTCGACCCGATCGCCACCATGACCGACGGCGTCTTCGTGGCCGGTACCTGCCAGGGGCCGAAGGACATCCCCGCCAGCGTGGCGCAGGGAGCGGCCGCAGCAGCGCGCGTCCTGTCCATCATCGGACAGGGAGAGATCCAAATCGAGGCCGCCACCGCCATCGTGGACGAAGAGACCTGCGTCGGCTGCCAGCAGTGCATCGCATCCTGTCCCTACCAGGCGATTGTGTACCTGGAAGACAAAGGCAAAGCCTACGTCAACGAAGCCTTGTGCAAGGGCTGCGGTACCTGTGTCGGAACCTGCCTGCCCAAGTCCATCGGCCTGAAACACTTCACCGACGAACAACTGGTGGCCGAGATGCTCGGCGCCATGCAAACTATGAATCTCTTTGAGATGGAGGAGGCGGCAGCATGACTACCGAACCCAAGATCATCGGCTTTCTGTGCAACTGGTGTTCCTATCGCGGCGCGGACGGAGCGGGCATGGCGCGCTTGAAGTACCCGCCCAACGTCAAGATCATCCGCGTGCCGTGCAGCGGACGCATCTCGCCCGAACTGGTGCTGCGCGCCTTCCGCGCCGGCGCCGACGGCGTGATGGTGCTGGGCTGTCACATCGGCGACTGCCACTACACCAACGGCAACCATCGCACCGCCAAGCGTATGCCCGTTTTGAAAAAACTGCTGGAATACACCGGCATTGACCCACAGCGCCTGTACGTCAACTGGGTCTCGGCGGCGGAGGGCGAAAAATTCGCCGGCGTCGTGCGAGACTTCACCGAAACCATCCGAGCCCTGCCGCCCTTCATGGAAACCATGCAGGGCCGCGAGCGGGAAGCCGGCGGCAAAAAGCAAGAGGCAAAGGAGGCAGCATGGACGAGCGCATAACCCCCCTACGGCAGGCCATCGAAAAAGTCCTGCCCGAAGTGGAAGGCGTCATCGGGTTGAAACGCGGCCCGGCCGGTCACATCGCCCCGCACCTCTTCCAGAAGGAACGCCCGCAGGAACTGAACGACCTCTCGCTGTGGCCCAAGTACCCCGTCCCGGATACGATGCGCCTCATCCAGAAAGCGCATCCCGAAGCCAAACTGGGCATCGTCTGCCGCGGCTGCGAGGAGCGCGGACTGGTCGAGATGTTCAAGCACACGCAGGTCAACTTGAAGAATGTGACTCTCATCGGATTGGAATGTAACCAGGATGAGGCAACCTTCTGCCGCTGCGCCAAACCGTACACGCTTCACGCGGACCTGAGGGTGGGCGCGGCCATCGAAGGAGTTCCCGACCCGCTGACGGATGAATTCGCCGCCAAGAGTCCCGAGGAAAAACTGGCTTACTGGAAAGACCAGTTCCAGCGCTGCATCAAATGTTACGGCTGCCGCAACACCTGTCCGCAGTGCTTCTGCAACGTCTGCGCGCTGGAGGACGAGACCTGGGTGCCGACCGCCTGGCTGCCCATGCCGATGCCGCCCATGTACCATCTCGTGCGCGCCATGCACATGACCGCCAAGTGCGTCGCCTGCCGCGAGTGTGAGGAGACCTGCCCGGCCGGCATACCCATGGCAATCCAATATCGTCTCATTGCCCGCGATGTGAAAGAGATGTACGGCTACGAGACCGGCGTTTCGATGGAAGCCAAGCCGCCGCAATTGCTCGTTTTGGCGGATGGCGAATTCGACAAGACCGGGCTGCCGCATTAATAACTCACTTACGCACCCTCACCCTAGCCCTCTCCCAAAGGGAGAGGGGACTCCCTTCCCCCACCGGGGGAAGGGCCGGGGATGAGGGCAAGTCAGGAGGCTTACTCATGGAATACAAAAATGTCCTCACCACCTGCCCGTTCTGCGGCGTCGGCTGCGGGCTGTACCTGCAAACGCTGGACGACAAAATCATTGGCGTCCTGCCGGATAAATCCCACCCGGTCAGCCAGGGAAGTTTATGCGTCAAAGGCTGGAACGCACATGACTTTATCTATCACAAAGACCGCCTGACAACGCCGCTCATCCGCAAAGATGGAAAATTGGTCGAGGCCACCTGGGACGAAGCCCTTGCGCTCGTCGCCGGCCGTCTGGGCGAGATCAAGTCCCAGCACGGACCCGACAGCATCGCCTTCCTCTCGTCGGCCAAAGCCACCAACGAAGAAAACTACCTGCACCAGAAGTTCGCCCGCGCGGTGATCGGCACGAACAACGTGGATCACTGCGCCCGTCTCTGACACTCTTCCACCGTGGCCGGTCTGGCCACTGCGTTCGGTTCGGGAGCGATGACCAATTCGTTCCCCAACCTGGAAGAGGCGAACGTGGCGCTGATCATCGGCTCGAACACCACCGAACAGCATCCCATCATCGGCACACACCTGATGAAGATGCAGCAAAAGGGGACGAAACTCATCGTGGCGGATCCGCGCTTTACGCAAATCGCGCAGGTCGCCGACCTGTACCTGCGCCAGAAACCCGGCACCGACCTGGCCTGGATTAACGGCATGATGCACGTCATCATCCGCGACGGGCTGGCGAACGAGACCTTCATCAAAGAGCGCACCGAGGGCTTCGAGGCGCTCAAAGAAAAAGTGGCGGACTACACCCCGGAGCGCGTCGAGCAGATCAGCGGCATCCCGGCCGATAAATTGGTCGAGGCGGCGCATCTCTACGCCAAAGCGGACAAAGCCGCCATCTTCTTCGCCATGGGCATCACCCAGCACGCCACCGGCGTCCAGCACGTCTGGCAGACGGCTAATCTGGCGATGCTGACCGGTCACATCGGCAAACCCGGCAGCGGCGTCAACCCCCTGCGCGGACAGAACAACGTGCAGGGCGCGTGCGACATGGGCGCGCTTCCAAACGTGTTCCCGGCCTATCAAGCGGTCAACAAGCCCGAGGTCCAGGAAAAGTTCCGCCAGGCCTGGGGCGTGGAAAAACTGCCCGAAGAAGTCGGCCTGACCCTCATCGAAATGATCCACGGATTGGAATCGGGCAAGGTCAAAGCGATGTGGGTGATGGGCGAAAATCCCTCGCTCTCCGACCCCGACATCAAGCACGTGGACGCCTCGCTCAAGAACGCCGAGTTTCTGGTCGTGCAGGATATCTTCCTGAGCGAGACGGCGCAACTGGCGCACGTCGTCCTGCCGGCCGCTTCCTACGCCGAAAAGGACGGCACCTTCACCAACACCGAGCGGCGCGTGCAGCGCGTGCGCAAAGCCATCGAGCCCCTGCCCGGCTGCAAGCCCGATTGGGAGATCATCTGCCTGGTCGCGCAAAAGATGGGCGCCAAGGGCTTTGACTTTGCCAGCGCCGAAGAAATCATGGCCGAGGTCAACCGCGTGACGCCCTCCTACGGAGGCATCACCTATGCCCGGCTGGAGGAACTCGGCTCGCTGTTATGGCCCTGCCCGAACGCCGAACACGCCGGCACGCTCTTCCTGCACAAGGACAAGTTCGCGCGCGGCCTGGGCCTGTTCCATGCCATTGACCACCAGCCGCCAAACGAGGAGCCGGACGCCGACTACCCGTTCATCCTGACCACCGGGCGGATCATGTTCCAATATCACACCGGCACCGTCACACGGCGCATCGCCAAACTGGAGCGGGAAGCGCCCGCCTGCAAAGTGGAGATCAACCCGGCTGACGCGGCGCGCCTCGGGCTGAACGGCAGCAAGAAGGTGCGCGTCACCAGCCGGCGCGGCGAACTGATGGCGGAGGCCAAAGTGACCGACCGCGTGGATCCGGGCGTGATCTTCATCCCGTTCCACTTCGTCGAAGCCGCCGCCAACATCCTGACCAACCCGGCGCTGGACCCGATCGCCAAGATCCCGGAGTACAAAGTCTGCGCCGTAAAAGTCGAGGCCGCATAGGTTCCACCACCTATTCCGTACAGCACGGATGTGCGGAATAGGTGATCTTGTGTTGGAGGTTTAATATGGACATTCGCAAAATTTACGAATATGCGCTCCAGCGCGAGCACGAAGGCAAACGCTTCTTCGAAGAAAACGCCGGGCGGCTCAACCACGCCGCGGCCGTGGGCGCGTTCAAGGAGTTGGCCGCTGAAGAACAGAGGCATATCGAGTTTATCGAGAGCCAGATTTCCGCCCTGGATAAGGGCCAGCCGGCCAGCAGTGAAGCCCTGAGCAAAGAACTCAAAGAGGGCGCCTTTTTCTCCAAGCGGGCGCATTCCGAAATGCTCGACCAGACCGTGCTGGAGGCCATGGTACCCGACCTGCCGGTGCTGCGCATGGCATTCCTGATCGAAAAAGACTTCGCCGAATATTACGAAAATTCCGCCAAAAAGGTGAGCGGCGAGGGCAAAAAGGTATTGCAGATGCTGGCAAAATGGGAACGCGGCCACGAGGCGCTCTTCAAGCAACTGCACGACAGCGCCTACGAGATCTATGCCCAAATGCCCTGGGGAGGCTGAGGATTGCAGATGAATCCTGGAACCCAATCGCCGCACTACCTGCGCTGCCACGCAGGCCAATGGGAAACGCTGAGAAGCGAAGTCATTGTTGAAACGCCGGTCTCGGTAACCGTCAATGGGCATACTTGGATTACGCTGATGTGCACACCGACGGATCTGGAAGCATTGGCGGTTGGTTTTTTATTCAATGAGGGCGCCGTCAAAAGCAGGAAAGAAATCGAGTTGGTACAAGTCTGCCCGCACGGTGACAACGTGGATGTCTGGATTAATCATCCGGTAGAACAACCGACTCAATGGCGGCGGACTTCCGGCTGCACAGGAGGTGCGACCGCAGTGATTCCGGAAAACCTGCACCCCGAACTCAAAAACGGTTTTGTTCTTGCATCTGAAGCCATCAACCGGCTGGTCGAGGATTTACTAGGTTCGCAAAAACTATATCGAGAAGTTGGTGGTGTGCACACTTCCATTTTGAGCGACGGGGAACGCGTAGTCGTTTCAGCAGAAGATGTGGGCCGGCACAATTCCCTGGACAAAATAGCCGGCCATTGCCTGCTTAATTCGATTGAACTGCCGCGCAGAATTCTGGTCACAACGGGCAGAATCAGTTCTGAGATGATTCAGAAAGCGGCGCGCATTGGAGCCTCGGTCGTCATCTCGCGCACATCCGCAACTTCCCTCTCTGTCAAGATGGCAGAAAAATGGGGCATTACATTAATCGGTTACGCCCGCCGTGATCAATACATCGTGTACACTCACCCCGAGCGGATTCTGCAGACGCGAGGGGAAGTTTGTCTTGTATCCCTTTCCAAGGAGGTATGCCGTCACGACAGATAATCGCCCCGTTGATCGCTCTTGACCTATTCAAACCATCTTCATATCCAACAAAAGGAGTAGAACATGAATGAAACCATCTCGTTTGACGCCCTTATGCCTGCTGCAATGGCAGCCAAAGCAGAAGACCTTGGCGTCAAGAAAGCTGCTCTGCCGGCGCTCAAAATGTTTGCCCTGGCTATCCTGGCCGGCGCCTTCATCGGCATCGGCGCCATCTTCGCCACCACCGTCAGCGCGGGGAGCATGGCTGTCAAGGACGCGGCCGGCGCAGCCGCCTTCTCCACCGCCCTGCCTTACGGCGTCACCCGCCTGCTGGCGGGACTGGCCTTTACTGTCGGCCTGATTCTGGTGGTCGTCGGCGGCTCGGAACTGTTCACCGGCAACAACCTGATCATGATGGCCTTCGCCAGCAAAAAAGTTTCCCTGGGCGGCCTGCTGCGCAACTGGGGCATCGTCTACCTGGGCAACTTCGTCGGCTCCATCGTGACCGCCTACATCGTGTTTCTGGGCAAACAGTACAGCTTTGGCAACGGCGCCATCGGCCTGACTGCCCTCGGCATCGGCGAAGCCAAGACCAGTTTCACCTTCATCCAGGCCGTCGCGTTGGGCATCATGTGCAACGCGCTGGTATGCATGGCCGTCTGGATGTGCTACTCCGCTCGCAGTACAACCGACAAGATCCTGGCGATCATCCCCCCCATCGCTACCTTCGTTGCCGCCGGCTTCGAGCACAGCGTCGCCAATATGTATTTCATCCCGGTTTCTCTGTTCATCAAGAACTTTGGGGATGCCAGCTTCTTCGAGAAAATCGGCAAGACCGCCGCGGACTTCCCGCACCTGACCTGGGGCAATTTCTTCCTCGGCAACCTGCTGCCGGTCACGATTGGCAACATCATCGGCGGCGCGTTCATGGTCGGACTGATCTACTGGTTCATCTACCTGCGCAAGACCGACAAGTAGACCTCATGCATGGACATGTCTGCCGGATGCCAACCGCAACCGGCAGACATACCTGGCAGGTCGCGGCGCATTTTATCGCCCAATCCCAATACGGCCAGACAGTTCCCGGATAATGTTTCTTCTCCGTTCTAAACTCGGGAGGTGACTACTCAGCCTTTGTGTCATTCCCTCGGAAGAACCCTTGTTCGGGCAAGCATCTTGTTAGGTTTGTCACCCTGAGCCGTTTTGTGGCGAAGGGTCTCCTCGCCGTGCAGGGGATGCTTCGGCCACAGAACGGCCTCAGCATGACAGTCTGAGCAGTAACCTCGGGAGTATGAAAAGCATGAAAACAGTCGAAGATATACTAAAGGAGAAAGGCCGCCAGGTGTGGGGGATTTCACCCCATGCCACAATATTGGAAGCTTTGCGACTCATGGCCGAGAAAGATGTTGGTGCGCTGGTTGTCGTTGAAGACGATCAGATAATGGGCATTATTTCTGAGCGGGATTATGCCCGCAAGATTGCTTTACGGGGAAAATCATCCGTCAACACCCCCGTAAAAGAAATCATGACCAATAAAGTTTACTACGTCAGTCCCAAGGCTACCATTCAGGAATGCCTGGCCCTGATCACACAACAGAGCATCCGGCACCTGCCGGTCCTTGAAAATGGAAAATTGGTCGGGCTGATTTCCATCGGTGATGTGGTTAAATCCATCATTGACGAGCAGGAAATAACCATTACGCAACTTTCTGACTACATTACCGGAAAGTACATGTAAACCCCCACCTCCCCCCGATTATCGAGAAGATACCTTCAGTCAAATCAGGAAGGAGAATAAATTATGATTTCCTACGAACTTCTCCGGCGTTACCCCTTCTTCGGTCCACTGACAGAAGAGCAACTAAAAGCAATTGCCATGATCGCCGAGGAAAAGACCTTCCCAAAGGATACCTACCTGCTCAAGGAAAACATGGCTGCAAGCAGGCTGTGGCTGCTGGTGGAAGGCGACATGGACTTGATCTACAGCGGCGGCGGCGAGGGGGCGGTCGTTAACATCCTGGTGGGATCCATCGCACCCGGCGAAGTGCTCGGCGTCTCTTCTATGATCGAGCCTTACCAGTTCATCTCTTCAGCTAAGAGCACCACCCCCACCAAAGTCATCGAAATTGATGCTCATGCCCTGCGGGCGCTGATGGAAGTGGATTGCAAACTGGGCTATACCCTGATGCGCAACATCGCCCAGGCTGTCCTCGAACGGTTGAAATACACCCAGGTCGAACTGGCAGCCGCCAGGGCATAATAATCGTCCATCCCGTAAAATCGCAGGAACCCGTTTTCTCTGAGAAAACGGGTTCCTTTCACCTTACAACTCGCTGGTCATGATAAACAGCGGTTTCATCTCGAAGTTCTCGAAGATCGGGCGGTAGCGTTCGGTGTTGTAGAACTTCTTCACATCTACAACCTTCTTGATCTTCGTCACCACGTCCAGTGGAACATCGTCATAACGACCATTCTTCAACACAACTAAACGGCCATGAATACCCTTCAGGACCAGGCCAAGCGCCAGGTTGCCGAACGCTATCGGGACGATGGAGTCGATCGCATCCGGGTCGCCGCCGCGCACCATGTAACCCAGTTTCTGGTTGATGACATCCACCATCTGGCCTTTATTGTACTTCGGAGAAAGTTCTTTGAGCCTGGCTGCAACCAGGTCGCCGATGCCGCCCAGCTTGGCGTGACCATAAGCGTCCGTCGAGCCATTCGCGAAGACCATTTCACCGCCCTCGAACATGGCTCCTTCCGAGACCAGTACCACCGAATAATGGCTGGGGTTGTGGTCACGGTCGTAGATCAGCAACTCGGTCAGCCGCTCGATGTTGAATTTATACTCAGGGATAACGCAACGATGCGCCGCGCCGGCCATGGTCGGCAACATGGCCGTGAAGCCGGCATAGCGTCCGAAGACCTCCACCACAAGGAAACGTTCGTGCGAGCCGGCGATGGTGCGCATCGCATTGGTCAGCGAGATGGTGCGCGTGACACAGGTGCTGAATCCGATGCAATAATCGGTGCCGGGCACGTCGTTGTCCATCGTCTTTGGGATGGCGACCACTTTCACCCCCTCCTGGTACATGCGCACGCCGTAACTGAGCGTGTCGTCGCCGCCGATAGGGATGAGGTAATCCACGCCTAGAAAACCGAGATTCTTCAACACTTCCGGGGTCAGGTCATTCACCTCATCGGTATATTTATCTTTCAGGTGGGTAGGGACTTCGCTCTTCTTGATCTTAGCCGGGTTGGTGCGCGAGGTGTGCAGGAACGTGCCGCCGGTGCGCGCCGCCCGGTTGACGATCTCCTCGCTCAAAACCCGAAAGTTGTTACTGTTATCCGCATCCTTCTCGCGGACGATTTCAAGCGCGCCAGCCCAGCCGCGCCGGATGCCGATGACCTGATAGCCCTCCCGCAAAGCACGGATCGTCACCGCCCGGATGGCTGGATTCAGTCCCGGTACGTCGCCGCCGCCGGTAAGGATCGCAATCACACCTGGTTTTTTCTTCGCCATAACTACCTCCAGCTATAAGTATAATCTCGCTAGATTATACTGCATTGGTTAATCTGCTACCGCCGCCACAGGTTGCGCCCGGTGAGCAAGAAATCCTTCCACCCCGAAAATGATCAGCGCCATCCAAACGATGCCAAAACCGATCAACTGCGTATGGGTAAAGGGTTCTTTGTAAACCAGTACGCCGAGCAAGAATTGCAGCGTTGGGGCGATGTATTGCAGGATGCCGACCAGCGAAAGGGGGATGCGCCGCGCTGCCGAGGCAAACATCAGCAGCGGAATGGTCGTCACCAACCCCGCGCCGGCCAGCAGCAAATCGGACCTCGCGCCGGCGTGCAAAAAAGCCCCCTGACCGGCTGCATTGGCAACCAAAAGATACGCCAGCGCGGGCAGGAACAGGATGCCCGTCTCCAGCGTCAGGCCGTAGAGCGAACTGAGCGGCGCGACCTTCTTGATCAACCCGTATAAACCAAAGGAAAACGCCAGGGTCAGGGCGATCCAGGGCAGCGCGCCATAGGCGAAGGTCAGGTAGAGCACGCCGGCTGTCGCCATTCCAATGGGAACCCATTGCCAGGCGCGCAGACGCTCACGTAAAAAAAGGACGCCCATCAGCACACTGAGCAGCGGATTGATGAAATAGCCCAGGCTGGTCTCGACGATGAAACCGGCGTTGACCGCCCAGACGTAGGTCAGCCAGTTGACGCCGATGAGCACGGCGGCGATGAGATAGATGCGCAGCACGCGGCGGTTCAGCGCGGCGGCGCGGAAGGCCTGCCATTGCCGGGTGGCAAGGATGACGGCCAATAACAGCAAAAACGACCAGCCGATGCGGTGACTGAGCAATTGCAGCGCCGGAACTTGATGCAGCCACTTCCAGTAAATGGGGAACAGCCCCCAGACAGCATATGCGCCGACCGCGTACCAGATACCTTTGTTCATGTGTCTCCTTGATCTCGCTTTCTGGTTACCAGTGGTGGACTTTTTCAATTATGAAGACTGCCCAATCTACCACGGTACGATGAGGTTGATGTAGTTGGTGAGGTCTGGAGCATCCAGGCCGCTATTATAGTTGCTATTTGACATTTCAATGCAAGGTTGCTTTTCCGTACGAAACCGGCTGGCTCAAGAACCTAACCCCCCGGCACCTTTCCTACCGGGGAAGGGGAGAAGCCTTCAAGGATGAAAGGGGCGTACTCACCTTTCTCTCCCTTTTTAAGGGAGAGAAGGGGGTTGGGGGGATGAGAGGGGTCTGGAAGTCGTCGAGGGTGATAGAATATGTTCAGAACGAAATTTAGATCACCGGAGTTTGGATGGAAGCATCCCGGCTGCGCGCCCGTTACCGGCGCATCATGGCTTTCTTTGCGCGTACTACGATCAGCTTCATCTTTTGGGAGCTTGTCCTGACGCGCCTGGGCTTACGGCGACTGACCCGTCGGACGCGCCCCGCCCGCTATCACAACACGGCGGCCCAATTCCGCGCCCTGGCCATTCGCATGGGCGGGGTGATGATCAAGGTTGGCCAGTTCCTCTCCTCGCGGCTGGACGTGCTGCCTCCGGAAATCACCGACGAGCTTTCGGGCTTGCAAGACGAGGTGCCGCCCGAAGATTTTCAGGATATCCGCCGTATTGCCGAAGCTGAACTTGGGGCAAGCCTGGAGGAGAAATTCGAATTCTTCGATCCGGCGCCAATGGCGGCGGCCTCTCTCGGGCAGGTCCATCGCGCCCGCCTGTGTCAGCGCGATTCCGAATCGCAGCCGTTTTGCGACGTGGTGCTCAAGGTGCAGCGTCCGTATATCGAACAGTTGATCGAGGTTGACCTTTCGGCCCTGCGCCGGGTGGGGGGTTGGCTGGAAAAATACCGTCCCATCCGCGAGCGGGTGGATGTGCGTGCGCTGATTGGGGAATTTGCCGCCACCATTCACGAGGAAATAGATTACCTGGCGGAGGGACGCAACGCGGAGACCTTTGGCGCCAACTTCGAGGATCATCCGCGCGTGCACGTGCCGCGCGTGGTCTGGGATCACACCACACGCCGCGTCCTGACCCTCGAGGATGTTTTTGCCATCAAGATCACCGACTACGAGGCAATCAGCGCGGCCGGCATTGACCGGGGCGAGGTCGCACGCCAGTTGCTGGATACCTATCTGAAGCAGATCTTCGAGGACGGTTTCGTCCACGCCGACCCGCATCCGGGCAACCTGTTCGTGACGCCGCTGCGCGCTCGAACCGAGGATGGAAAAACCGATTGGAAGCTGACCTTCGTGGATTTTGGCATGGTCGCACGCGTTCCGGCCAACCTGCGCGACGGTCTGCGCGAGCTGGTCATCGGTGTGGGTACGCGTGATGCGGCCCGCCTGGTGCGCGCTTACCAGACGCTGGACATATTGTTGCCCAGCGCGGACTTGAAGCTGATCGAGCAGGCCGAAGCCAAGATGTTCGCGCTGTTCTGGGGCAAGTCCATGAGCGAGCTGCGCCAGATCAGCCACAAGGATATGCACCGCTTTGCTTACCAGTTCCGCGAGCTGATGTACAGTATGCCGTTCCAGCTTCCACAGAACCTGCTCATGTTGGGGCGCACGGTTGCGATTCTCTCCGGCATGTGTACCGGCCTGGACGCGGACTTCAACCTGTGGACCCAGCTTGCGCCGTATGCGCAGAAGCTGGTGACCGAGGAGGCGGGTTCCAACTGGCGGGTCTGGCTGGACGAGGCGGGCGAAGTGCTGAAAACGCTGATCGCCATCCCCTCGCAGGCCGGGCGAGTGTTGGCCCAAATGGAGCGCGGCGACCTGCTCATGCAAGCGCCTCAGATCAATCGGCAGCTTACTTATCTGGAGAAGGCGATCTACCGCTTGATCGGCAGCCTTCTATTCGTCTCGCTGATGCTGGGGGGTGTGCTGCTCTATAACGCTGGGAATGGCTTGTTCGCCGGCATCCTGCTGGCGTTGTCCGTATTTGCCCTCTTCTGGACGATATTCTTCGCACGCGGGCACGGGTAGATCGAAAAAGGAACCCGTTTTCCTCAAGAAAACGGGTTCCTTACATATGTAGCAGCCAATCGCGAATGCGTCCTCTACAAATCCTTTATCATCCGCTCGTATTCATCATGGGTACCGATCCAGACCCACATGAAGTCTGCGCCATCTTTTACCGCAATTGCTCTATGACTGCTTCCAACTCGAACTGACCAAACCCTCCCAACTTTCTTGAAATGCAGGGAGGAATGCGATGGATCCTTCTTCAGCAACTCGAAGTTCTTCTCTGCCGTATTTTGAACGGCTTCCGGGAGGTTATCGAAGCATCTCCAAAAACGGCGCGTTGTCCGATGCAATTAGAGTTCCTTCAATCGCCCCATAACTTTCTCCTCGAAGGCGTCTTTAATGAGAAAATCTAGCTTTCCGGCTTCCGAATCTTCCTCTATCTGCTTATCCCATTGCTGCCAGTCCCTCTCTGAAAACCACTGCCGCAAGCGAGCATATTCTTCCCAAGGGAGAGATTCGATTGCGATCTGAATTTCCTGTACCTTGGTCATTTTTGTCTCCAAGTTTGTATGGTTGCTATACCGCTTTAGCTTTCTTCTCGCCCTCTTCCATCCTGTTGATGGCGGTGTCAAGCATGCTGCGCCAGGCGAGCAGCATCTCCTTGCGCGCCTTGCGGCGGTGTTCCATGAATTCGGGCGGGAACAGCGCCTCGAAGCTGGCGTGCATCTCTTGATGGGCGGCGCGGGCGTGCTGGCGCACTTCTTCGGGGATTTTACCTTCGAACGGTTTATTCTTACGAGCGGATTGTTCGGCCATGGTTACACTCCTTACTGT
>Ga0210024_1003271_pt1 | contig 13462 bp, 12 predicted proteins | sample CryGeymeta201525_FD_183988 | JGI IMG/M metagenome (GOLD analysis project Ga0210024, IMG submission 183988) | Groundwater microbial communities from Crystal Geyser aquifers in Utah, USA - Crystal Geyser metaG 2015-25 (SPAdes) (version 2) | ecosystem: Environmental > Aquatic > Deep subsurface >... | reverse complement strand
TTGCACCTGTGGTAACCATTGGCGAAAAAGTTTACGGCAGGGTGGCGCCTACTCAGGTTAAGGAAATTATTGCAGAATACAGGCAGGGATGCGCGGCAGATAATGCGAAATCAGCATAAAGAATATTTTACTGCAAATAAAAACAAAAATGGCCCTGCCAACCGACAGAGCCATTACTCAAAATATATCAATATTGGTTAGATAATCGCTTTCATCGATTCCATGGCTTCGCGCAGTTCGGCGCCAATGATTTCAACTTCACTATAACGGATTTCGTCGTTAATTTCAATCAATTCGCGGTTGTCAACATGTCCGTCTTTTCCTTCATTAAAGTTTTTACCAATCACGTTGGCGTCAATTCGGCTCATAAAGTCGGCCAGCAGCGGTTGACAGGCGTGGTCGAACAGGTAGCAACCATATTCGGCAGTATCCGAAATCACGCGGTTCATTTCGTACAGTTTTTTACGTGCAATGGTATTCGCAATCAACGGTGTTTCGTGCAGCGTTTCGTAATAAGCCGATTCTCCTTTAATTCCGGTTTCTGTCATCACATCGAAAGCCAGTTCAACGCCTGCTTTTACAAAAGCAACCATTAACGTTCCGTTGTCGAAATATTCCTGTTCTTTTATTTCCATGTCGCCGGCGGGAGTTTTCTCAAAACCGGTTTCGGCAGTTGCAGCGCGCCATTTCAGCAAATCTTTGTCGCCTGCAGCCCAGTCTTTCATCATGGTTGACGAGAATACACCCGACATGATATTGTCCATGTGATGCTCAAACAACGGGCGCATAACGGTTTTCAGTTCTTCTGCCAGTTTGTAGGCTTCAATTTTTGCCGGGTTCGAAAGGCGGTCCATCATGTGCGTAATTCCGCCCAGTTTCAGCGCTTCGGTAGTTACTTCCCAACCATACTGAACTAATTTAGAAGCATATCCGGGATTGATTCCCTTTTCAATCATTTTGTTGAAACACAGGATTGAACCAGTTTGCAAAACACCACACAAAATAGTTTGCTCGCCCATTAAATCCGATTTCACTTCGGCTACAAACGATGAGTGTAAAACACCCGCTTTATGTCCGCCGGTACCTACGCAATAAGCTTTTGCGATTTCAAGCCCATCGCCGTTTGGGTCGTTTTCGCGGTGAACTGCGATGAGTGTTGGCACACCAAATCCACGTAAATATTCGGCACGAACTTCTGATGCCGGAGATTTTGGCGCTACCATAATTACTGTAATATCTTTGCGAATGTCGATTCCTTCTTCAACAATATTAAAACCGTGAGAATACGAAAGACAGGCGCCTTTTTTCATTAGCGGCATGGCAACTTTTACTACCGGGGTGTGGTATTTGTCGGGAGTAAGGTTCAAAACCAAATCGGCTTTTGGAACCATTTCCTCAAAAGTACCAACCGTAAATTTATTATCGATTGCATTTTGATAAGAAATTTGTTTTTCATCAATTTCTATTTTGCGAAGCGCGTACGAAATATCAAGTCCGCTGTCGCGCATGTTTAATCCCTGAGCAAAACCTTGTGCGCCGCAACCCAGAATAACTATTTTTTTGCCAACCAGTTTTTTTACTCCGTCTGCGAATTCCGATTCTTCCATGAAATCGCATTTTCCCAATTGCTCCAACTGAAGGCGCAAAGGAAGTGAATTGAAATAATTTGCCATTTTTTTATAATTTTAATTAATTACTTAATTTTTATACGTGATTTTGTCTCAATACTAATATCAAAACAATCTAATTGTCTTTTAAGATTGCAAAGCAATGAATTTAAAACCAAAAACAGAAGTAAAAACAAAGGTATTTTAGGTAATTTTCATGGAAAATGGAAAACTTCAACACATTTCAATTTTCTTAATCTTTTTAATATTCAAGGAATTATATATTCATCTCCATTGCATTTTTACATGATTGAAAAATAATGGATTCCATCTGATCCAAACTGTGAAAATACAGATGGACCAAATTATTCTACAGCCTTAAAACGATATTGAAGCGGGGAAACTCCAGTTTCGCGTTTAAAAAACTTAGAAAAATAGGATTGATCTTGAAAGTTCAAACGACCGGCAATTTCGGTAACACTGAGGTTTGTATGCACCAACAGCCGCTTGATTTCAAGCACTTGTTTCGACTTGATAATTTGAGAAGAGGTTTTCCCCGTTAACTGATTAACTGTTTGTGTTAGGTGGTTGGGTGTAATGGCCAGGATTCCGGCATATTCGTTTACCGGCAGGTTTTTGTGGTAATGGTCTTCCACCAGTTGGAAAAACCGTTTCACGACAATATGGCCTTTCCCTTTGGTCAACAGGTTTTCATCGGATTTATACAAAACAGCACATGACGTAAGAATCAGGTCGAGTAATGAGCGCAGCAATTCGACCGAATAATTTTCTCCTTTTGCAATCTCAGCAATTCCCTTTTTGAATAAGGTTTCGAGGAATAAAATATCTTCCATCGATTCCAAAATCATTGGCCGGTTCTCCTGCCTGATGGAGAAAAAGAACGGAAATTCGATGAGCCGGTTTTGGTTGGTTTGATTGATGAGGTAAAACTCCGATGTAAAAATAAAAATGTACCCTTCAATATCGCTTGAAAACTCGATTTTATGTGCTTGTCCCGGCGACATGAAAAATACGCATGGTGGTTGAATTTTGTATTTGTTGCCATCGATGACATGAAAACCTGATCCTTTCGATAAATACAGCACTTCAAAAAAGTCGTGACGGTGTGGGTATTTAACACTGAAATGGCGGTTTGCGTCAAATACTTCCACCTGAAATTGCTGGCTGATTCGCCCTTGCGAACTAAAATTGTGCAGGCTGTAAACCGGTATTTGTTCTGAACTGGATTTCACTCAAATTTATTTTTGTGTGGGCTAAATTAAGCCAAAAAATAATAATTAGATACTATTCAAAATACGGATGCTGTTTCATCTTTAAGTTTTATTTTTAACCCCGATGAAATTCAAAACCATACTCATATTTTTTATTGTTCTTGTGTCAGGACAAATTTCGTTTGCAGGATCATTTGCAACAAACGATTACTTCAGAAAGAAAGAACCATCAGAATTCCCTTCACTTCATCGCCTTGATTTCAGATATCCTGATAAAAAAAGGGGGATAAAACCCTTTATTGTGCCTGTAGTATTAATTACCACCGGAACAATACTTCACTTTACCACTACAGCAAAAGAAAACTTTCAGGATTGGGCACAGGACAATTTTCCCTATTCCGGCAGCATCGACGACTACATTCAATATGCTCCCGGAGTTGCTGTGTATGCATTAAATGCTTTTGAAATAAAAGGGAAGAACAAGTTTGGAAACCGGACAGCAATCGTTGTAAAAAGTCTGCTGGTCAACGAGTTGATGGTTTCCTCGCTAAAAGTATGGGTAAATGAGGAAAGGCCAAACGGAGGTGAACATTCATTTCCGTCTGGCCACACCTCGGTTGCCTTTGCCCTGGCGCATTTTATGCACAAAGAGTATGGCGAACGCAGCATTTGGTATAGTATCGGCGCCTATTCCTGTGCTACTGCAGTTGGTTTTATGCGCGTTGCCAAAAATGCCCACTGGATTTCGGATGTGTTTGCAGGCGCCGGTTTTGGTATTTTATCGACCGAACTGGTTTATTTAACCCACCAATATAAATGGGATAACGAACACATTAAGAATGTTGATATTTTCCCCTGGAGCAACCGGAAACAAAGCGGGTTGTCAGTGGTTTACACCTTTTAATAAATGCGGTAATGTTACAATGCTGTAATGCAGGAATGCAAGAATGGAGGAATGAAGAATCGAAGAACTGATTGACTGAATGATAGAAAGAAGTGAAATTTTGAGACTTGATACTTGTGTCCGATTGTCTTGTGTCTTAAAAAAACTGCAAATATCCAACAACGAATACCTAACATCCAATTTTCATATTTCCCCGATGACCCCCGCCTGAATTGAGCAGTCGGGCAGGCAGTGACAGATTACCAATGGCCAATGGCCAATGACCAGTAACTTGATTATCTATATTCAGTATTTCAGTCCCTCAGTATTTCAGTATTTTACAGGAAGTCTTCGCGGACAGGATAAAAACTATCAATCAGCCGAACGTTTTTGGTGAGTAGTTTTATGGTGTGTTTCAGTCCCGATGGAATAGCAAACATGTCTCCCGCTTTTAAATGCTGGTCGGGCTCACCTTCGCAATAGAAAATTATTTCTCCTCCGGCAACATACGAGGTTTGCTGATGTGGGTGCGAATGAGGCGGCTCCGGCGTTTCCCACGGGCCATTGCTGAAATCAATCAGCACGGACATTAATTCGTTGGTATGAATAATTTTTCTTTGTAAACCCTCTTTTACATGTTCATAAGGAACTTCGTCAAATTTAATAACTGCCATATTTGATACGTTTTAATTTGGGGGCACAAGTTAATAAACAGGATGAAATAACCAGAATTTCGGAATTGAAAAAAGGCTTAAAAAAAGATTAGTCACCTTCAAATTATTGGTGCAATTCACGAAGCTTTTTGTAATAAGGCAATTCGGGTGATATTTTCCCTTTTCTGTTTTTGATGCCCTTATTATTGTCATAAATATCTTTCTCTGTTTTGTGGTTCAACAAAATACATATACCGGCCGTAACTGAAAAAGTTTTATTGTTTGCCGGATGATAAAAAGCAATGATGTTATCGGTAGCCAAAAATGCCTGAAAAAAATCGCCTTCATACTGAAAACCCCCGCCAACACAAACATTGCTTGCCCCATGCAAATTTAAATTTTCAAACACCGAAAAATAAGGCCAGCTTTGCATTGCGGTCAGCGTTAAAATATTCTGAAAATTGTTTTTTTGAAAGGTCGACTGGTTGGTAACCCCAAACGATAGTTTTTCAGAATATTTGTGCTGATAGTGTAATATAGTTTTAGTTGCCAGGGCAGAAGTAAAACCTGATTTCACGGCCTTAGGATGCCACACATTGCGAATACTATCTTTTAACAAATCAATAAGATACAGTGGATGCTCATATCCGGGTTCTTCATTGAAACGTACAGCACTGACAAGATCAAAACCAATATAATCATATCTTTCATACTCATACAAGGTCATAGCGTCAGTATTGTACAAAATCATCCCCAAATCTCTAACACTTGCCGAAAAACTGTTTTTGCTGTTGATGCGATAATTTAATCCCAAATCAATCGCAAAACCCGGATTTTGATAAGATTTTATATATTTCGAGAATACATCTTTGGTGTCAATTCTTAAAATGGTGCTATCAGTTCTTAAAGTAACAGGTAGAGGTATCATCATATAACCATCGCCATCAGCCATCAAGTTAATAAGACTTCCGTTGGCAGAAGTTTCAATATGAAAATTCCAGTTATCAGCTTCAAGAAAAGCTGCCCCAAAAAGCAATTTTGCGTATGCACCTGCATCCAGTTTCTTATTCATTTTTATTGTGTAACCAACAGCAAATTCTCGATAACCTGTACTTATCAAATTAAGCGCATCGGTGCTAAAATTCCTGTATTCCCTCTCCGCATTCCCGTTTACGAGAAAATCAATTAAATCCTTTTTGAATTTAAGCGCTGAACTAATATTCTCCTTATAGTAAGCGTTAAAAACTCCTTTCTTAAGCGGAAAACTGAAGAAAGCCAGGGGTACAGAAATATCCTGCCTGATATGGCTGTTTTGACTGATATTTTCATAAAAATGCACCGGATCAATCACAGGACTGCCATTTGGTGTTGTAACCAGGTCCGAGATTTTAAAGTTCCCCTGGTTCATAAATGAAAATCCACTAAGGCCTGCAAAAGAAATTTCAATGGCTTTATCCGTTCTCATGTATGCCGGATTATACATTTGGGCGTAAAAATTATTGGGTAACATAAACAGCGAGCCATTAATTTGACCATTGATATTTTCCGATAAGAGAAAACTTATGAAAATCAAAAGACAAGTTGGGGTAGTATATTTGTGATGAATAAACTTCATTTTCTTGTCTGAACCGTTCCGATCATCACTATTGTAACATCAATTGGATAATGAGCAGACAGCGTATCATTTTGATTAATAAAATTATTTTGATTGAACCACGATGTTAATCTTAATCTTTTGCTGAAAGTAAAACTTTGCAGTTGCATGGAATCCAGAGGAACTGAACGAATAGTTTTAACTGGCATAATGGGTAATTGATTAAAATCGGCCCCGCTAAAGGCAGGAGGCAAAACAGGGGGACCAAGAACATTGTGGTTAATAAACTGTAGTTGCAAATTTAAAGGGAATGGACAACTATTGGCCACTATAAAAACAAGTTCAACATCTTTTAAACTGTAATTTCCCTGAATTAAAAACTCCAAACTGTCGATTATTAAGGATGGTTCAAAAATTAACTGTTTCGGAATAATTTTGTATTCTGTATTTGAATAATCGAGAACAATTTTATCGCCCGGTAAATCGGGGATTGGTTTGCTCCAATCGTGAATAAAATCCCTGAATTCAATATTATGACCTGATTTGTCATTACCGGAAAATATGGGAGTAATTATTTTTATTCCAAAGTCTTCTTTTACAGTTATTTCGCTCAACTTAAATTCATCTGTTTTGCACGACTGAAAAATAAAAATTGCTAAAATAAAAACAAAAAAATAGCGATTTATGTTAAAAAATTGATTCATCTAAAAACTCATTTATAAGAAATGTAAATTTATGAAATTCCTACACGAAACAACAAGATAAAAATCAATTGAAAAATATTAGATTTGCTGAATCAATAAATATGCACCTAACATACTAATATACAATGATCGTACAAAATAAAAACTTGCAAAAACAATGGCACGTAGTTTACACCCGGTCGCGGGCGGAAAAGAAAGTGCAACAGGAACTTAATTTTAAAAACATCGAAAATTTTCTTCCCATTCAAAAAAAACTGCGTCAATGGAAGGACCGCAAAAAGTGGGTCGAAATGCCGTTGATGTCGGGTTACTGTTTCGTGTATATCACGCGCAAAGAATATGATTTGGTGCTGCAAACCTACAATGTGGTATCGTATGTGCGTTTTGAGGGTAAAGCAGCCGTTATTCCGGAAAGCCAGATTGATGCGCTGAAACAAATGCTAAAACAGTATGATTTTGACGTTGAGGTTACCGCCGAAAATTTTGCTCCCGGTAAAAGGGTTGAGGTTGTTGAAGGGCCACTGATTGGGCTGCGTGGAGAATTGATTGAAGCACGCGGGAAAAACAAATTTATAATCAGGTTCTCACAAATAAACAGCATTTTTTCAGTCGAAGTCCCTGCAAATCAGTTGAGTTTACTTCCAGAGGAAAATTGAAGTTTTAAAAATGAGTGTAACCCAAAATAAAGAATATCATGCACTTACCATTGCCGGATTTGGTATTTTAAGTTACGCGGATTTTGTTGTTTCCGGAGATTCGGCCTCTTTCAGATATGTTTTTAACCAGTATAAATATTTTTGCGACAGTACCCGGGTTGATTATATCGATGATTTTAGGGGCATGGGGCTCCCGTATAAATTTAAATTTTTTGATCTCCAACCTCCCTGGTATTCGGTTATGGCACAAGGTTTTGCGGTTTCTTTTATGCTCAGGTATTACAAATTAAGTGGTGATGTTGGGGCGTTACAAAAAGCACAACAACTGGTTTATTTCATGCTCAGGCCCGAAGATATTGGCGGAACAATTGGCAAAACACCCGAAGGATACACTTTTATTGAAGAATATCCCAATTCAAAAAATAATCCGCAGGTTTTAAATGGTTTTATCAATGGGCTGATTGGATTGAAGGAATATTTGAACTTTTTCCCCAGCGACACACTTGCCCGGCGAATTCACGACGAAAGTTACCAGGCAATGGTAAGAACATTCAGGGAATACGACTTGCCCGACTGGACAAATTACAGCCGTTCCAATAAAAAGGTTTCAAACCTTTATATGCGATATCAAATTACTGAACTCGAGTTCCTGAATTTAATATATGACGATTACCGGCTCGTAAAACAAATGATGATTTGGTCTTATTTTGCAAACAATAAATTCGACAAGGCGACCAAATATTACATAAATCCTCAATACCAGTATGCAGTGCCATTGCAGAAAAATCAGGATAAATTATCAAGTGAAAATATTGATTTTGAAAAAACACTTACTTCAGTAAATTCTTATACTGTTACCCGAAAATCAAAAAAATCAGCCAATCAGCTTATACATAAAAAAAAGGTTCTCCTTCATCTTAAGGATTCAGTTTACGCTTTTCAACGTCATTTTGATAAAAATATTGACAACATTCAATGGAATTTTAAAATTCAGAATGGCGAACAGGATTCAATCAGATGTATTTCTGATTCAGCCAAAATGATGATTTCAGGCAAAGAAAAATCTAATCAATTGGAGATATTATATCTCAATAAGAAGGTGAAAAAGCTGAATATTGACGATTTGCAGGTGTATAACACGTACCTGTTTGAAATTCCGCGATTTGGATTTTACTTGTTCGATAAAACCGCGCAACTGATTGCTGATTCGCTTTATCAGATTCAATTTCAAGGCGATTATATCAACGAAACTGTTGTTTTTTATCGACATGCACCTAATTTTCCGGCGTTAAAAAATGCCAGGTACGAAATCAACAATACAGTCAGTTTAACTCATCCTTATTTTACCCCGAAACAATCAGGGGTGTATCAGTTTTTTCTCTCAACACCGATGATAAAAGGGTACTGGATTACCCCGCCGGAAATAAAAATGGTTAAAAATATTTCGGCAAACTGAAATAATTTAACGTTGAAATTATTTTAGTTTGATTGGAAATCGCCACAAATGCAATGGTTATCTTTGTAAAAAAATTGTAAAATGAATCAGGAACAAAAATACTTTCCCCGTTTGCAGGATATTAACCAGGCAAAAATCAACCTAAACGATGTTATTCTGCAAACACCATTGCAAAAAAACCTGAACCTCTCTGACGAATTTCAAGCTAATGTTATGCTGAAACGTGAGGATTTGCAAGTGGTTCGTTCGTACAAACTGCGCGGCGCCTACAACAAGATTGTGCATCTGTCGGCAGAAGAATTAAAAAATGGTGTGGTTTGTGCCAGCGCCGGGAATCATGCACAGGGAGTGGCATACTCGTGTAATAAATTGGGAATAAAAGGCAAAATTTACATGCCCACAACTACGCCCCAGCAAAAAATAAAACAGGTAAAAATGTTTGGGAAAGCGTTTGTTGAGATTGTTTTATCAGGCGATACTTTCGATGATGCACAAAGTACAGCCCTTGCCGATGCAGTTAAAACCGGGATGGCATTTATTCATCCGTTCAACGACCCGCAGATTATTGAAGGACAGGCAACGGTTGCCCTCGAAATTTTGCAGGATACCCGCGAAAACATCGATTTTGTTTTTGTACCCATTGGCGGAGGCGGTCTGATTGCCGGAATGGGCGCTTATTTCAGGCAGGTAAGCCCGCAAACAAAAATCATCGGCGTTGAACCTGCCGGGGCGCCTTCGATGCAAAAATCGCTGGAAGCAGGTAAAGTGATTGAACTAAAAAACATCGACAAATTTGTGGATGGCGCTGCCGTGCAAAAGGTAGGGCAATTAACTTTCGACATTTGCCGCGAAGTAGTTGACCATATTATCATTGTGCCCGAAGGCAGGATTTGCACCAAAATACTCGATTTGTATAACCGCGATGCCATTGTGCTTGAACCCGCCGGGGCGCTTTCAATTGCCGCTCTCGATTTTTACCGCGATGAAATCAGGGGTAAAAACGTGGTTTGCATTGTCAGCGGCAGCAACAACGACATTACCCGCACCGAAGAAATCAAGGAACGTTCGCTTTTATACGAAGGGTTGAAACACTATTTTATCGTGCGCTTTCCACAGCGCACTGGGGCTTTGCGTACTTTTGTCGATGTTGTGCTTGGACCAACCGACGATGTTACCCATTTTGAATATTCAAAAAAAAATAACCGCGAAAAAGGGCCGGCCGTGATTGGAATTGAAGTTCAGAACAAGGAAGATTTTAACGGACTGGTTCAGCGAATGGAGGAAAACGGCTTTGTGTATGAATACCTGAATGAAAAGCAGGATTTATTTCAGTTTTTAATTTAAATTTCGTCTTGATATCCTTTTAAAATAATATAGGTAAATTAACCTTAATCAGTTTAAAATGAGTCGTATAAATCAATTATTAATTGTTTTTGTTTTTATTTTGGTGCATAGTTGTACCCAAAAGCCAGACTTTCTTCCGCAAATTAAAGAACAGTTCAACCAAGGGAATTTTACAGAAGCTGAGAATTTGATTGCCGAATATAAAGCGACTGGTTTATCGGATTCTTTGGCCTTTGAAATCGAAATTCTGGAGGCCAAAATGGAGCGGATTCGAATTGATTTTTCAAAAACTGAAGACGAAATAAAATCGGAATTGATACCATTTTTTCCCGGCCTCACAGATGAACAACTCCGAAAATGGGAATCGGATAAAAGCCTGGAAATGAAAATCATCGATAGACAGCCAAAATATTTTAAACGAGCTGTGAGCAACCTTTCTATGATTAACCCGGAAGCTAAGAAAATTTGGGAAGAAAAGCAGGGAAGCGAACCCGACCCGCTTGATTTGTTCTGTTTGGCACACACCGAAAAACTGGTTCAGCAATTTGAAACAGGACGGAATCTGCTGGAAACTCCTGCAAAATTTAGAATCGATTTTACAATCACGTTAAAACCAGATGCAGTTCCGGCGGGCGAAACCGTAAAATGCTGGATGCCTTTTCCACGTGAATCGGAACCACGTCAGAACAATGTGGAATTGGTTGCAGTAAATCATGAAAACTTCGAAATTGCCGGCAATCAAAATTTACAACGAAGTTTGTACATTGAAAAGATTGCAGTTGCCAGCGACCCTGTCATTTTCGAATATTCAGCCACTTTTGAAATTACAGGTCAGTACCAAAAAATGGATACTGCCAAATTGAAACCTTACGATATTAATTCGGATTTATTCAGGCAATTCACATCGGAACGGCCGCCGCACATTGTTTTTTCGGATGAAATTACAGTGCTGGCCGACAGTTTGACAAATGGTTTAAAATCGCCTTTCGCAAAAACACGGGCCATTTTTTACTGGATTGACCAAAATATTCCCTGGGCTTCGGCGCTCGAATATTCCATCATGGAATGTATTCCTGAATACGTGCTTCAAAACCGTCATGGCGATTGCGGAATGAAAACCTTGCTTTTTATGTCGATGGCGCGCAGTTTGGGTATTCCGTGTAAATGGCAAAGTGGCTGGATGCTCCACCCCGGTGAAATCAATCTGCACGACTGGTGTGAAGTGTATTATGAAGGAATTGGCTGGGTGCCTGTTGACCAGTCGTTTGGCTTGCAGGATTCTGATGTTCAGGAAATCAGGGAGTTTTATCTTTCCGGAATTGATGAGTACCGGTTGATAATAAACGACGATTTTGATAGTAGTTTCAATCCGCCTAAAAAGTTTTACCGCAGTGAACCCATCGATTTTCAGCGCGGAGAATTGGAATGGAAAGGCGGAAATCTTTATTTTGACCAGTGGAATTATCATCTGGAAGTAATAAAAATCAAATGATACTTAAAAGACGAAATTTTATTCAAACTTCCACTCTTGCTTTAGTGAGCGGATTAGTTTTACCATACAACAGTATTTCGAATATGAAAAAAGGAAATCTACCCAAAGCCAATTTAAAACTCAGTTTTGACCCCTGTAATTTGCAACTAAAACACGTGTTCACCCTTGCCGGAAGTTCGCGCAGCACAACACCGGTAATGCTTACCAAAATTGAATTTGAAGGAATAACCGGTTACGGGGAGGCTTCAATGCCGCCGTACTTGGGCGAATCGCAGGAGTCAGCGGGCAGATTTTTAGCGGGTTTGAAACTGGATCAATTCACCGACCCGTTCAGAGTGGATGAAATTCTTGAATATGTTGATAATTCGGCTCCCGGCAATACCGCGGCAAAAGCTGCAGTTGACATTGCATTGCACGATTTGGTTGGCAAAATCATGGGTCAGCCGTGGTATAAAATCTGGGGACTTTCGGCTGAAAAGACACCGGTAACCTCATTTACCATTGGAATTGATTCGCCAGAAGTGGTGCGACAAAAAGTAAAAGAAGCGGCTGAATTCAAAATTCTGAAAGTAAAACTGGGCCGCGAAAACGATAGGGAAATGATTGAAACCATTCGGTCGGTAACTGATGTGCCCCTGTGTGTGGATGTTAATCAGGGCTGGAAAGACAAGCATAAGGCACTCGACATGATTTACTGGTTAAATGAAAAAGGGGTGAAATATGTGGAGCAGCCGATGTCCAAAGAAAACCCGGACGATATTGCCTGGCTCACGCAAAATTCTCCGCTGCCAATTATTGCCGATGAAGCGTTACAAAGGCTTACCGATGTGCAGAAAACAGTGGGCGTTTATTCGGGCATCAACATTAAACTGATGAAATGTACCGGTATGCGCGAGGCACACAAAATGATGAACCTGGCGCTGGCCAACAAAATGAAAGTGATGATTGGTTGCATGACTGAGACTTCGTGTGCCATCTCTGCCGCCGCACAACTTTCTCCACTGGCAACCTGGGCCGATTTGGACGGCAACCTGCTAATCAGCAACGACCGGTTTGAAGGCGTAAAAATTGTGGATGGAAAAATTACATTGATTGACAGGCCTGGAATTGGGATAAAAGAAATTTGAACCAATTCCAGTCCTTATTTGTCTTTATATAGCTATGAAAACAATTTTAATTCTATTATTTTTTGCGGTGACGTTTTCTGCCTGTGCACAGATGCCGGAGAATAAGAAGACTGATGCAAAAAAAATCGTGAAGGAGGGAGAAAAGATGAAAGAATACAGGAAATTAACCGATTTTGAAGAGTACGTAATTATTCAAAAGGGAACGGAACGCCCGTTTACAGGCGAGTACACCAATAACAAATCGAAGGGCACTTACACCTGCAAGCAATGTGGCGCTGCCTTGTACAAATCGAATGACAAGTTTGAATCGGATTGTGGCTGGCCCAGTTTCGACGACGAAATTACAGGGGCGGTTACTAAAACTCTTGATGCTGACGGACGCCGCACCGAAATTACCTGTACCAACTGCGGCGGGCATTTGGGCCATGTGTTTTATGGCGAGAGATATACTTCCAAAAACACGCGCCACTGCGTAAACTCGGTTTCGCTGTTGTTTGTGCCTGAAGGAGAAAGTGATAAGAATAAAAAGTAACATTCAGAATTTGATAATTTCAGGAGAAAAATAAAGCTGATTATTTTTATTAATTCTGAAAAGCTCTTATCCGTGAAACCATCAGTGTAATTCCAATTCCGAAAATGCCAATCAGTGCAAAGGAATAACGCAAACTGGCAATTTCAGCAATGTACCCAATCAGCGGTGGTCCCATCAGGAAC
>Ga0210024_1003269_pt1 | contig 13474 bp, 16 predicted proteins | sample CryGeymeta201525_FD_183988 | JGI IMG/M metagenome (GOLD analysis project Ga0210024, IMG submission 183988) | Groundwater microbial communities from Crystal Geyser aquifers in Utah, USA - Crystal Geyser metaG 2015-25 (SPAdes) (version 2) | ecosystem: Environmental > Aquatic > Deep subsurface >... | reverse complement strand
CACATGTAGTACATCTCGCCTCAACTGATGAAATAGCGAAGAAAGCAAGACTTAAAAAAAAGATAACGAAAAATAGTTTTTTCATATATTTTTCAAACCTCCTAATCTTCGCAAAAATATAGAACCAACAATAGGAACTCCTGTAGTATCTTTGGCAATTGTCGTTTCTGTCTCGTAAACCATTCGCAGGGTTACAATATCTCCGCGTTTTAGAAGCGTGTTTAGCTCTTCCTCACCAATCTCATTGATGTTTTTATAGTCAGAAACAGCTTCTTTATTGGTTTTATCTACTTTGGTAAGATCTAAAATTTCAATCAGAGTAATCTTATTAACAGGAGGGGTAATTCCACTTTTTATTGAATGGGAAAAAGAAATACGGAACTTAGAAAGAGGTTCATCAGTAATTGGGTTAGAAAGTAAAAGATAGCGATCAGAGGAGGAGGCAATCTTCTCCCAATTATCAAAGGCTCCTACCACGCTGCGGATAAGTTTGGTCTTTGGAGCATAGATAATTCCGATTCCTTGATGAGCGTTGTTTTCAGTGGTGGCACTAAACACAATCGTTCTTCCTATAGAATCGTTCTTTTTTTGATTGATGATGGAAAATCCTTTGGGCAGAGAATTAGTGATTGGTGAGGAGTAGTTTGAAGAAAAAATAGCAGGATGATTTATCCTTGGTAAAGAAACAAGCGTAACTATCTCAACCCCAACAATTAAAAGAAACAAAACTAAAATACCTGTCAAAAACTTGTTCATTGTTTTTATTATGAAAGATTATTGTGGAGTTGTCAAGGCTTCTTTAGGCAAGAAGAAGTTTTGACTTGTGTTATAGACCAAGTTCGTACTTCTTCCATCTTTTGTTGATCCATAGCAGGCAAACTTGGTTGTACCATTTTAGATAGTATTATTTGAACACCTAAATCAGCCTCGTCATTGTAATTTTGCTTTCTATGTCCTGGAAGACAACCTTCTCCAATAGATGCAATTTGTCTGGCAAATTCATGAATAAGACATTCCATTTGTACTCCTATTTCCTGATCGGGAGTGCTTTGATTATTTAATACAAAAGAAAAGAAGGCCTGAGTAAGTTCAATTCCACGAATTCCTTTAATATCTCGTCTATTAATTGCATCTATAAGGATATCAGGTTCTGTTGTGTTTCCTGAGTCTGTATGCATAGTTGGGTAACAAATCATATAACGTGTATTTGATTGTTTGATCATTTCAATAATTTCCGGATTGTTTGTTTTTGCCCAAGTAAATAGATCATCTAATATTCTTTTAATTCTTCCAATTTGTTGGGGTGTAAATCCATAGTCATAATCCTTGACTTTTTTTGGAAGGACAATATAACCGTCAAAAGCGGTCTCAAAATCGTCCCCAATGATAGTATCTTTATATCTTTCATCTGCCTTTAATTCGTCAAAAACTTGTTTTGCGGTTAATTTTTCAGTTGGAACAAGAGTTCTGGTTGGTGCTTCAGTTGGGACAGGGGTTCGGGTTGGAACAGCTGTTGCTTTTGGAGCTTCTGTTGCTGAAGGAACAACTGTTGGAGTTTCATTACCCGTTAAAGATATACTCGCGGAAGGGGAAATTGGGATATGATAATCTCTATAAACAGCTAATGCAACCGCTTGTTGTTGAGTTCCACTGCCTAAATTCATATCGGGAAGTTGAATAGAGTACCTTCCTTGTGTATCAATATATAATATGTATGCAATGTTAGAAACATCGACAGTACTTGAGTTAAGAGTATCAAGACCAATTGGATTTATTAGTTCAACTGCAAAAAAAAACTTTTCTAGATCTGTATCAGGTTTATCTGGACGAACCAAAGTTACACCCTTAACTTTAGCTGGATTTTTGGGATCTATAATAGGCTTAACTTCAATAATTTCATCGATAATTTTACCATCCTGTCTGGTTGCTACATGTAGTTTACCATCAGACGTTGTGTAGGTGTGAAATTCCGAACGAGGCATAGTCCCAAAAGAGTTTTTTTCATTTAAATTCACATAGCTTCCTGATTTTCCTCCATGCTCTTGAATATATTTAGTCAACTCCGGCGATGTTGCTTGTTCTGAAGTTGGATTTCCAAGCAAAGTGTTTACCACAATTGGTGTTTTCTCTGGAACAACTTCAGGAGTAGTGATGGGTGCGGTTTCATTTGCAATAACTTTTCCTGTTTGAGGAGCCGCACAACCTAATAAAAGAGGAAGTGCCAACGCTAATGGAGCGAATCTTCGAAGAAATTTTGGAGGGATATCGGCTTCGATGGTTTGTGGTTTATTTTTAGATGGACCATAGCCATATTTAAGAAATATATCACTATAATCAATTCCCCCTGGTGATCTATCCTCTGGAGTTGGCATATAGTCTCTATTATATTTATCCTTTATCTTTTTGTCAAATGTATATTATAGGATAATATCGAATAAATCATAAAAACAGGTCTAATTAATCTTAGCGTGAGTTCAGCAGAAAATAAACCTGTTTTATTTCTTAATATTGTTTAAAACCCCCATATCCTATAGAATTAATTTAAGTTAATTATATACCCATCGCAGTTCATTTTGCAACTTAAAATGAACATACGAGGGGTTATCTTGCTGAAAGATAAAATAAATTTTTTGCAATTTCATCTGAAAGCGGCATAATATACATTACATATAAAATGCAAATTTTAATTTCCCAATCCACCCGTGGCGGTGGATATGAGAACATCTTTTAATTTGCCCATGAATATAAAGATGTTATGGGTGTAAGTTCGTGGAACCTCACTTATCTTTCAAACGAAGTAAGACATCCATTTGTCCCTCTAATCGTCCAACCTTTTCTTTTAGATCAAATAGTTCCTTCAAAAGATGAGGTGGTAAGTCATGCGGTGGTGGTCCTTTTTTTTCTTCCTTCTTTGTTTCTTCCTGATTTGTAGCCATAATTTTCACCTCCCTCCTGACATTTAATTTATAAATATATCAACGAAAAAGTAAAGAAAGAACTACTATATAATAGCCTAACATAAACAAACTAAAAAGTAATCCGAAAATCACATAAGAACCAAAAGTAATCTTAGAACCTTCAGGATTATTTTTAGTTTCCTGAACAAGAATAATTCCTGCCGAGGCGGCGGTTACTAAACTAGAACTACCTGCGAAAATACCGGAACCAAGTGCCCAAGCGGCAAGGTGAGTAGGAGCTTGGGAGTGCACAATTGGTGTTGCGGCGGATGCCCATGAAGCAGCCTCAGTTAAAAGTGTACCAACATAAGAAGCTACGGCAATTGCCCATACACTCATACCGGATTGTAAAAGCCAATGTTGAATAGAATTGCCTATTCCAATACTTGAATGTGCAAGAACTTGGGCAAGAACAAAAATTGAGGCGAGAGTTGCATAAGTTTCAATACCAAGTGCTAAAAGTGCTTCGGATCTGTGCTCACTATAGTATCCTAACACGCTTAAAATAATAGCAAATGCAGAAAATGCCAGCTCATATTTGAGAAAGAATAGAGGACCTATAATAGCAATAACTAATCCTAGTAAACCAACGCGTACGAGGCGCATATCTAATGACATATCTCGACGAGAATTTCTAAATTAAACCTGTTGCGTAATTGATCAAATAGGTTCATACTCATTTATATGAATCTATTATCACTTACCCGTAACAACCGGTTATGTAAGGCATTAACCGGATTATCAATAGATGAACTTGAACAGCTTATCCCTGATTTTACTTGGAATCTTACTGAATACCTTGTAACACGACGAGCTGACAGAATACGAAAAGCAGGAGCTGGTCCAAAAGGAAAATTACCAACACCTGCACACAAACTTACGGCTGTTCTTATCTACTTAAGAGTTTATCCAACATTTGATGTTATGGGATTCATTTTAAATCTCGATCGCAGTAATAGCTGTCGTGACATCCATCTATACTTAAAGGTTCTAGAAAAAACATTACGTCGTAAACTTGTTCTTCCTACCCGTAAGATTACCTCTGTTGAAGAATTTTTCCATTTGTTTCCAGACGTAAAAGATGTTTTTATTGATGGTACAGAACGAAGAACTCAAAAACCCGTATTAATCAAGAAACGAAACAAGCTATACTCGGGAAAGAAAAAAACAACCACAAGAAAGAATCTCATCGTATCGGACGAATTCCGACGTATTGGCGTATTAACCATTACAAAGTCCGGTAGACGCCATGATAAGCGATTAGTTGATAAAGCTCATTTGGCACGGAGTATTCCTGATACCGTAACCATTTGGACAGATACTGGCTTCATGGGAATACAGAAAGATCATCATAATACCGTGATGCCCAGAAAGAAAACAAAAAAACATCCACTTACCGAGAGTGAAAAACAAGAAAACAAATTAATTTCTGGTATCCGAATACTTGCCGAACATGCCATAAATGGTATGAAACGCTACAAAGCAGCCGCAGATATTTATCGAAATAGAAAACTTTTTGTAGATGATACTATGACCCTTGTTTGTGCTGGTTTATGGAATTATCACCTTGCTTCATAATATTTATTAATGCCAATGCGGGATGATATGTTCTTAAAATATATTATTACGCAACTTGTTTAATATCTTTTTCTTTACTCAAATCTCCTTGTATTAAATATACTTTTCCATTTTTTAATTCGATTTCTTTTTTAACTAAATAGGCTTCTTTCTCACCTTGAAAATAATGGAGAATTATAATGAAACCTTCTTGCGCAAGTGTTTTTGCTGTGGCCGCTCCTATCCCTTTTGATGCCCCTGTTATTAGTGCGATTTTTTTCATGAAATATTATTTTGATAAATGTTTTTAATTGTAAGCAGCAATCTCTTTTTGTATTCTTTTAGTTTTCCCTTAGTTGGTATTGATTTTTCTGAGTTTCTTATGCTTTTATCCACAATCCAAACAGGCATGGTCGGGTTTGGATCGTTTTTATATCGAGGGAATATGTGCCAATGAACGTGTTCCGCTTCATTTCCTAACAATTCATAATTAAGTTTTTTTGGATGAAAAGTCTTATATACGGCTTCACCAATAACACTTACTTCTTTTAGCAGTGTTTGTTTAGAACTCTTAGGAAGCAAATGCAGTTCAGACGAATGGATTTTAGATAAAACTAAAGTGTATCCTTTATAAAATTGATTATCTCCTAAAACAACATAACTTGACTTAAGTTCTATAACAAAATATGGATTCTCTCCTTTTTTTATAAGGGAAATTCTATTGCATATAAGACAGTCTTTTTTTATTTTAGGCATGATGTTTAATATTGTTATAGTAACCGCAAAACAAAATGTCATCCCCGTAAAGACGGGATCTAGTCTATAATTACCTTATTTATAATGTATATTGTGTCTGGATTCCCTCCTACGAGGGAATGACAAAAACGGACATTTCGTTTTGCGTCAACTATACCGTGAAAATTTATATGAACTTGTAGGTCTTCAGGTGTTGCAAAATGATACCAATTATCATGATATTTTTCTATCATGTATTCAACCCCATGTTTAATCGCCTCATTTAATACAGGAGAAATATTTAATTCAGAAGAAGGCACTTCTTTCAGAAGATGAAGGGTCCTCTGATCAAAATACCAAAGACTCATGTCGCGGAGCAGGGATGGATTTGTATAATCAAACGGGGGATAAGTCTGAATTTCTATAACTTTGTTGCCCTCTGTAGAAATTAATGCGTGTGTTGGAGCAGGCTTAATATCAATCGCACCTGATATTACTCCATATATCTCATTTGGCGGAGCTGTATTAAATATTTGTACCATGTTTGAATACTGACTAGAATGTATAGTAACATCTGTTCCCATAACAAAAAATGGTCCTTCTAATAAACCATCAGCTAAAAGTAAACGTTTTCTAACTTCAAGATGTCTAGAATCATGAACATATTCTAAATGAATATTTCTATATCGATTACCAAATGCCTTTGTAATATCCTCACCTCTATATCCTGTTGCAATTACAACTTTTGCAGATCCAAATTCAGATTGAAGACCTTCAAAAATATAATGGAGAATAGGTTGTCCTTCAACTCCAAGCATGCTTTTTTGGCAATTTTTTGTTAGAACGTTCATTCTACTACCTAATCTGCCAGCTAAAACAACTGCGCTAATCTCAGGTTTCATAATACTTTACTTGAAACCTCAGGCGTTAGCCCGAGGAGGCAAGTTAATTCCGATGTGTATACATCGGACAAGTTTTAACTTGTAATCTATTTAAAACCCCGAGCGTAAGCTCGTGGGTTGTTTATATTTTATGATAATAGCATTTTATTTCCTCTCCCATATCCTATAGAATTAATTTAAATCAATTAAAGAAAGATTATTTGCGAAAATCAAGCGAAGTTTCTATTTTTTAAAATACATTAAATAAAATGCAAATTTGTATATACAGTCAATATGTCTTACTTAATCATTGCAAGGAGCTCTTTTGGTGTAACCACACGCATTTCTTTACAAAGGGACTGTATTTTTGGAGTATGAAGATGTTTTTTATCAAGCGTAACTAAATATTCACAATTAGTTGATAAAGCACCAACAAGCACATGAATATCTTTTTCTTCAACTTTTCCTATCCACGGATGAATGTCCTCATAGGGAATATCATTACAAACAATAAAATGATTATTGATAATTAGATTATTAATGTTTGTTTGGGAGACACGGTCTATTTTTATTATATTTGTGCTCAATTCGTCAATCACCGTTTGGCTTGTTATTCCCTGAATTATTCCTTTTTTAACATGTTCAATGAGAACATAAGAGCCTCCTTTTGATGAATATAAAGCAGAAAACAAAACAGAAGTATCAAAAAAAACTAATGTTCTAGTCATAATCATAATTTGTCATCACTGACAAACTGCAACAATTCTTTCTTTGAATATATTCTATAAGGTGCAGTTTTTTTCAAAGGACGAATAAAGATACCGTCTTTTGTTTTTTCCGCTTGCACCATTTCTCCCTCTTGTATTCCAAACTCCATTCTCCACGTTTTTGGGATAGTGAGCATTCCTTTTCCAAGAACTCTCAACCATTCTGCCTGTGTTTGAATCTGTAATCGACTCATTTTCTATAATGTTAACTTTCTAACTTTCAGAATTATAAACAATTTTACTATCTTTTGTCAAGTACTAATTTTTTGTCTTGCTACCAATCCACCGCTTCGGTGGAACTGTTAATTTGTCTTGGATATTTTAAATAGAAAATCGATAAGCTGGAATAAAAAATACTTTCACTCCTCCAATTTTTACTTCTTTTTCAATATCTTTTGTAATCACGTAGGCCTTATTTGGCTGATATTTATTAAAAAAACTATATAAACTTTTTCCTATGACTGGAGAAGATGAATATTTGACTTCGATGGGAATAATGTTACCTTGTTTTTCAATAATAAAATCGACTTCTGCTCCACTTTTTGTTCTCCAAAAATTGATTCTCGTTGTGATTTTCTGATTACTAGATAGTTTTGTAAAAATATAGTTTTCAACCAGTGCGCCAATATCTTGTCTTTTGTCAAAAGAGCGGAAATCTCCCAAAAGATAGTTTCTAAAACCTAAGTCAAAAAAATAAACTTTGGGATTTTTCACTAATTCTGTTCTTTTGTTAGTCGAATATGGTCTGACCAGATCAACGATATATGTTTTTTTGAGAATTTCTAGATGTTTTAAAAGTTGTTTATATGGCAATCTGCTGAGAGTAGATAATTCATTGTAATTGATTAAATTTCCAATCTGGGTTGCTAATAGTTTAGTAAGAAGAATTAATTCATCCTCGGTTATCAATGTTAATAAATCTTTGATATCTCTTAATAGATAATTTTCAATAATTCCTTCAAGAATTTTTTCTTTCTCTGTTTTTGATTTGGTTAAAACAACCGCTGGATAACCACCATAAATAAGATATGTTTCGAAGTTTTTCATTAAATGATATTTGATGATCTGGCTCAATGGTTTATTGAGTGAGTATACGTTAAAAAGCGATTCATTTGTGGCTAATAAAAACTCTTCAAAAGAAAATGGTGATAATTTGAAAGTAACCATACGCCCAACCATATATTTCCCGGTCTGAAAAGTTAACTCCAAAGAAGATGAACCTGAGATGAGAAACTTTTTGTCTGTTGTATCATAAAGAAATTTCAGTTTTTGCCCTCCCTCTTTTGCATAATGAAATTCATCGATGATTAAAATGTCATAATTTTGATAAAAAGCCATAAACTCTTCAAGATCATTAAATAATTGTAAACTTTGTTTATTTTCAAAAGTGATATAAGCAATTTTTTTATTCTTTTTTATTAGATTTTCTTGTAAGTGCTTCAAAAGAGTAGTTTTTCCAGACTGGCGTGAACCAAGTAAAGAAATAACTTCACGTCTATTGATAAAAGGGAGTATTTCTGTCTCAATTATTCTTTTAATATAAATTTTAGCAGGGTTGTTATTATCCATGAATAAATTTTAGCAGGGTTATTTTCTATTGTCAAGCTGACTTTCCAAATAAATATAACATTTCCCCCAAAATGCAAATTGAAGCAGTGAAATCTTACTCTCCAATTTCTTCTGCCAATCCACCGCGGCGGTGGAAATGATAGTTTTATTATGTTTAGTGCAATTCAGATCATTAACGTCAGATTTTCGTTTCCCTCTTTAACTGATGAATTTTAAATAATTATTCTGATTAATTAATTCAAATGAAGAATTAGAATAAGTATTTATCCAACTTAAAGGTGCTTTAACTTTTTTTTTGCCATATTTAAATTCATAACCAAAAAGCTTATTTTCTTTCTCCTCTACATAATCAATTTCTGCTCCGGTATGCACCCTCCAGAAAAACGGTGAAAATGAAATTTTTTGATAAGTCAGTTTCTTTTGTCTTTCTGAAATGATAAAGTTTTCCCATAGCTGTCCTATATCATTACGATTGTTCATCGCTTTAAAATCATCAATTACCATATTGCGTATTCCCAAATCATAAAAATATATTTTGTCCATTTTAGTGACTTCTTTTCGAAGATTCCTGCTAAAACCGGAAAGGCGAAAAATGATAAAAGCTTTTTCCAGTAAATCAATATAATGTTCTATAGCTTCACGACTTATACTTAAAGAGTTACTCAATTCTTGTATTGAGACTTCATCTCCCACTTGAAACGCCAGTAGTTTGAGCAGATCTTTTACTTTTGATGTATACTTGATAGACGCCAGTGCAAAAACATCCTTATATAAATATGATCGACCAATCTCTTTCAAAAGATCTTCTTTAGAATTGTTATTTATTGTCGTAAATATTTCGGGATAGCCACCATAAATCAACCATTGGTTTTGTAAATTGTTTAATTCAAAAGAATTATAAGTATGTTTTTTTAATTCTAACCAAGAAAGAGGATGCAATAGGAAAGACCAAATTCTTCCAGTTAAAGGTTCAGAGATTTTATTAGCTATCTCAAAAGAAGAAGATCCCGTTGCAATTATTTTTAAATCTGGCAATCCGTCACATAGGATTTTCAAATTTATTCCTATATTAGGAATTCTCTGAGCTTCATCGATAACAATCATCTGATACCCCTCTACTAAAGACTTCATTTTGGACAGGTCGCGGCTTGAAAATACATCAATATATTTTTCTTCATCGGCATTGATAGAAAGTGTTTTATATTGAAGATTTTGAATTATTGAATCTACCAACGTGGTCTTGCCCACTTGACGAGCGCCATAAATTACTACGGCTTTAGAAAACGTTTTAAGCTTATTAATTATTTGAGATTCTAATTCCCGTGGAATAAACATGAAGACAATGATAATAGAAATCTTAAGGTTTGTCAAGAGCAAACGACGCTATTTTCTATTATTCACCTTCATTAATAACGCCATTTAACATTGTTATTTAACTGAAATACTCACTTCTCTTAAAATGTCATTTTTCCCAAAATGCAAATGATGTAACTGGTGCTTCTAAAAAATCGAGTAAGAAGGGGAGAGATAAACTATTCTATGATAATAATCCAAACAAAATTAGGGGAATTTTATTGTTTTGAGAAACGCCAGGGTAAACAACTAAATATTTTTTATATTGATCAGAAATCCCTTTAAATTGGGAAAAACCTTTTTTTTGCCCACCAATTTCAAAAATATATTTATTTCCATTAAAAATAAAAAGATAGTCAGGAGTTTTTGCTCCCCGTTTAGACTTAAGATAGTATAAAGGCTGGTTAAGATAACCTATTGATTGGGTAAAAAATTCTTCTCTTAAAGCGCCCCTTAACTGTTCATCGGTCAACCGGTAATTTAAAACCTGCCGAAAAGGTAGGGTCAAAACAATTTTTGGTTCTTTAATGACGCTTGATGAAAAAGGGAAGATTGACTTTAAAAGATAGCCTTTTTCCAGATAGTCAACATACTGTTTGGCTTTATATTTGGTAATGGCGATATTTTTGGAAAGAACAGAATAATTAATATCTGATATTGGAGTATTAGCAATAAAATTTATAATGTTTTTCATCGCTTCAATGTCTATTCTGGTAAGGTTGCTATAGCAAAATAGATCTTTTTCAATGATCTTTTCTGCCACCTGCTTAACCAATTGATGTGACGGATCATCGAGCATAAAAGGCAAAGGTTGAGAAAGATAGTCATTAAAATAGGCCTCTTGCTGGTAAAATTTTTGAAAAAGTTTTTTGTAATTCTTAATAATATCTTGAAACTTTAACGGGGACAGTCTTTGAGAAAATTTGAAGTCAAGATATTCGCGCAGAGAAAAAATAGGCAGGTCAATAATCTTGACTCGACGAGACAGATCAGATTTTAATGATAAGATATTTAGTGAAATCGAACTGGTAAAATAAACCTTAACTTTTAAAAAATCAGAAATAAGTTTTAATTGTCTTGACCAATCTTTTAAATAGTGAATCTCATCGATCAAAAGATTTTTAATTCGGTAATTTTTGATTAAAAAATCAGCCAATTCATAAAGGTTAATATTATCTATGGAGTCACCGGATAGATAAAAAGAAGAAGATAGTTGATTTAAAAGTTGGCATAAAAGGATTGTTTTTCCACTGCCTCTTAGGCCGGAAATACCAATAATCGTGTTTTTGTTTTTTTCCATCAATAACCGATCAAATAAATATCTTTTTTTTAGATAGACCCTACCTTTTTCTTTTGCCTGTTGGTTTAGCCTTAAAAGAGGCTCGATTTTTTGATTATCCATACCTTTTGTAAAATCATTTTACAGAATGTATGGTATTCTGTCAAGAGGGAGTTGTTTTAATAACATTTTCCCAAAATGCAAATTTAAGCAAAACAAATAAGTTTTATTAGTAACGGGATTGTCCTTCATTTGAATTGTTTAATTTGCCATGGGAAAATATAATGTTTATCTTTTTTTTCACCTTCAAGAGCAATTACACGCCACTTGGCAAGATGATATTTCTTCAAAAATGACTTAATCGCGCTTTGGTTGAATTGATTGAAGCTGGTTTTTATCTCAATCGGCAACAGTTGTTTCTCATCATTAACAATAAAATCAATCTCTTGCTTATGTTTGGTCCGCCAAAAATAAATAGAGGATCTCCCATACTGTCTTACAAGTTCTCCAAATATATTTGTTTCAAATACAGACCCCAACAATGTCTTTTGAAACGTATGAAACCAAAGCATAGAGACAAGACCGCTGTCAAAGAAAAAAATCTTCGGATTTTTGCTAATTTCAACCGAAGCGCTTTTACTGTAAGGAGCAACAAGTTTAATGACATATGTTTCTTCAAGAATTGATAGATATTTTTGTAAAGTGGGAAAGGAAATATTTGTTTCTTTTGAAAGTGAAGCCATATTAAGGAGATTGGATGATTGAGATGCCAGTATGTACAACAGATTATTAAACTTCTTTATATTTTCTATATGGCCTAAATCTTTAATGTCCTTTCTAATATAGGTGTCAATAATCTGTAATAGAATTGTTTTTTTCTTTTCTTCTTCCTGTTCGAGGACGATTTTTGGATATCCGCCATAGATGACATATTCCCGATAGAGATTTTTAAGTTCCAGAATGTCCTTTCCAGTTTTTACTTCAGGAATAACAATATTTTTTCCTTTAAAAGTTAAGAATTCTTTAAAAGAGAGATTGTATATTTCAAAATTAACAGTTCTCCCAACAAGAGAATCCTTAAATTTTGTTTTAATATCAAAGCTGGATGACCCAGATACTAATAAATGGATATTTTTATAGTGGTCGGCAACTATCTTAATAAAAGAAGAAGGATTGTCAAGATATTGGATTTCATCAATAAGAACGTGTATTGTCTCGTTTTCTTTATATCCTTTTGCTTTAATCATCTGGATAAAATTATCAACTCCTTTATTTATTTCAATAAGTAAGTCGGGGTATTCTAAATCAAAGTAAAATACTTGTTTATTTTGTTTTTTTAAGTATTGCTCGATATATAAGAGGATATATGTTTTTCCTACTTGGCGAGAGCCATGAAGAACAACAACAAAATCATCTTGAAGATATTTTTTTATTTGCTCGAACACGCTCCTTTTATATATATTAATAGTGTCACTCATATTAAAGTATGTTTTAATGATAGTACTTTTTTTTATAAAGTCAAGTTCAAATCAATCTATGGTTATTTATAGAAAAGAATAAGTTCAATTTTTAAGCCAAACAATTCTTCTAATGATTTCCATCTACTTATTATATAATATACATACATATGAAAATTCCCAAATCTCTTCATGGTTATTTTTGGGATGTGGATGTGAGAAAACTTGATCCGGAAAAAAAGCCATATTTTGTGATCAACCGGCTATTGGATAAAGGTGATTTTAAAGCAATACGTTGGGTAATGAAAAAATACAGTAAAAAACAAATCAAAGAAACATTTGAAAAAATACGAGATTTTAACGTCAAGGTCGGTAATTTTTGGTCTTTATTTTTAGAAATTCCCGCAAAAGATATTGTATGTTTACAACCGTCTTATCAAAAAATGCGCAGAATGCATTGGCCATATTAGGAGAAAGTGGTGTTTTACCTAAAAAAACTTATTTAGCCGGCGGATCTGCATTGGCACTTCAATATGGTCATAGGATCTCCATTGATTTTGATTTTTTTACTCCACTTCATTTCAAAGAAAAAAAAATCGCTAAACAGTTGGCAACAATAGGTAGTTTCGAGATAAATAGAATAGAAGCAGATACAATCTTGGGTGAATTTAATAAGATTAAATTTAGCCTCTTTACTTATAGTTATTCTTTGGTTAAAGAACCGATTATAGTGACCGCAAAACGAAATGTCATCCCCATGAAGATGGGGATCCAGTCTATAATTACCTTATTTATAATCAATTATATCCACCGCCTCTGGCGGTGAGCGCTCAAAAAGGTTCTACCAGTTTAGTAAAATAATATTTAGAACAATTTTGAGTAAGCGATAGAAATTGAAAAAGCGGTTGAGAAATAAAAA
>Ga0210024_1003267_pt1 | contig 13482 bp, 14 predicted proteins | sample CryGeymeta201525_FD_183988 | JGI IMG/M metagenome (GOLD analysis project Ga0210024, IMG submission 183988) | Groundwater microbial communities from Crystal Geyser aquifers in Utah, USA - Crystal Geyser metaG 2015-25 (SPAdes) (version 2) | ecosystem: Environmental > Aquatic > Deep subsurface >... | reverse complement strand
ATTTTCTTAACGGTTTTCATGACGCTGCCAACTCGATTTCAACCATTGTTTCCACCAGGGTCCTCTCACCGCAATATGCCGTCATCTGGGCAGCTTTCTTCAACTTCGTGGCTGCCTTTTTGATAGCGTACAGGTTGCCCATACTATTGGTACCGGCATCATCATCAACCCCGCCATTGTTGAAAACAGAATCATCCTCTCTGCCCTGGGAGGGGCCATTGCCTGGAACATCATCACCTGGTATTTCGGGTTGCCCAGCAGTTCTTCCCATGCCCTCATCGGTGGCCTCATAGGCGCGGGTCTGGTAAGGGGGGGCACCGCGGTACTTGTTTTAGGCGGCATAATAAAAACAGCCGTTTTTATCGTTCTTTCCCCCACAATGGGTCTGGTACTCGGCCTGGCCATAATGATCTTAGTCCTGAACATCAACTACCGTTCCACTGTTGCCAGATCAAACAAGATATTCCGCAAGTTGCAGCTTATATCCGCGGCAGTATACAGCCTGGGTCACGGTATGAACGATGCCCAGAAAACCATGGGTATAATCGCCATTATTCTCTATAACAGAGGTCTCCTGGGACCGACCTTTTATATTCCTTTCTGGATCGTCATCCTCTGTCATGCCGTCATTGCCATGGGAACCATGGCTGGAGGATGGCGCATCGTCAAGACAATGGGCACGAAAATCACAAAGCTGCGACCTATCGGTGGCTTTTGCGCGGAAACTGCGGCAGCCATTACCATCATTGGAGCTTCCTTTGCCGGTATCCCCGTCAGCACGACCCATACCATTACTGGCGCCATAGTGGGGGTGGGTACAACGAAGCGCATAACCGCTGTTCGCTGGGGAGTGGCCGGTACTATTGTCTGGGCGTGGATATTGACGATCCCTATATCAGCACTGATCTCGGCTGCCATTTATGTGGTGTTGAAAATTTTCCTATAACCTTTCTTCCCTTCTGAAAAAGGACAATAAAGGACAATAAAAAAGCTTGCATTTCCATAAAATATCATGTAGTATGAATTCCAGTTGATGTGCAGTACCTGTTTGTTGTTACCGTAGTTACAAAGAAGACGACCGCACAATCCTCAGTAATGGAAAGTGCGGTTTTTAGTTTACACAAACAGACTGTCAGCCGGAAGTTCGGCAAAATTTTAAATGGTTCCACAGAGGAACCCAATACAAAAGGAGTGGTAAAGATGTCAGAAGGAACGGTTAAATGGTTTAATGATTCAAAGGGCTTTGGTTTTATCGAGCAAGACGGTGGCAAGGACGTTTTCGTGCATCATTCCGCGATTCAGGCAGAGGGTTTTAAATCGCTGGCAGAGGGTGATCGGGTAAGCTTCGAAGTTGTCGCCGGGCCCAAAGGTCCGGCTGCGGAGAATGTTCGGAAGCTGTAGGACCTGAGCTTCATTTTGCGTTTAAAAGCTCCCCCTGTGATGGGGGAGCTTTTTTTATAGGGATTCATCCAGTTTTTTTAAACGAGTGGATAAAGATATGATAACCTTCAGGATGAACTACCCAGGTACAGTTTGGTGTATTGGTTGGAAATCGGAAGCCTCCAGTCTTTGCCAAATGCCCTTGGCGTAATCTTTATCCCTGGGGGTCCCTGTCTACGTTTATACTCGTTTCTATCCACCATCTGAATAACTCTCTTGACCATATCTCCATCAAACCCCATCTTTAGTATCTCGGTATAAGCCATGTCTTGCTCTATATAGGCACGAAGGATGGCATCGAGTTTGTCGTAAGGCGGCAGGGAATCCTGGTCTTTTTGATCGGGTCTTAGCTCAGCAGACGGTTCCCTTTCTATAATACTCTTCGGGATTATGGGCCTTCCTGCTTGCCTATTCTTAAATTCAGCCAGTTTATAGGCCATGGTCTTGGTTACATCTTTTATTACAGCAAACCCACCTGCCATATCCCCATACAGGGTACAGTATCCCACAGCAGTTTCACTTTTATTGCCCGTAGTCAACACCAGCCACCCGAATTTATTGGAAAGGGACATCAGGAGATTCCCCCGGATTCTTGCCTGGATATTTTCCTCTGTTACATCAGGCGCCATTCCATCGAATACGGGCTTGAGTATGTCAAGATAGGAGTTAAAGACATGTTCAATGGGGATGGATATAAGTCGAATTCCAAGATTGTCTGATAGAAAACAGGCATCTTCTTTTGTTCCTTCGGAGCTGAACCGTGAGGGCATGGTTACTCCAACGACTGCCTCAGCTCCAAGGGCATCAACAGCAATAGCGGCAGTTAATGCAGAGTCTATCCCCCCGCTGATGCCAATGAGTACCTTTGGGAATCCATTCTTTCTAACATAATCCCTTACCCCAAGAACCAGAGCTGAATAGACCTCTTCCGGATAGTCAAGCCAACGGATTCTGGCTTCAGGAATTTTCTGTTTTTGTGAGGGAACAACCGAAGAGATAGAGAACATTCGAACCTCTCCTGATGAAGGCTTGTCTGAAAGCATCAATGAATTCTCTGAACATGAAGGTTCATCTTGTGTAATCTCAAGGTCAAACACCAGCATGTCTTCATCAAACTGTATGGAATTGGCCAGGAGTCCCCCCTCGGGGTCGAGGATAAAGCTCCCGCCATCAAATATCAGTTCGTCCTGCCCTCCTACCAGATTGTTATAAAAGACGAAACATTCATTCTCCCGGGCAAGTTTTCTCATTACCTGTTCTCTTACCTTTCGTCTTTCTGCATAATAAGGAGAGGCAGAGATATTGGCTATCACCCTGGCGCCACCTTTTTGAACCTCGACCTTCGCCGGCCCCTCAGAAAACCAGGAATCTTCGCAGATATTTATTCCAATAGGTACGCCGTTTAAGACAAGGACGAAGCCCTCTTTACCTGGTTCAAAATACCTCTTTTCATCAAAAACCCCGTAATTGGGAAGGAGTACTTTGCGATAGGTGCCTATTAAATTACCATTGTGGATCAGGGCAGCAGCATTATAAACAAAGGATTCAGAAATCTCAGGAAAGCCAAGAATACAAGTAATCCCTGAAGTTTTGGTTACGATGTCCTCAAGGGCTTTCTGGCAGTCGCAAAGAAACTGGTGTTTTAGAAGGAGATCTTCCGGAGGATACCCACAGAGGGAAAGCTCGGGAAATGTGATGAGCTCTACGCCTTTCTCCCTCGCCATCTCTATATAACAGATTATCTTCTCTGCATTTCCTGAAAGATCACCAACAGTTGTATTGATCTGTGCTAAAGCAATGCGAAGTAGAGGCAATATTCCAAATCCATCCTTTTCTTTTAAGAAGCGTATCTCCTCTGCAATTCAGACACCGGACTTCAGACTCTAGACACCAGACTTTTTTGTAACCGTTCACGGTTCTCAGTTTACGGTTTACGGTAATTACAACAGCAGGCTTAAGCCCGCTGTTATATAAAGCTTGGAGCATTTTTGCCAACTGTTAACTGCAAACCATAAACTGTGAACGGATACCCTCTATCTTTGTATAATCTCTGGACATTTCTTTCCCATAAGTCTAATGTCTATGGTCTACTGTCTGAATCACAGGGTTTCCTTATAATTTGGGCAAATACGTATCCAACTCATATTGGCTCACATGGGTTCTGTACCTGTCCCACTCAATCTTTTTATTTTCGATAAACTTATAGAAGATATGGTCGCCCAGTGCCTCTCTCACAAGCTCACTCTTTTCCACCTCTAATATGGATTCATAGAGATTGCCCGGCAGTTCCTGGATGTTCATCTCCTTCCTCTTCTCAGGGCTGAAGTGATAGAGATCCTCCTCGATAGGGTCTGGTAAAGGATAGCCTTTTTCTATACCCTTGAGGCCTGCGGCCAGCATCACGGAAAAGGCAAGATAGGGATTGCAGGCCGGGTCAGGGGAGCGAAACTCGATACGTGTGGCCTTCTCTTTACCAGGTTTATACATAGGGATCCTTATCATAGTGGATCTGTTACGTCTGGCCCAGCTAATATAGACAGGTGCCTCGTAGCCTGGAACAAGCCTTTTATACGAATTTACCCACTGATTGGTTACCACTGTGAATTCTCTTGCATGTTTCAGGAGACCGGCAACATAGCTTTTGCCGATGTCCGAAAGGTGATATTTATCCTTGGAATTGTAAAAGGCATTTTGATCAGATTTGAACAGGGATTGGTGGGTATGCATACCACTTCCATTGATTCCGAAGATTGGCTTTGGCATAAATGTAGCGTAAACCCCGTTGCGTCTTGCTATTTCTTTCACTATAATCTTCAGGGTCATAGTCTTGTCAGCCATTCTTAAACCCTCGTCATACCTCATGTCAATCTCGTGCTGGCCCGGAGCTACTTCGTGGTGGCTGTATTCTATATCTATGCCTATCTTCTGCAGGGCAAAGATGGATTCTCTTCGTAACTGCCCGGCCGTATCCAGGGGTGTAGTGTCAAAATAACTACCCTCATCCAGGGGTATTGGGTTCTTGTTATCGGTAAAATAGAAGAATTCCAGCTCCGGTCCCAGATAAAAAGTATACCCCTGGTCTTTTGCCTTTTGTAAAAGCCTTTTGAAGGCATACCGGGGATCACCCTTGTAGTGCGTTCCATCTGGTTCAAGGATGTCGCAGAACATCCTGACAACAGGTTTCTCCTCATCCCTCCAGGGCAAAAACTCCAGGGTGGTGGGATCAGGCTTGGCGATCATATCGCTTTCTTCTATGCGGGCAAAACCCTCGATAGAAGAACCATCAAAACCCATTCCCTCGTCCAGGGCTTCATCGAGCTCGCCGGGTGTTATGGCAAAGCTCTTAAGATACCCAAGTACGTCGGTAAACCATAATTGGATAAAACTCACATCTCTTTCCTTAACGATTTTCATTACATCTTCTTTTGTGCTGCAGATCATATATCTTCTCCTTTAGGTATGTTATCAATTAACAGAATTTACTCCTTTTCTGACGTTTAAAATTTGCTTTATTGACTATTATTAACATTTTTTGGGTGTTAATACAACCTTTTTCACCCCCTTTCTTTAATGGATTGGCAATTGGGTCGTTAAAACCTTAACTCTTCACTCATAAAGCTTCTTCTCTTCGCTCTCCTGTCCTTATCCTGATTGCCTCTTCCATTGGTATAATAAAGATTTTCCCATCGCCTATCTTCCCTGTCCTTGCAGACTTCTCTATGGTCTCCACAACCTTTGAGACCAGGTCATCCCCAATTGCGATCTCTAATTTTATTTTGGGTACAAAGTTGATCACATACTCGGCACCTCTGTATATCTCAGTATGGCCTTTTTGACGGCCAAAGCCTTTTACCTCTGATACCGTCATTCCCTGTACACCCATTTCCATAAGTTTTTCCTTAACCTCATCTAATTTAAAAGGTTTGATAATAGCTTCTATCTTCTTCATAGTATCCTCCTGCCTATAGTGAACGTCTTAAAAGCCTCTTCTTGGTTTTTCAACAGCCTCTACGACCCTAGAGAGACTATGTTTGATCCTCTCCACTTCCTTTTCATCATATACCTTCTGTCCGAATATATCTCTCACATAAAAGCTATCCGTAACACGCATAAGTCGTGTGGTTATCTTTGCGATATAGATATATATCCCCATGTCTGACATAGCCTTTGTGATCGAATAAAGAAGACCGAATCTGTCATTAGCCTCTATATCAATCACCGTATAAAAGTCAGACGTATCGTTATCAATCCTTATGGTAGTTTTTATGTCCTTCAGCCCCTTTTTTTCAGAGTGAAGATAATATCCTTTCTTTTTTACCAATTCTTCTACTTTGATCCTCCCATCGATTACCTTTTCAAGATCGTCCTGTATTGCCTTCCACTCCTCCCGATCCACGTATTCATCACCATTTGTATGGTTAACCCTGAGAATATCCATGGCTATGCCGTCACTCCTCGTATCTATCTGGGCGTCCAGGATATTCATATTGTGATAGACCATGACGCCACAGACCTTGTAAAACAAACCATGGGAATCCGGTGTAGCTATAAGGATATCATAATAACCTTTATCCAGTTTCTGCCTTACATCAAAGGCAAGGGTTTTATCTTCCAGGTTGTAACACAACAGGATGTGATTCGATATTATTTCAGGGCTGTTATTGAGAAGGTATCGAGATGGCGTTAAATCCAGGTTGTAGTGAATATCATCCATGGGCATCTTTAAACGCAGCTCGGATATGACTTCATTTTTTATTTTATCGAGTTTACAGGCTGTATCAGTCATGGTAAAGTCCCCCTTCTCAATAATATGGAATGCCCTGATATAGAGTTCCTGAAATAGGGTATTCTTCCAGGAATTAAATGCCTCTGCCCTCGATGCCTTCATATCGGCAAAGGTCAGAATATATAGCATTCGCAAGCTATCACCGTCTTTCATCTTTTGGGCAAACTTTATTATCAAATTTTCATCGGAAAGGTCTCTGGTTTGGGCTATGCTGGACATATAAAGATGATTTTCCACAAGAAAACCTAACAGCTCTGTATCCTGGGAGGATAACCCCATTCTATTTGCTATTGTGTATACAAGCTTAGCGCCTTTCTTTACGTGGTCTGTATCAAAAGCCTTCCCCAAATCATGAAAAAGAAGGGCCAGGAAAATCAGTTCTATCCTCTTTTCTTCTCTGGCCAGTTTGGTGAGGAAAGGAAACATTTCCTTGTGCTTTCCCGCAAGGAGATTTTCAAATTCCTCAATGGCAAAAAGGGTATGAATATCAGCAGTATAGACATGGTAGTAATACGACTGTGGAAGATGGGTTATCATGGCAAATTCAGGGACAAACCTGCCCAGGAATCCAAGTCTGTGCATCGTCTTCAGAACTTTTGCTACTCCTTTCCCCTCCCCCAAGATAGACATGAAAGAGCTATTCACCTCTCTGGAGTTTCTGAACTCATCTCCTATCACATCGAGATTTCCTCTAATCAGTTCCTGGCTATCGAAACTCACCTCTTTCTTCAATTCCACGGAATATTTGAAGACCTTCATCAAGGTATGGGGTGCCCGCCTGAAAAGATCAGGATCGACAACCGATATTCTGTTATTAACTATCTCAAAGCCCTTATCCATACCTATCGAGAAGCCCTTATCCCCCTTTTTAGATTTTCCTTGATCCTCTCTCGTCCTGTCGATTAACACAGAGGAGAGGTACTTTATGTCCTCTGCGCACTGATAGTAGTTGTGCATGAATCGTCCCACCGCGGCAGTTGAATGAGGATCAGCACAACCCAGGAGATTCGCCATCTTTTCCTGATATTCAAAGGCAAGGTGATCATTCTTCCTGCCGCTTAGGAAGTGGATGCCATTTCTTACCTTCCACAGGAACTCCAGGGACTCCTCAAGTAGAGCTATTTCCCACGACGATAATGCCCCCTTTGCCTTTAATTCATTTATCCCTCTTGCCTGAAACTGGACCTTCGCTATCCAGAGGGCGCTATGAATATCCCGCAAGCCCCCTTCCCCCTCTTTCAGATGTGGTTCCAGAAGGTAGACCGAGTCCCCATAATACCTGTGCCTTGACTCTATGTCCTTCAACTGTTCTGAGATGAAGGAATTGACACCCTTAGAAAATGCGTTCCTATAGATTGTGTCCTCAAATTCGCAGTACAGGCTTCTGTCTCCCATGAGATACCGCATCTCTATCAGGGAAGTCCTTGCTTTAATGTCCTCTTTCATCATGGCAAGGCAATCCTTCAACGTCATATTGCTGTATCCCACTGTCAGCCCTGCATCCCACAGTGGATAGAGTATCTTGCCTGTAACATCCTCCAGGTTGCCACGAAACCTCTCCGGCATGAAAAACAGCAGGTCTATGTCAGAATACGGGCTTAGTTCTTCTCTCCCATAGCCACCTACTGCAGCAATGGCATATCTGTTCTTTGTTTTCTCATCGTCCGAAGCCGGCCTCGAAGAAAAGATTTCCCTGAGACATCCATCTATAAGGGAAGAGTACCTCCTGACCAGGTCTCGACCACATAGTCCCTTCCAGTATTCTTCCCTTAATCGGTCTAAGCTGTCTTTTATGTAACCTTTCAGGTTTTCCAAGTTTATTCCCTTAATAGGTTGTTGAAAAAGTCGCTTTTCAGTTTTTCAACAGCCTGTTAAATGTCAAAGTAGAATTACATTAGCAATACCCATACCAAACCCATAGAAACCTGTTTGATTTTCTGAAACAGATTTAAATATAAGTAGTTAGAGATATATTTACAAACAGGTGAAGCTGTCTGGAAAAGATGAAGCGTTCGACTTCGAGCAGTTATAGACAGTGGATATTAGCTAAAATGTGTGGATTTTCAATGTCTAGAACCGGTTAGCATCATATGCTCATTTTTGAGCAGATTTCTCAAAATAGGGCAGAGGGGAATGCCCTATGCCCTTGGGCAAAATTGATGAATGAGAAATCGTCCTTCATATAGCTTCTTCTCCCCGTTCACCTGTCCTTATTCGTATTACTTCCTCCACAGACAGAATGAATATCTTCCCATCTCCGATCTTTCCGGTTCGGGCAGCAGAGGCAATAACCTCCATCGCCTTCTCTGCAATCTCGGAAGAGACCACAACCTCTACCTTGATCTTTGGGACAAAGTCGATTTTGTATTCGCTCCCCCTGTATATCTCGGCATGACCCTTCTGCCTTCCAAATCCTTTCACCTCTGTTACAGTCATACCCTGAACCCCAATCTCATGAAGGGCCTTCTTTACATCATCAAGTTTGAACGGTTTTATTATGGCTTCTATCTTTTTCATTTTACCTCCTAATTCAGTGTCAGCAAAAATCTCTGGTCTGGCGCTCTTCACTGTTTATAATGTATATCCGCTCTCACCGTGCTGGCTAAGGTCAAGACCATCAGACTCCTCTTCCTCGCTTATCCTTAAACCGAGAGTCCAGTCAAGGGTCTTTAAAATGGCGAATGTGACAATGAAGGAATAGACCCACGCAACGCCAACGCTTATAAGCTGATTCCATAAAAGCGATGGATTGCCGAACAGCAATCCGTCATTCCCTGCATTATTTACTATCTTTGATGCGAACAGCCCCGTTGCTATTGCGCCCCATGTACCGCCTACCCCATGAACGCCAACTACATCCAGTGAATCATCGTATCCAAGCTTTGTTTTGAGATTCACTGCTGTATAGCATATAACTCCTGCAACAAATCCGATAATCAGGGCAGACATAGTACCAACAAAGCCTGATGCAGGTGTGATTGCCACAAGCCCTGCAACTGCCCCTGATGCTGCTCCGAGTACTGTCGGTTTGCTTCTGTGTGCCCATTCAGCTATCATCCATGAAAGCGCAGCTCCTGCAGTTGCGATGTGTGTGACAACAAAGGCAGAGGTTGCCAATGCACCGGATGCAACAGCGCTTCCTCCATTAAAACCAAACCACCCAAACCACAGAAGCGCAGCGCCCATAAGTGTCATTGTAACGTCATGAGGAGCCATCTGTTCAATTCCGTAGCCTTTTCTTCTGCCAACGACAATGGCAGCAGCCAAGGCAGAAACTCCAGAGCTTATATGCACTACCAACCCCCCGGCAAAATCAAGTGCGCCAAGCTCTCTTATCCAGCCTCCAACTCCCCAAACCCAGTGGGCAAGGGGAAAATACACAAATGTCGCCCATAGTACAAGGAATGCAAGATAGGTTTTGAACTTAAACCTCTCGGCGAATGCGCCTGTTATCAAAGCAGGTGTGATTACAGCAAACATCATCTGAAAGATCATGAATGTCTGATGAGGGATGGTAGGCGCGTAATCAGGGTTAGGTTCGAGTCCCACGCCCTTAAGTCCAACCCAGTCAAGATTTCCTATGATATGTCCGACATCAGGGCCGAATGAAAGGCTGTACCCGTAAAGAACCCAGAGAATAGACATCACGCCGAGAGCTATGAAGCTCTGCATGATGGTGCCGAGGACATTCTTTCGTCTGACCATACCTCCGTAAAAGAGCGCAAGTCCGGGAGTCATCAGCATAACAAGGGCCGTAGATATTAAGACCCATGCAGTGTCTCCGGTATCCAACTTTGATTTTACCGTATTTTGAACCGAAGGAGTTGTTGACTGAGCAGGTACAACCTGCTCAGTCATTACAGGGGCAGAATGATCAGGTTGTGCTTGTTCTTTGGCAAGCGCATAGCCTGCTATCACCAAAAAATTCAGTAGTACCAACAAACTCACTAATAATCGTTTCATTTCAAATCTCCTCTTCATTTCTTGCCAAGTATCGGCAGATTAATGTCAAGCTGTATCGTCCATTTCCACTTACCATTGATTCCCTCATCATTGAACCAGACCGGACCACTCAGTAAACTTATATCTTTGGTGAAGTAATAATAGAGACCAAATCCTCCGCCACCTATTGCGTTATTTCCCGACGCATAATCGGCAGCAAATACAAGTTTGTTGTACTCATAGCCCTCTTTATCCTTCACAGATATAAACCCCCGGTCAAATGCCACCATAACGCCGCTATCCTTCTTGCTTCCCTCACTGTCACGCAATACTGAACTATTGCCAACATAGGGACCAACAGCAAACCGCCCTACGCCGGGAATGGTTTTCCCAATCACACCAAAAACAACGTTTTGGTTGGTGACTTTGTCCTCAGTTCCCACATTGAAAATTCCTAACTCTATGCTGGGTGAACCGTTAAATAGAGACCCTTCAGGAGTACCTATCTTGGCGTTGAAGAAGAGGGGGTAATCTGACGACTCTAAAAGATCAAAGCCAACCTCCATCTGTACCTTTTCAAAGGGGAGCACCCCCATGGTAAGCCCTAAATCTGTCGGGAAAGAACCGCCACCGCTGGATGCCTTTCTGAATACGGTAAAATAGTCATCCACACCTATGTGAAGAACACCGTATGGCTGAATATCCATTGTCATCGGCGTCCAGTAGGTTGTTGAAGGTGTTGCATGGGCAATACCCGTAATAAAGAGTAAATTCGCTAATAACATTACTATTGTTAATTTGGGTTTCATCGTTTTCCTCCATTTAAGAACATTGATTGTTTCTTTACTTTTCCCAACTTTATTTTTTAAGGAATTCATCTTCTCCTCCTGACACAATAACCACCAAAACCATGCCAACATGTCATTGCATCTCTTCCACCTCCTTACTCCACTAAACCTCAGTTGAGATTATTCTTCTTTATCAATTCCCTGATAACCCTCTTCATATCCTTTGGATCAAAAGGTTTCAGTATAATATACGCTGCCCCCAACTCCCTGGCTGCTTTTTCTGTCAGCGTGTCATTATAAGTAGCAGTGAGAAGTATTGGGAGGGTTAAATTTTTCTCCCTTATGATTTTCTCAGTTTTCAAGATCAACTCCTCGGAATTCTTTCCTGTATCCATAATCATCAAATCCACCCTTACTACATTAATGATCCCAAAAGCCTCCTCTAACGTGTTAGTGGTAAGCACCCGGTATTTCTCCTGAGATAAGAATCTGTCAAAGGCCTTCAACATATTAGGGTATCTGTCGAATACCAGGATAGTCTTCATAATCTTGTTCCTTATTTTTGAAAGTCGATTTACCTCTCTTCCTTAGCAACTCCTGTGCCAGGGTTACCCTTAAAACAGATGTGCTGCCCAGAAAACCCCTAACTAGCTGAGTTATAAGGTATTTTAAAGTCTTTGATTTTCAATTTTGATATGGAGGATCTGTTTTAGAAAAGGAATGGATGCTCGGATTCGAGCACAATGGGCAGGAGAAAAGATGGACGATCTCAAAGTATTCTAGGGTGTAATAGTGATTTGTCCCAATTGCTCGGCTTGGGGCAGAGTGGCGAAAATGCTTGATTTTATCAGATTCAAATGGTAGAAATGTTAGGCTTGATCAAGAGTTTAAAAGGACCATGTAAAATGGACTACTGGGACGAAATATACAGGAATGGTAATTATGAATGGGGTACAGAGCCTACGATTACCTGTAAAATCTTGAGAGAATATCTGCGAAAAAAGGATAGAGCAAGAGTCCTGGATATCGCTTGTGGATATGGGAGGGACTGTATCTTTCTGGCAAAAAAGGGTTTCGAGGTTAGAGGAATAGACATATCAGGAAAGGGTTTATCCATTGCTGAGAGATGGAAGAGGGATGAAGGCTTAGACATTGAATTTAAATGCATCGACTTTTTGACATCTTCCTTTTCTACAGACTCCTTCGACGGCATTCTCGTTTCTAATCTAATTCATCACCTGGGAGAGAAAGAACTCACTATTTTTATAAATAAAGTTAGAAGGATACTTACTCCAGGTGGTATAGCAGTTTTGTTGTTTCTTTCAACATCCGATAATCAATATGGAAAAGGAGAAGAGACAGGAAAAAACACATTTAAAACTAAGGGGCTTGATGTCCATTATTTCACTGAGGATGAAACCCTGGGATTATTCAGTCTGTTTAAAGTTCTCAAGCTGGAAGAGATTGAGATCGTTGAACCACACAGCACTGGTGAGACTCATTATCATAAAGAATGGCTTCTAGTCATAAAGAACGAGGAGGGGAATGTTGTACTATCTAAATAATTCTCCACTAACCCCCCCCCCTTTCGCTACTGGCAGCATTTTTTTGATCCATCTAGGCCTGACCCCGGTATTTTAAGGAACTGTTCATAGTTCACGGTTTAACGGTGAACGATTTATTTAATTATCCTGCTATGCCTGCCCCAAGTTTTACAGTTCTCATTAGCATAGAGAAATTACCATATAAACAAAAAGCAAGCATATATGATCTATGCTTGCCTTTTGTTTATCCACCTCGATTTTTTAACTCTGCAATCCTAATCTATTTAACTGATTCTTTTAATTTCTTCCCTGCTTTAAATTTGGCTACCTTAGTAGCAGGAATCTTTATGTCTTTTCCTGTTTGAGGGTTTCTGCCCTTTCTGGCTTTTCTTTGAGCTACAGAGAATGTACCAAAACCAGTCAGAGTCATCTTTCCGCCTTTTTTCAAGGCACCGGTAACGTTAGTTGTAAATGAATTTAAAGCCTTTTCAGCACTTGATTTACTTATCTTTGCATCTTTTGCTATTTTACTTACTAATTCTGCTTTTGTCACTGTTTGTTCCTCCTCTCTTTTTTAGTCAGTTGTTTCTTTTGAAGTGTTTTTTCTGATCAAAACATCAACTCACTCAACCTGTTCTCTCCCTATAAACTTATAATTGGATGTTGTACCTCTACTTCCCCCCTTTCCTTTAATATTAAAAAGCGTCTAATCTGTTAAATAGCCCAAATCTCCCCTGATTCTTATCAATAAAAGTAATGCAATTTTAGCTTCGACAACTTCCCCCATAGAATTATAATCAGTAGGGATTTCTGCCCATATAGCACAGAGGATTGAAGCTTGTCAAGGAAAAAATACATTGGACTACAACTTACACTGGAACTCCGATATAAGGATCAAAAATAGTTATGGCGTCACAAATAGATTCGCCGGAGTTATGTGAATGAATTAGGGAGGCGAGAGTCCAGTGTATTTGGTATAAAT
>Ga0210024_1003262_pt1 | contig 13496 bp, 12 predicted proteins | sample CryGeymeta201525_FD_183988 | JGI IMG/M metagenome (GOLD analysis project Ga0210024, IMG submission 183988) | Groundwater microbial communities from Crystal Geyser aquifers in Utah, USA - Crystal Geyser metaG 2015-25 (SPAdes) (version 2) | ecosystem: Environmental > Aquatic > Deep subsurface >... | reverse complement strand
CTCCCCGATCATGTTTTGCTCTTTTAATCTTTCTAAGAGGCGCTTAAAAATTCTTTGCTTTAGAATATCGCGCGAAAAATTTACGCCGATTATTAAAGCGTTATATTTCCTTTTGCCCGCCCGGCTTTTAAAATTATGGTCTTGCCCGACAATTTCCAGATACCTGATTAGCCGGCGCTTATTGTTCTTATCGCTTTGGTTCAGTTTAACTGCCATTTTCGGCACCAATTTTTTTAGCTTATTAAACAGCTCGGCCGCGCTTAATTTCTCCAGTTTTTTTCTCAAAGCCAAATCTTTTTTAGCTTCGGACAATTTATAATTTTCCACCACGGCCTGAAGATAAAGCCCGGAGCCGCCCGCTAAAATCGGCAATTTGCCTCGCTTTAAAATATCGTCAATCGCTCGGAATGCCATTTTTTGATACTGCGCCAAGTCAAACTGTTCCTTCGGATTCGCTACATCTATTAGGTGATATGGAATCTCAATAATTTTTAACTTTGAATTTTGAATTTTGAATTTGTTTGGTAATTGGTCATTGGGATTTGGAATTTCAAGACGATAGTCTTTTAGGTCTTTACCGGTGCCAATATCCATGCCGCGGTAAACCTGCCGTGAATCAGCGCTCACGATTTCGCCGTTAAATTTCTCGGCCAACTCCACGGCCAATTTAGTCTTGCCGCTGGCCGTGGGCCCAAGTATGACAATTATTTTTTTATCATTCTTTATCGGCATATTAACGAATTAAGCGCTAGCCAGCGCTTCTTTTTTTCCGCCGGAGTTACGTCATCAGCTAATTTAAAAGCGGCCGTGCCCGGGCGCGGGCTGTATCTCGCGACATAGGCTTGGCTGAATTTTATATCTTTAAACAGCTTAACCGTGTTATTGAATTGATTTTTGGTTTCGCCCGGAAAGCCCACGATTATGTCCGTGGAAACTTTAGCCCCGGGCATTAATTTTAAAATTTTGTTTATAATTTTTTTATAATGCCCGACCGTGTATTTCCTGTTCATTTTTTTAAGAATCTGGTTATCCCCGCTTTGCACCGGCAGATGGATTTCTTTCAAAACTTTTTTAGAGCTCGCTATGGTTTTAATAAGTTTGTCAGACATATCTTTAGGATGGCTGGTGGCAAATCTGATTTTAAAATCGCCGGGAATATCGTTTACCTTTTTCAGCAAATCCGCGAAATCAACTTTGCCCAATTTGTATGAGTTCACGTTCTGCGCTATTAATGTAATTTCTTTATATCCTTTTCTAACCAATCCCCTAACCTCGGCCAAAATATCTTTCACCGGCCGATAAGTTTCTCGGCCGCGCGCGTACGGCACTACGCAATAGGAACAAAAATTATTACAGCCGTTGCCGATGGGTACAAAAACGGAAAATTCAGAATTGTATTTTGGCTTTATTTTTAAATAATCATCGGCGATTTGATTTATTGGCAGCCATACATCCACATACTCTTTCAATCTGCGCTTCACGTCAACTCTTGCCACCAAACATCCGGTTAAAATAATTTTTGCCTTTGGATTTTCTTTTTTTATCCGCGGGACAAGGCCATAAACCTTGTCCTCGGCCGACTGCCTGATGCCGCAGGTGTTTATCACTACCAAATCAGACCGGTATTTGTTTCCGGTCTGTTTATAGCCTTGCTTTTCCAAAACTCTTGCCACTCTTTCGCTGTCAGACTTGTTCATCTGGCAGCCGATGGTGATGATATGATAAGTCTTATTTTTCATATTATATTCCCAACTCTTTTAACATATCCTTTTGCTTTCTGGAAAGGCCGGTCGGGATCTTAACGATTATTTCCACCAGCTGGTCTCCCCGGCCGCGTCCGTTCAAACGCGTTATGCCTTTGCCTTTCAATCTAAACACCCGGCCAGATTGAGTGCCGTCGGGAATTTTCAATTCCACCGGCCCGTCAACCGCCTCTACCTCAATTTTGCCGCCCAAGCTGGCCGCGCTTACGCTTATTTCAATTTTTGATAATATGTCATAGCCCTGCCGCGAAAATCTTTTGTCCGGCGCGACCCTGACTTTTATATATAAATCTCCGGCCGGTCCGCCGGCCGGAGCCGCTTCGCCCTGCCCCGCGTATCTGATGGTTTCGCCATTATCAATGCCGGCCGGAATTTTTATGTTTAAGCCGGCGATTTCATTAACCACTCCGCCGCCCTTGCACTGATGGCATTTTTCTTTGATGATTTTTCCTTCGCCATGGCAGGTCGGGCAGGTTGACTGTATTTGCATATTGCCTAAAATCGTCCGCTGCGTTTTTACGACCCGGCCCGAGCCTTTGCAGGCCGGGCAGGTTTCTTTGCTCGCGCCCGGCTCGGCGCCGTCGCCTTTGCAGCGCGGGCAGGTTATATTTTTCTTTAAGCTGATTTCCCGCTCCACGCCGAAAACCGCTTCAATAAAACTTAAATTTAAAATTACCTCTATATCGCTTCCCCTCCTGGCGCGCCTTCGCCCTTGCCCGCCTTGGGCGGAGAAACCGAAAATATCGCCGAAACCACCCATAATATCGCCCAAGTCGTCCAGGTTAATATTAAAGCCATTGGAAAAACCGGAAAAATCCCGAAAGCCTTCAAAGCCGGAGAAGCCGCCGCCGGCCCGCGCCTGCTCAAAAGTTTGGCCGTACTGGTCGTATTGCGAACGCTTTTGCTGGTCGCCCAAAACCTGGTAAGCTTCATTAAGCTCCTTAAATTTGGCTTCGTCCCCACCTTGCTTATCCGGATGAAATTTATGGGCTTTCTCCCGAAAGGCTTTTTTAATATCATCAGGCGAGGCGCTTTTACTGACGCCTAATATGTTATAGTAATCTTTACTCATTTGTTGTCATTGCGAGGAGCATCAGCGACGAAGCAATCTCTGGTTCGAAGCGACAGCTGCTCTTTTTATCCTCGATTTATTTATATTTATTTTTGCCTTAATGCTTCCAATATTTGCAAGGCCCTAAAAAATGGATTGCCAAAATCTTTTAATTCCTTTTTAGCGATTACCCTTAGAGCGTCTACGTGTTCAGTATATTTTTTATTTGCTATCACTTCTAGGCCAGATAATTTTACATCTTTTAATTTTTCCACAAGACCGCTCGGCACTATCGGAGACCAAAACATATAATATTTTTTAAAATGTTTGGGTAAATATTTTACGGCATAACTTTTTTGCCTTTCGTATTTTTCCTTGATCTTTTTTATCGTCGTTTTATAGTCATTATAAAGTACACCCCTTAAATGCGTAGTTACTTCGCATAAATAAATCTTTTTATTTTTCAAATCTATGCCAACGACATCTAATTCTCCAAGCCCCTCAAGCCCGCCTGCGGATGGCCTGACATTATAATCAACATAATCACATTTTAAAATAATTTTTAAGTACGCGCCTACGACATACTCGCCAATTTCTGTTTTCATATAAATTATTAATTAAAAAATTTAATAGCTCTAAAATAACCATACTTATCTTTTTTCTTTGCCAACTCAGTTATGTATTTTTTCTTATTGCTCTTAATATTATCCATTAGCCGCTTGTAAGTGCCCCAGGCTCCGGTGGGATGGGGCAAACCAACTACAAAATAATTAGGGAACCTAAGAGCGCAAAAATTAAAAGCAATATTACCCAGTGCGATTATTACAAAATTGTTAGGTAAAGCTTTAATTTCTTTATCTAAAAACCTATCAATACAAATTCTTAATGTTTGAATCGGAACATCGCCATTCTTTCCCTCGCATTCACACTTAGCTAAATCAGTCCACAGTATATCGCCTTTAAATCCAAGTTCTGTTATTATTTTTCTACTCTTCCTATAATATGCTAAATTTTTTAATTTTAAATCCCAATAATTCAACAAAACCTTATAGCTATAATTTCTTCCATAATACTTACGCTCGTCCTTTCCACTTTTCCCAGCATTAATACCTATAATTATCACTCCGGCCCGACTGGAATCTCTTTTTTCATAAAATAAACAACGAGGCGTTCTGCCTTCGACCGGTTTGTTAACAATACCGTCGCATTTCAAATCGCATCTAGTTAATTTATCACCAATTAAATAAATTTTGTCTTGATTACCCATTTTTAGACAATTTAGAAGTTTGACCAGAGATTGCTTCGTCGCCTGACTACAGGCTCCTCGCAATGACAATAAACTTTTTATTTTATTTCTTCTCCGTGAACTCGCCTTCAATCGGACCCTCGTCTTTTTTCGGTTCACCACCTGGCGGCGCGCCGCCAGGACCTGCTTGGCTCGCCGAAGCGTCAGCGGAGGCGGCCTGATACATCGCCGCGCCGATTTTTTGCGCTACCGCGCTTAACTCTTCCATTTTCTTTTTTATCTCGTCAAAATTGTCCGAGTCTTTTACTTTCTTTAAAGCTTCAACTTTTTCTTCTAATTCCTTTTTGTCTTCAGCTTTTATCTTGTCGCCCGCGTCTTTAATCAATTTTTCCGTTTGGAAAATCGCGGCGTCGGCCTGATTTTTTATTTTCACTTGTTCGCGTTTTTTCTTGTCTTCCTCGGCGTGCAGTTCAGCCTCTTTTTTCATTTTTTCCACTTCTTCTTTACTTAAACCAGAAGACGCCGTAATGGTGATTTTCTGTTCTTTATTGGTCGCTTTATCTTTGGCTTTAACGTTTAAGATACCGTTGGCGTCAATGTCAAAAGAGACTTCAACTTGCGGCACGCCGCGCGGCGCCGTTGGTATGCCGTCCAAGATGAACCGGCCCAAAGTTTTATTGTCCGGCGCCATTGGCCGTTCGCCCTGTAAAACGTGAATTTCCACGCTGGTCTGGCCGTCGGCCGCGGTGGAAAAAACTTGCGACTTGGAAGTCGGAATGGTGGTATTCCTTTCAATTAATGGCGTCATAACACCGCCCAAAGTTTCAATGCCTAAGGTCAGGGGCGTAACGTCTAACAGCAAAACGTCTTTAACGTCGCCCTGCAAGACTCCGGCCTGCACGGCCGCGCCCAAGGCCACGACCTCGTCAGGATTAACCGTCAAATTCGGCTCTTTGCCGAATAATTCTTTAACGGTTTTTAAGACTAAGGGCATGCGCGTCATCCCCCCGACCATTACCACTTCATCGATGTCTTTTACGGCAATCCCGGCGTCTTTCAAAGCCGCTTTAACCGGTTCAATGGTTTTGGCCACTAAATCGCCCACCAACTCTTCCAATTTCGCTCTGGTGATTTTCATGACCAGATGCAATGGCCGGCCGGTCGGGTCAACCGTGATAAACGGCTGGTTGATTTCGGTTTCCGGCCCGGTGGAAAGCTCAATTTTGGCTTTCTCGGCCGCTTCTTTTATCCGTTGCAAAGCCAGCGGGTCTTTACTTAAGTCCGCGCCTTCGCTTTTTTTAAATTGCTCAATAATCCAAGCGATTATTCTTTGGTCAAAATCATCTCCGCCCAAATGCGTATCGCCGTTGGTTGATTTCACTTCCACCGTGTCGGCGCTCACGTCCAAAATGGAAATATCAAACGTGCCGCCGCCCAAATCATAGACCGCGATCTGTTCGCCTTTTTTCTTTTCAAAGCCATAAGCCAAGGCTGCGGCCGTGGGTTCGTTAATAATGCGTTTCACGTCCAGGCCGGCGATTTTACCCGCGTCTTTAGTGGCCTGCCTCTGCGAATCGTTAAAATAAGCCGGCACGGTAATAATGGCCTCGGTAATCTTCTCGCCGATTTTGGCTTCAGCGTCAGCTTTCAATTTAGCCAATATCATGGCTGAAACTTCCTGCGGCGAGTATTCTTTATCTCCCGTTTTAACTTTTACCCCGCCGTTGGCTTTAACGATTTTATACGACATGACTTTCAGGTCGCGCTGAATTTCGGCGTCGTCAAAACTTCTGCCGATTAAGCGCTTAATGGAAAAAATCGTGTTCGCTGGATTGGTCACGGCCTGCCGTTTAGCCGACATGCCGACTAGCCGTTCACTATTTTTGGTGGTCGCCACAATCGAGGGCGTGGTGCGCGCGCCTTCCACGTTTTCAATAATCTTCGGCTGTCCGCCTTCAATTATTGCCATGGCGCTATTGGTAGTGCCCAAATCAATTCCTAAAATTTTTGACATATTATTTTATTCTGTCATCGCGAGGAATTTTACCCCCTTGAGCAGCTCCCCCTTGATAAAGGGGGCTGGGGGGATTTATTCTACCCCCTTTAACAAAGGGGGTTAGGGGGATTTTATCCCCGGCAATGCCTACACAATGGTAAATTAATTTATTATTTTTTTATTTTGTCATTGCGAGGAGTGTCAGCGACGAAGCAATCTCACGAACATAGAGCTTAACTAAAGTTTGCTTTATCACCTGCACATTTCGCAATGGTTAAATCAATTCGTTATTTTTCTTTCTTTTGTCATTCCCGCGACCTGTCCAGAGCTTGCCGAGGGAAAGCGGGGATGACAAAAGTGAATTATTCCAACGTCTTTAAATACTCCAGCAACTTCGGATGTAGTGATGTCGTAAAATAATCTTTCACTTCAGTCGGTTTCACCCATTTTAATTCTTTCAATTCTCCGCCGGCCTTTTCCACTCCGCCTTGTGGCGCGCTTAATAAATAAACCGACAAGAATTCCCGTTTTTCCGGATAAGTTTTAGCAAACACCGCTTGCGCGACTTTAATCTCTAAACCAGTCTGCTTTTTAACGATTAACTTTAAACTGTCTTCCAGCTCATTTTCATAATCCGGCCGGCCGCCGGGAAATACCCAAGTTAATTCCTTTAAATAAGGGTCGTTTTCCCTGCGGCCAATCAGGATCATCTTGGTTTCCGGATGATAAACAATTCCTAAAACATTAACCAAAAACACACCTTTATTAAATTGTGCCCAGTTTATATTGTTCATAATATTAAAATTAATTTTTTCTGGATTCCCGCCGGAGTTTACCCCGTTGCCTAACGGGGCGGGAATGACAGGTTGGAGATTGTCATCGCGAGCCCCGCATTTGGGGGCGAAGCAATCTCGGGTTAAAATCCACGTACGTGCCGCTTAACCGGAGATTGCTTCGTCGCCTGATTACAGGCTCCTCGCAATGACAGATGAAATTTACTTCTTCCCCATCTTTATCTTAATCATTTTTGGTTTAGCTTCCGGCGCTTTGGGAACGGAAATTTTCAGTGTCCCGTTAACCGCTTCGGCCGAAGCTCTCTCGCCGATAACATGCGACGGCAAAGGCACGCTGCGGTAGAAACTGCCGCGCCTGATTTCTTTGCGGTAATAATTTTTGTCTTCCACTTCGCTTTTCTTTTCATTTTCTCCCTTGATAATCAAAACATCGTTTTCAATGGAAATGTCAACTTTTTCCGGGTCAATCCCGGCTAATTGCGTTTCAATATAGACTTTATCTTTGTCCTGATAAACGTCCACAGCCGGCATATAACCGGTCAGATTGTTCCTCGCCGGCAAAAAATCGGAAAACATCTTGTCCATATCCTCGAACGGTTCAAGGAATGGCGTCCATTTTATAATTGGCATAAATTTATTCTCCTTTTTTCTGTCATTGCGAGCCACGTAATCGTGGCGAAGCAATCTCTGGTAAAAATCCACGTACGTGCCGTAGAACCGGAGATTGCTTCGTCGCCTGATTACAGGCTCCTCGCAATGACAATTATATTATTTTACTTTATAAACTATCACTTTGGCCGCTTCAATTACTTTGCCGTTTAACCTGTAGCCGGCCTTAACCTGTTTGGCCACTTTGCCGTCCAAGCTTTTATCTTCAGTTTCTTCGCTTCCGATGGCTTCCATTAAATTATGGTCAAACTTCTCTTCTTTAACTTTTATTTCTTCCACGCCGACCTTCACCAAGGCATCCTTAAACTGCTTCACCACATGCTCCACGCCTTTAAGCCAATCGTCGGTTGATTCGCCGTTATGGTGTTCAATGGCGAGTTTTAAATGGTCATAGACCGGCAAAATTTCTTTTAACATCTGCTCATTGGCAAAAACCGTGAATTCCATTTTCTCCCTAGCCGTCTGCTTGAGTAAATTCTGATAATCGGCCAAAGCGCGCAAATATTTTTTTTGCCAGTCGTTATCATTCTCGGCAATAAATTCAAACCTAGGTTTTTTCTTACCGTCAACTTCCACTTCTTCTAAAAACATTCTTTTGGGCCTGACCCAAATTTTACCCTCGCCATAAATTGCTTGATAAACGACGACTTCCTCTTTAGTTTCCGTATCAACAGCAGTATACAAAACTTTATAATCTTTATTTTTATAATGCCGATAAACTCCGGTTTTTATTTCTTCACTCATAATGTTATTTTTCGGTTAATAGGCTATTTATAAATTTTATCAGGGCTAAATTCTTTTCATAATTCATCCTAGTCGGACCCAAAATGCCGACTAAACCGATATTGTCATCAAGCCGATATTTGGTAATGACCGCGCTGCAGTGCTGGCTAAAAGGGTTTTTTGAACCCAGCATGATTTGCGGCCCGAATTTCAAATCGTTAAAAATTTGCCCGATAATTTCATCCACCCGGTCAATCACTTCGGAAATATCGTAAATTAGGCCGGTTTCGGAAAACTCCGGCTGATGGAGCAGATTGGAAATGCCGGTGTAATAAAGATTATGCTTGTGAAAGGCCCAAAAAACCGCGCTGTCGGAAATTTTGGCCATGGCCTTGGCCGCCTGCTTAAAGCTGATTTCATCCTTTTTAGCCAATAATTTTTCAAAAATTCTGGCCTCGGCGTCGCTTATTTTTTTCTCGCTTAAATTTTCCAAATAAAAATTATAAGCCGTTTCCGTAGGGATGCGGCCGGCTGAAGTGTGCGGCTGCACGATATAGCCTTCAGCTTCCAGATCCGCCATTTCATTTCTGACCGTGGCCGAAGAAATGTCCAAATCATATTTATCAACCAAGCCTTCGGAGCCGACCGGCTGGGCGGTTTTAATATGTTCTTTAATAATGGTTTTTAGGATTAATTCCTTGCGTTTATCCATAAAATTTCACTATATTTTCATATTACACCAATTAGCACTCTCCTGTCAAGAGTGCTAATTTACATATCAGAAAAGCGCTCTTGCCTGCCCCGTAGCGAGCCCTGCGAGCGTACGGGGTCAAGAGAGTGCTAAAAGCCCCCTTTATCAAGGGGGTTTCAATGCTTGCTAAACCACCAATCCAGCACTTCCTTGGCCACGGGCACGGCCGCAGCCGAGCCTTCGCCGCCCTGCTCAATTAAAATGGTAATGACGATTTCCGGCTGGTTATAAGGCGCGAAGCCGGTGAACCAGGCGTGCGGGGCTTTAGTGGTTGACCATTGCGCCGTGCCGGTCTTACCGGCCACCGGCACCGCCAGTTCGTTTAGGCTCACCGCCGAGCCGCTGGTCACGGCTTGGCGCAAGCCGGCCCGCACGATTTCAATGGTTTTGGCGCTAACGACATTGCTTCTAATCGGCTTAGCGTCGGCTTCAACCATCAGCTTGTCTTGGCTATCCAAAACCTGCTTGATTAAATGCGGCCGGTAAAGCGAGCCGCCGTTGGCGAACACGGCCGTATAGTCCGCCACCTGAAGCGGCGTTACCAGAATATCGCCTTGGCCGATGGCCAGATGATAAGTGTCGCCGATATACCACTTTTCGCCCTTGGTTTTTTCTTTCCATCCGGCCGAGGGCAAAAAGCCCGAGGCTTCGCCGGGCAAATCAACGCCGGTTTGCGCGTCCAAGCCGAACAGTCGCTCATATTTGGTCATTAAATCAAGGCCCAAGCCTTTAAAATCCTGATAACCGCCGCCGATATAATAGAAAAAAGTATTAATGGATTCGGCCAGCGCCCGCCTAACGCTGGCTAAGCCATGGCCGCCGGCTTTCCAGTCCGGGAAAAACCACTGGTCAATTTTAATTCCACCGGTACTTAAGAAGCTGGTATTCTCATTAATAATCCCTTCCGCCAAAGCCGCCGCCGCCACCACCGGCTTGATGGTTGAGCCGGACGGGTACTCGCCGGCAATACAACGGTTAAACATGGGCTGGTCCGGATGGCCGGCAATTTTTTGGTACTCACTAACCGTCAGGCCGTGCGCAAAATCGTTATTGTTAAACGACGGCAAGCTCACCATGGCCAAAATTTCGCCGTTATTCGGATTTAAGGCAATGGCGCAGGCTTTATTCAAACGGAGCTTTTTTAATCCACTCGCTAAGGACTCTTCCATTTTTTTTTGCAGTAGAGTATCAAGCGACAAAACCAAATTATGCCCGTCTTCGCCCGCCTCCTGGTTGATAATTTTTTTCTCCTTGCCTAAAACGTCGACTTCAATCTGTTTTTTGCCGTTAATGCCTTTCATTTCGTTTTCCCAAAAATTTTCCACTCCGGTTTTACCGATGTAATCAATCGGCAAATATTCTTTGCCGAATTTAACCAGCTCGGCTTGGCTGATTTTCCCGGTATAACCCAAAAGGTGCGACAGCGACAAACTGTATAAATCATACTCCCGCCTGGTTTTATTGGTTAAAACCACGCCCGGCAGGTTGTCTTGCTCCAAATAAAGCTTTAAAGCTTTTTCATAATCAAGATTGTCGGCAATAAAAAGCGGCTGATAGGCGTCAAGCGAGCCTGGTTTGATTTCGGCCAATAAAGCCTCAATCGCCGCCGGCGCCAGGTCCGGCAGATTCTCGCTCACGCGCCGGATTATCTCGGCTCGCGCCGCCTGGTCTTTAGGTAAATCGGCCGGGATAAAATACAATAAAAAATTGGCCGAATTTCTGACTAAGGGCCGGCCGGTCCGGTCGTAAATCACGCCCCGTTTGGCTTCCAGCCGCTCCACTCTAATGCGGTTGCCCTCGGCCAAATCGTAATAATAATCACCCTTAACCAGCTGCAGCCAGGCGGCGCGGCCGATGGCCACGCCGAACAATAGGAGCAGAACTAAACTTATCATGGTTACTTTGCCGACGGCAAAACTTTTGCCCACGGTTTCTCCGCCTGGCTGACCGAGTAGCGCCGACTGCTCCAGCCAGTCGGCGCCAGCGTGCCGGCTTAATTTTCCCGACCTGACGCTGCCCTCCTGAATAATAAACGGGTCGTTTTTTTTAAATTGTCTTTTAAGAAAAATCATGATTTATTTTTTACCAGAAAAACCGGCTTAAAATTTCTTAACAAAAAATGAATAATGTAAAAAATTAACAGCGTGCCTAAAAGATTCAGGCCGATTTGCTTAAAGCTGGCGGCTAAAAAATCGCCGCTCGGCGAAAATTCACCCGGGCTGATTTCGGCCAAAATAAAAACCATGGCGTAAATAATTAATTCATAAATCGCCGTGGCCAAACCGGTGAGCGCTAAAAAGGAATAAAGCGAACGATTGGTAAAAAAATAATCTAATAAAAAATTGGCGGCGACAACCGTGAGCGCTAAGCTCGCCAGATAAGCGCCGAAAGGCAAAAAAGAAAATAATTCCAACGCCAGTCCCAAGCCAAGCGCCCAAGCCAGCGCCAAATCCAAATTGGCGAAACCCAAAATAAATAATAAAACCACCAACAGCAAATTCAGATTATTAAGCCAGCCGGTTAGTCCGCTGATAAAGGCAACCTGAACTAACGCCAAACTAATTATAAGTATAATGTTAGTTATTAACTTGGCTATCATAATTCGCGTTATTTAATATCGCCCATTCGCTGGAGATTTAACAACTTATTATATAAGCCGCCGCTCATTCTGGCCAGCTCTAAGCGGCTGCCTTGTTCCGCCACCTGGCCGTCTTCTAAAACGATGATTTTATCCGCTTTTTGAATGGTGCTCAAACGATGGGCGATTACGATGACCGTCCGGTCTTTGCTGATTTTACTTAAAGCTTCCTGAATTAATTTTTCGCTGGCTGAATCAAGATTGGAGGTGGCCTCGTCAAAAATCAAAATTTTCGGATTGGCTAAAACCGCCCGGGCAATGCCCAAGCGCTGCCGCTGGCCGCCGGAAAGTTTGATGCCTCGCTCCCCGACCAACGTCTCATAGCCCTGCGCCAGCTTGGCGATAAATTCCTCGGCGTTGGCGATTTTAGCCGCGGCGGCAATTTCCTTAAAACTCGCGCCCGGCCGGGCGTAAGCGATATTGTCTTTGACGCTGGTGTTAAAAATTTCCACGTCCTGCGGCACGATGGCAATAAACTTTCTAAAACTGTATAAATCGTATTCGGCCAATGGCTTATCGTCAAGCAACACCCAAAGCCACCTGCTTGGTGGCTTGCTTGATTTTGCCGAACTCTTTTATTTCCCGGTCTTCCTGAACGAATGATTTTACCGTATTGATATTGATAATCGTCTGGGCCATCTTGCCGGCCGCTGCTTCGTACTGGTCATGCCGGTATTTGCGCAAGGGGGCGATTTCCAAATTAAGTTTAGCCGTCAGCCAGGCGAACAGCGGCACGAACAAAGCGAAAATCAAGCCAAAACGCCAGTCCACGAAAAACATAATCAGGGCGGTGAGGATTACCTGGACGATGGTCGGGCCAACCTCCCAAAACGAATTGCCCAATAAATCAATTATTTTATCAATGCCGCGCTGAATTTTAAATATTTTATTGCCGGTGTTTTCTCTTTCGTGATAACTCAAACCCAATCTCACCATCTTGGTCTGGGCGTTGACCGACAGGTACTTTTCCACTTCGGTTAATATCTTAAAAATCGCTTTGTCGGCGAAATAATCAATTAGGGCCACCACCAAATCAAAAACTAAAATCAGGGCGATAAAAATCAAGATGTCGTTGATGTATTCTGGCTTAAAACTGGTAATCAAATCAATAATCCGTTTAAGCAAATACGGGCCGACAAACTTAAATATTTCATAAGCCACGACCAAAACCAACACATAAATAATTTGCTGGCGCGACGGCACGATCAAACTCCAGAGCCTTGACCAAAACTGGCGCAGCTTAATGGGTTTTTTGTCCAATTTAAATTTTAACTCTTTTTCAGCCATAATATTATTTTCTAACCAAATTCTCCCCCACCCGGAAAATATCGCCGGCGCCCATCAGCACGACCACGTCATTGCGCTCCGCATGTTCGCGCAAATATTTTTCGCAGTCCATCAGGCTTGGAATATATTTTGTGTTACCACCTATCTTTTCCACTAGTTCCTGACTACTGACTCCGCCTTGCCCGCCTAGACTCGCGTCTGGCAAGGCTGGCTGTTCCCGCGCCGAGCCGTAAATGTTTAAAATAATCAGCTCGTCAACGCCGCCGAAGCTCTTGACGAAGTCGTTGAACAAAACCTTGGTGCGGGAAAAAGTATGCGGATGAAAGGCCACGATTAATTTCCTTTGGCCGTATCTTTGGCGCAGAGCGGCAATGGTGGCTCTGATTTCGGTCGGATGATGGGCGTAATCGTCGATGATGGTCGCGCCCTTAAATTCCCCGAGCACTTGCAAACGGCGCGCCGGGCCGCTGAACTCTTCCAGATATTTTCTGATTTTAAATAATTCAATGTTCAGTTCAATGCCGGCGGCAATCACGGCCAAAGCGTTTAAAATATTATGCTGGCCCATAAGCTGAATG
>Ga0210024_1003252_pt1 | contig 13521 bp, 12 predicted proteins | sample CryGeymeta201525_FD_183988 | JGI IMG/M metagenome (GOLD analysis project Ga0210024, IMG submission 183988) | Groundwater microbial communities from Crystal Geyser aquifers in Utah, USA - Crystal Geyser metaG 2015-25 (SPAdes) (version 2) | ecosystem: Environmental > Aquatic > Deep subsurface >... | reverse complement strand
ACTCTCCACTGCCTAATTTCCAGTACTTTTTGGATCCGCAATTGCCGCATTTATATTTCATATCCAAATTATACCGAAAACACAGACCATTTCTTTATTTTAAGGTGCTAGATTTTAGATATTACCCTATCGTAATCTAACACTTATTGATTTATCAATTCTATCTTCATACCCTTAGGATGTAATAGCCCTTCGACCGAAATTATTTTTTCATTCACAAGAACAATAAATTAAAAGGCTGCGAATATTTTCTTATTTTCCGAATCTATACGGGCTTTTCCTCCATACGGCATTGGAATTTGCGGCTCTGTATGTCCAAAGTCTAAGTTTTGAACAATTTGAATAGAAGAATTATATTTTCTTACAACTTTAATTATTGTTTCTTGTTGATTTTTTCGAAATTCTTCTTTTTTTTCCTTTGTATTTTGTTTATTAAATTCCCAGGCTTTTGGTCTGCCAACCAGTATCGCTTTAACTTTCTCCAAAATGCCTCTTTCTCCTAAAGCCCGATAAACTCTAAAGACATAATTGGCGTCAGGTATTTCCTCTGAGGTTTCGGTCATTAGGATAATATTTTCAAAGTCTTTTTGAGAAGGAATGGCTATATTGTGTCTTAAAAGTTCATCAATAGATTCCAAACATCCTCCCCAAAGTAAACCTTCCACATTTTGATTTCCGTCCCAAATCCAGCCTTCATTTGGTTCATAATCTCTTTGTTTACTAAGATTTTCGGGATTGTTCCAATCCAATCCGATGTCGCTATAATCTTTACTTGCTTCCAGTTCAACTTCGCCTTCTTCAAAAAGAGCTAACTTTAAGTATTTAAGTGTAAAATCATTTATTTTTTCCTGTTCGGCAAATTCAACAAATAACGATCCGCCGTAATAAGAAGGTATTCCATTCATCCATAAGAAATTTTCAAAATGAGTATTGTCACTATAGCCAAAGAAAGGTTTAGGATTATTGATAAAAGGTTCCTTGGGCAAGTTTTTAATATAGGTTATTTGATCGTCCCCACCTAAAGAAGAAATAACTCCCTTAATTTCCTTATTCTCAAAGGCGGAGATAAAATCCTTTATTCTTTCTTCTTTTGAAGCACCAATTTTTTTAGTGGTAGGAAATTCTATCGGCTCTAATCCAAAAATATCTCTAAGTCGGTTTAATCCAAGCTCGTAAACAGGTGGCCATTTTCCCGGCGCTGCAAAAGAAGGAGATAATATTGCAACTTTGTCTTCTTTTTTTAATTTATTAAGTTTAACCATTATAAATATTATACTTTTTCTTCCCTAATTTTTTCCATCAGTAAAGAATAGAAACGGAGATTATGGATTGTTGATAATCTTAAGGCGGTGGTATCTTCTATTTTAAATAAATGAGCCAAATAGGAACGGCTGTATCTCCGGCAAAGAAGACAATCACAAGCTTTACTGACCGGTTCATGGTCATCATAATATTTTTCTTTATCGGGAGACAAATAGGAATAAAACTTGGGAGCTCTAATATTTATCTCGTCCATAGAATTTGCTTCAAAAACATAAAGCCGGCCGTGACGGGCATCTCTGGTGGGTAAAACACAATCAAAAATATCGTAACCCAGGTCGGTACAATCGACAATTTCTTCCGGCCGGCCGATACCAAGACCATAAAGCAGACAGTTTTTGGGAGTTTCGTCAGCGACCGCCTTAACCGTGTCATAACTGAATTTTCCGTCTTCACCGGCCGGCCAGCCACCGTAGCCAAGGCCGTCAAAACCAATCTCTGCCAGTCTTTTAGTGCATTCGTGCCTTAAATCCAAAAATTCACCTCCTTGAGCAATCGCTAAAAGATACGGTCTGTCTTTTTCCTCAATTTTTCTTTCTTCCACGATTCTTTCAAATTCTTTTTTACAGATTTTAGCCCAAAGAATAGTTCTTTCTACAGTTTCTCTGGCTTCTTCATAAGTGGAAGAAGGATCGGTAAAATCATCCAAAGCCACTACCATATCGGGCTTTATTTCCATTTGAAATTCTATTGATTCTTCCGGAGTAAAATGAACTTTTTGTCCTCCGGGCGGTTGAAAGGTTACTCCCCGATCGGTTACCGATCCCCTTTTATTAAATTTTTTTGCTAAAGACATAACCTGAAATCCGCCTGAATCCGAAATTAAGGCTCCTTTCCAAGACATGAACGGCCGGATACCGCCGAAGTGTTTTAAAATTTTCCTGCCAAGATCTTGATACAAATGATAAGTATTAATTAAAATTCCCGGGGTTTGGGTGTTTTCAATATCTGCCGAATCTAAAGTTTTCAAGACCGCCTTGGTGGCGTCCGGGAAAAAAACCGGCAAGGGAAGACTTCCATAGAGACTTTTAAATATTTTTTTCGACTTCATATCTTGGAAAAGTATAACATAAACAGCCTCAGACTTACTTAAGAGTCTAATATTTGCTAAAATGAAGTGTTTACACTGAAAAAAATCTGCTGTTTTTTTAAGTGCCGGAGTAACTCACCTGCCTGCCCTGTCTGCCGACAGGCAAGCGGCAGGTAGGGTTGGTAGAGTAATTAAGCCGATGTAGCTCAGCTGGTAGAGCAGTGCTTTCGTAAAGCAAAGGTCGGTGGTTCGAAACCACTCATCGGCTCAGAAAATATTGTAAAATTAGTTTATGTTTAAAAATCGATATATTAAATTGGGCCTTATTTATTTCGCTTTAACCTTGTTGATTTGTGGCTTAATTTTTGTTTTTGGCCTAAAATTTGCAGTTTTTATCTCGGAAACCTTCCAGAAAAATAAATCTTTACCGGCCAGTTCCGTTTCCGAAAATGTTCTCTCTTCTCCTCAATTTAACGCAATTTTGGAAGCAACCAATTCCGCTACCCTACCCATTTCCGGCTATTCTCAACCAAATGAAAAAGTAGACCTTTATTTAAATGATTTGAATGTTAAAACCTTAGAGGTTAATTCCGAAGGCTTGTTTTCTTCCTCGCTTTCTCTGTCTTTGGGGATAAACAAAATTTATGCGGTCACCAAAGATAATCTCGACCGGCAAAGCGCTCCTTCCCGGCAGTGGACAGTTTATTTCCAAAATTCACCGCCGAACCTGGAAGTGACTGAGCCGGAGAATGGCAGCACCATTAAAAAAGTGAGAGAGACAGTGATTAAGGGTAAAGCCGATTCCGAGACTAAAGTTCTGGTTAACGACCACCAGGTAGTAATGGAAAATGACGGTAGGTTCAGCTTTCCGGTTAAACTGCAAAACGGCGAAAACAAATTTAAAATTATCTGTCTCGACCCGGCTCAAAACAGCACCCAAATCGATTGGACCATCAATTTTCAGCCGTAAACTTCGCCAAAAGAAGCATCAGCCAAAAAAGAACCCAAGGGTAAAAAAAAGCATTGACAAAAAAACTGGAAACGGCAATTGCTATTGTACTGGTAAATAAAATAAGGGCCATTTCGTTTTTAACTGCCAGAAGAATACTTTTTTGCATAATTCTTGCCAATAAAAAAAGAAGGGTGAGAAAACCGAAAATTCCGGTTGTCGCCCAGGTAAAAAGAAAACTGTTGTCCGCACCCGCCCCGGCATTAGTTGATTGCCAATTTTCTTCACTCAAAAAACCGTACTTTCTTTGGGCAATACGGTAATTATTGAAGCCGACGCCAAAAACAGGATGGTCTGCAATTATCTTCCACGCTAACTGGTAATTCTCAAGTTTGGCAAAAACCGAATTTGTCCGCAAGAGATTAACGCCTTCACCGGCCGGTTTAGGCAGGAAGAAAATCATTGAGATAAACAGGATGACAATTAAGGTGATCAGTTTGGTCTTTTTTCTTATGATAAAAATTAGGATGGCGCTCAAAAGCAGAACACCGTAATTTAACCGGGAAAAACTAAGACCGATTGAAACAAGAAAGATAAGTCCCAGGGACCACCAATAAATATTTTTGACCTTCCGGTCAAAGCTTCGACTAAGCCAGATAATAAAGGAAAGGTTAATTAGAAGGGCGGTAAAAGCCGGATCCAAAAATGAACCGATGGCCCGGAAATAATGTTCATCCCAGCCTAAATTATAAATAAACCGGGTGTCGGGCACCAAAAAATACTGTCCTAAGGCGAGAACCGCCACTGCCAAACCAGCAAAAATAAGATATGTTGATACGGGAAGATAACTTTCTTTCAGGAAATCTGCAACTGACCAGAAAAAAAGAAAATATTCAAAAAGTCTTAAAAAATACAAAAAAGAAGATACTAATGAAAAAGCAGGAACCGTAAAAACGTTAATTAAAAATGAAAATAAGGCAATTCCCAAAAAAACCGCCATAATTTTAGCAAGCTCAGGAAGTTTGAATTTCTCTTTTAAAACAAGTTTCTTGGCCAGGGAAATAAAGACAAAAATAAAACAGAGAAAATCAAGCGGTTGGAGTTTTATTTCCGGAAAATTCGGCAGTTCTATCCGCAAAAACTGACCAAAAGGAAAAATTACTAAAGAGACAAGAAAAACAATTTTAAGAAGTAAGTTAAATATTTTTTTCATTCCCATTTTTGGCCAAAAACGTATAATGATATCCCGGACCTCTGATTAGAATAGATTTTTTTTAAATCGCGGTATTTTTCCGGCAAATCAATATTTTGCGTCAGGAGATAGCTGAAATAGACGCCTTTTGGGGTAAACGACTCGTGAACAATGGGGAAATCGGTATAAAACAAATTGTGACTGCCGTAAATCAACACCAAATCGTTTTTTCGGATAATTTTGGCAAGGTCCTTATTTAAGTCCAAAAATTCATTGTTTTTAAAATTCAAATTTCTTTCGAGAAACGACTGTATAGACTGCCTTTTTAAGATTACTTTAACAAATTTGGCGTTGGCTAAGCCTCGGTAACCTAAATTGATGACGCAGATGAACACCGTTACCAAATAAAGAATCTGCCGATAAAAAATCTTCCCTTGGAAAACCACCCAAACCAAAAGAAAACTGACTGCCGGAAGATAAGGAAGAATAAACCGGGAACCGCCGGTTCTTGGCGTAAGACACCAAAACAGCAAACTTAACAAAACATAAAGTTTTAAAGTTAAAAAACTTTGATTGTTCTCTTTTTTGTGAAAAAAACTTAAAAAAATTAACGGCATAAAAATAAGAAAGACCGGAGATATCGGATCAAAAGAATTAAAAAAAAGTAAAAATACATCTCTTAAATAAATTAAAATATTTGGGAATACAATTTTGTGGCTTGCATCCAGTAGCGAAGAAAATACCGGATAAAAAGGATTTCCTGTATGCAAAAAAGAAAAAACAAACCACGGCAAGGAGATAAGTAAAGAAATAAGACCAAAAATTAGAGAAAGTTTTATTTTTTTTGTTTTTATTAAAAGAATTATTAAAAATATCGGTAAACTGGCTAAGGCAATTAGTTTAGTAGAAATCGCTAATCCTAAGAGCACTGCGGAATCAAGTAATCTTGATTGATCTTTTTGTTTTGATTCAATCCATTGTAAAAATAAATCCAGCGCCAAAATTTCAAAAAATGTTCTGCCTAAATCAACATAAGCTGTAACCGACATCCAGCCGACAATTAAAGTGGTGTAGAAGATAACGGAAGACAAAATGGCCAATCTTGAACCCAAATACCTTTTTACCAGATTATAAAGGGCGACTGCGGATAAAACCCCAAAGGAAAAATGGATAATTTTTGCCAATATTCCCAAAGAAGAAAACGGAAGTGTTGCCAAATAAAGCATTTCCAAGAGTTTGGGCATGGCACTGTAATAAAAAAGGCCTCCGGGGATAAAGAAAATTCTTCCCTGCTGAAGATAAATTTTGGGGATCGTCAAATGGTACCAGAGACTGTCGAAACTCAGTTCCGGTCCCAAAGCACCAATAAAATTAACAATTATCTGTAAAATAAACAAACTAAATAGAAATAAAAAAATTTTATCCTTTTTAAGATTTTGCCAGAATTCTTTTAAAAAAAGATAGATTCTTTTTCTCAGGGAGAAAGTTAAAAAAAAGAGGCTGGCAATCCCTAAGGTCCCAAGAATTTTTATTTCTCCCAGGATACCGGCCAGTCCCAAGCCCAAAACCAGATAACCAAAAATTCCGGTTAAAATTGCCAGTTCGACCATTTAGGAATTCCCCTTTGCAGTAAAAAGAAAATATAACTCCCGAGAACAAACAAAGCCCAAAAAATAAATAATAGTATGCCAAATTTTTGATTTTTGATATTTGATATTTGATATTTCGTCATTGCCATCCTCCCCGCCTCCGCCAAAGAAGGTAAAGCTTTCCTCTAACCAAAAATGAATGCAGGCTCATGAGTACCGCAAAAACAAAACCTGGCAGTCCGTCAAGAAAACCCAATCGTAAAAAATAATTCAAAATGAATTTTCCTTTGGGTTTAAACCATTCAAAAACTGTTATCCATCTTCCTTCTCGATAAAAGGCTTCCGCATTAAGAGTGCTTCTTTCGTTAATGCTCTCCAAGAATTCTGTTAAGTTGCGGTGGGAGTAATGCAAAAGCGGGTTTTTGAGCGTTTCCGTTTTGCCGGAAACGGCCCACTGTTCATCCACGTTTCTTTTCCACCAGCCGCTGCCCCTTCTAGCCAAACGCAGAATCCTTGTAGACCCGATTTCGCCGTGTTTAAGCCAGCGCCCCAGAAAATTATCGATTCTCCGGCAGTAAAAGCCGGTGGAAGTCGTTTTTTTTATTTTCTTTTGAATCTCCAAGGCCAACTTGTCGGAAACTCTTTCATCCGCGTCCACAAAAAATATCCAGTCGTGCGAAGCTTCCTTTAAGGCAAAATTCCGCTGCTCCGCAAAATCATTTTTTAAAGAATGGGGAATAACTTTGGCCCCCGCTTTTTGCGAAATTTCTTTAGTTTTGTCCGTGGAGTCGTCATCAATAACAACGATCTCGTCGCACCATTTAAGGCCGGACAAACAGTCTTCGAGGTTTTTCTCTTCGTTTTTGGCCAAAACAACGGCGCTGATCATTTTTTCCTAAAAATTGTCATTTGGCCGAACCAGGCCACTTTCAGGGCATTTTTAATCGGTCCCTGTTCACCACTATTGTATACAAAATAACTATTTTTTGCTTTTTTGTTACTTGGACCGTGACCCAGATATTGGGTCAAATAAACCAAATTAAGAATATTCCCCGGAAATTCGGCATATGAACCCAAGGGAATAAGATTAAAATTATGATCTTGTGCGTCTTTAACAATAAATTCGGCGGTTTCTTTTATTTCACCGTATTTGTCTCCCGAAACCAAAAAGTCATTTTTAAAAAGGAAAACGACATTAACCGAAAGAAACAAGACAGCTGCACAAAAAACTAACGCCACCGGCTTAATAATTTGTGTTGATTTTTCCAGGATAAAACCAAAAAGGAAAGCGATCCCCGGCAGTAAGATCGGGAAATACGATTCGGAGGGAAAACCCATGATTAAAAAACAAACTAAAGGGATAACCAGCCAAAGCAAAAGTAAAAAAGCTCCCCCATTCTTTTTCTCCTTTGTTTTTAAGTGCAAAACCAAAAAAAGTAACAGCAACAGGAAAACAAAGGAGGAGACGATTAAACTGCTGGGAAAAATCGCTTTGGCCAAAAAAGTAAAAGAAAGTTTGATATTCGGGAGTATTGGCCCGGCAATGCTTTTGTCGATATCCAAACTTCCTATGGGAATCAACTTGTGCCCTACCCAGGCTAAATAGCCGAGAGTTTGAGAAGGCCCGTGAGAAAAGTCATAAATAATTTTAGGCAGCCAAGGAAAGGCAAAAGAGAAAATTGACAAAATTACGCACCTGATCGGAATCTCTTTTCTTTTTAAAAAAAAGAAAATTACCAAAACCGGCAGTAAAACCAAATTAGAAAGTTCAAACTGCATTAATATGCCCAAAAGCAAAGAAGACAAAATAAAGGTATTGGTCTTTCCCTTAATGGCCTTAAAGAGCGACCAAAAGAAAAGTAAACTTAAAATGGCAATCAGTGAAAGATGATAAGGAAAACGGTCAAAAAAAACCGAAAGCGGTGAAATGGCATAGAATAAAGCGGACCAAAGACCGGCTTTTTCGTAAAAAATCTTTTTACCTAAAAAATAAACTAAAAAAGTGGTCAGAACCCCCAAGGCAGCAGTAAAAATAACGGGAGCAACCGGATTTCCTTTAGAAAGTCCCAAAATAATTATCAAAAGATAGGTAAAAAAAGCGCCTTGATGAAGCCAGGGAACACTGGAGGAAATTCCGATTAATGGCCATAGGCCACCCTTCAGAAAGCTCTCTGCTGACAGATAATCCCAAGCAACATCGCCATTGAAAGGAAAAAGAGAAGAAATTTTGTAAAACCGTAAAAATAAAGACAAAAGAAGAATTAACGCCAAAACCGCAAATTTTTTAGGAAAGATTTTCTTTGACATGGAAAAGAGAAATTTTTGATAATTTAATCGCCCGGAGAATTCCCTTGACGGTGCCGGCCATGATGGCAAAATCGGCAAGAAAACGGATTAAAGGCAAAAGATACAAAGCTCTTATCTCTTTTACCTCGTTAAAGTGCTTAACCATCGAACAAAACACATAAAAAAGAAAACCAAGAATTAAAATTTTTCCAAAGACCGGGTGTCTAAAAGCCAAAACAAGAAAATCGAGCGCCAGAAAGTAACGGAAATAAATCAAGGAAATTTTTAAGGAATGGGTCTGGTAAGGAGAAAAAAACGCCTGGCCGTCGCCGGTAGCATAATTAAAAAATTGTTTATAAATACTTTTAAATGTTTTTCTTTGCGGCCAATAAACAACCGCTTTCGAAGCAAAGTAAAAATTAAAGCCGGATAACTTAATTTTCTGGTCAAAGACCAAATCTTCGCAGTAATTCAAATCTTCAGGATAGCCGCCGACTTTGCTCCAAACACTTTTTTTAAAGGCGAAAGACCGGCTGGAAGGTAAAAACTCAAAATTTTTCTTCCGGGCAAGCTTTTTTATTTCGCTTTCCGTAATACAAAAAAACGGGGCAACGCATTTTTGCAGGGCTGTCTCCGCTTTGGCCAAATAATATCCGGCCACCGCATTTACTTTCTCATCAGCAAATGGCTTGGTAATTTCGAGAAACCAATTTTTATCTAAGATACAACCGCAATCGGTAACGGCAATAATTTCGTTTTTTGCCATTTGTATACCACGATTTCTTCCTTGCGAGCGGTTGGAGCCGGCATAAACCAAAACCTTAAGATTCATTTCCGGCTTTATCAGCTTATTAATGGTCCAATCGGTAGAACCCCCGTCAACAATGACTACTTCATCGGGCTTGAGAGTCTGTTTTTCAATTGAATCCAGAAAAGCTTCAATTGTCTTGGCTTCATTTAAGACGGTAACCACTAAAGAAACTTTCATTTCAAAGCCTCATTGTATATCTCAATAGTTTTATCAATTGTTTTCTCCCAAGTGAATTTTTTGGCCTGTTCCAAACCCTCTTTCATCAGTCTTTCGCGCAAATCCCTGTCAATTAAAACCTTTTCCATGGCCAGAACGATTTCTTCTACCTTCAATGGATTTACCAATAAAACCGCGTCGCCGGCAATTTCGGGAATACTGGAAGTATTACTGGCCACTACCGGGACTCCGACCGTCATACCCGCCAGAACCGGAAAACCAAAGCCTTCCATCTCCGTGGGCAAACATAAACAAGAGGCATTTCTGATTAAGGTCCACAAAGATTCCTCGTCAAGATAACCTGGGAAAACCACTAAATCATCAATATTTAATCTTTTGGCGGCTTCTTCAAGTTTTGGTCTTAAATCTTTGTTCTCGCCCGTAATTACTAATTTTAGGAAGGGGAGCCGAGGCGAGATTTTGGCGAAGGCCTCAATCAGCCTAAAAAGGTTTTTTCTGATATCAATCCCCCCATTGTTTAAAATATATTTACCTTTCTTGATGCCTTCCGGCAGTTTACCACTCCCCTTTTTGGTTTCAATTCCCAGGGGAACTACGGTAATTTTTTCTGAACTGACTTTGAATTTCTTAATCAAACAATCTTTGGTAAATTGAGAATCGGCCATAATTTTTTTGGCAAACCGCAATGACAAGGCTGTCCGGAGAAAAAATGAAGATTTTGAAATTAAAGGGTGCTGGGAGAAACTAAAATAATCAGGATACAAAAGAGGAATAATATCATGAACTGTCAAAACCGATGGTTTCGGACAAAAAACCGGAACACCGACATTTCCGGCCGCATGATAAAGATTAACTTTATATTCTCTTAAGGCTTTGGGTAATAAAACTTGTTCAAAGTGATAACGGCTGGTGGAGGGTAAAATTACTGAAGTAATATTTTTGCCAAGAAAATTATTTAAAGGCTCTTTGGTATAGAAAATGACCGCTTCAAAGTCTCTTTCCGAAAGACCGTGAACAAGATGCTCTATATACTGCCCAATTCCCGTTAGTTTACCTTCAGCATATCTCCCGTCAATTCCAATTTTCATCCTAAACACAATTATAACCAAAATTATCTTTATTCGCGACCTCAAGAATACCCCATCCGAAGGATGGGGATGAATTGAGACAAGAAGACATCCTCGCTTCGGCGGATCCAAAGGATACCCCGCCTGCAACGAAGAGGAGGGCGGGGAGGATGTCATTTGTTAAAAGAACTTATAAACTGTATACGTCTTGCATTTGTCACAGATTTGCTGTATTAATTAGTCGCTTTTTAAAAGCCAATATGAACGAATATTTGCAAAGATTAGATTTATTAAGTACCGGGCAGGTCAAAATTTCTGTCCAAAACAATGCAGAAAATAACGGCACCTGGCGTTATCACGATCTCGCTAGGCATCTTTATGGCTGGACAGACATTTTTAGTGATCAATTTCTTGATCCAACTATAAGGACTGATTGTCAAGGAAGACTCCAAGGTCCAGCTATTGGGTTTGAAAGAGATACTGTTCGAACAATCGCCCATTATATTCTTGGCAAGCACGCTTATGGAATGGATGATTCTATTATTCTTAATGAGATTAACCTCGACCGCTCTTTCTATTCTATCCTTGAGACGGTTTTACATGAGCAAGTACATCTTTGGCAACAGCGATTTGGTGAGCATCCTATAAAGCGCAAATATCACAACCATGAATATCACAACCAGGAATTTGTGCATGTGTGTGAGTCGTTCGGATTACATCCTTTCGGTATCTTTGGTAATCACTGGAAACCTGCAGACGGTCCATTTGAACAACTTTTAAAAGGGTATGGAATACTCAAACCTCAAGAGTCCTTGGTATTTCCTGTTATTAAAGGTGAGAAACGCAACTGGTGGGAGAAAAACAGAGAAAAAGGGAAATCAACGCTTATCCTTTACCAATGCCCTTGTGGACAGCACGTGAGGGTAGGAAAACAAGAATGGCCAGGTGCTACCTGCAACGCTTGTGGTGAACCGTACCAGAATATAGAAAGAAAAACAAAAGTAGAGGAGAATGTAGATAAATGGATACCTATTAGGGAAGCAGCCACAATAGCCGGATATGATGAATCTACAGTTAGAAATCTTATATTTGAAGGCAAAATAGTCTATGAAAAGCGACCAGTAGTGATACAACGGGTCTGCGTCTCGCTTAAAGACCTTATGCGTTACAAAAAGGAGGTCAGGATTGGACGCCCTTCGAAAAAACTCTAATGATAGTAAAAGGGCTTGCAAGGTGAGGCCTTGCAAATTAAGAGGCCTTGCAAATTCATTTCTCCCTTACTTTGAATTGGTCATAATTAATGTTAACCCTCTCTACCGGTAGAACACCGGCGCTTGTGGTTATATCCAGCATAATCTCAAAGAATTCTTGAAGTTCTCCAAGGGCTGATTCATCAATAGTTTCCCATTTTCCTACTCTTAACATCTTAATGCTCGATTGGAAGCCATTAAAAACATCTCTCAAGTCCTCCACCGAGGATTTCTGCTTTCTTTCGGTCAATATTCCATATGCTCTCTGTCCCCAACGAAAGAAACCAATGTCTCTTGTGGAAGTTGCACTTAACTGTAATGTCCTAACACTCTCTTCTCCTCGTAAAACCCCTCCCAGAAAATCGTCGGCTTTCTTCAAGATAACTTCGTCATTCTCAGTTAGCTTTCTATTCTGAGTTAATGTGTACACTGTTCGTTCAGCAAGCAGGGACAGTTCTAATGCCGGTGGTAAAGACCGTATGATACCACCCACATTCCAATTCTCATTATTAGGAGTTATTCCGAGTCTCGACTCAGTAATAGACATTTTGTTTCTCCCTTACGGCGATATTAACAGTCCAAAACAATATTTGTCAAATAATTATTTCTTGTAGCCCAAGTAGAAAAAGCCGTTGGAAAATTCCCTTTTGGCCCGGATCTTTACAAAAAGGCTTGCAAGGCGAGGCCTTCCAAATTAGAAAAGTGAAAGGTAAAATTCTCCCAGAACTTTTACAAACCTAATTTTTCTATTGGACCAAACAGGAATATAGCGGTAAGTTTTTTTGACTGTATAAGCTTTTTTATTCCTAAACCATTCCTTCCATTTCTCAGGAGTCCATTTCAAATGATGAGTTTTATCTTTATCTATCTCCTCCTCACATATTTCTGAGCAACAATTATCAATCCTGACTCTCCTAAAATTGAAATAAATAAATTATCTATAAATGAGATTACATCAGAAATAAATATGAATCTATTTGCAAGTTTGATAATAATATTAAAAAACTTAAAAGAAAACATTGAGTTTCTTAAAATTCCTTCAATTTTTTTTACTTTTAAAACCATAAATCCATATTTTTGCAATTTATTTACTAAAGTTTCAATTGAATATCTTCTAATCGTTAAGCAGAGTTTCCCGCCACTGAGCCCGCAGGCGAAGGGGCGGGAGTGAATGCCCGAGCGCAGATGACGTATACTGGTGGGGAGTGGAAATAAGAGTTAGTGCACACTCAGTCTATCGGACTGAATATCACATTGTATGGGTAACAAAGTATCGTCATCAAGCTCTGAATCCTGCCAAATTTAAACAGTCTGCAGAGCATTGGATGACAGAGATTGTTGAACATATTCTGGGTGTGGAGTTGGTAGAGATGAATATTCTGCCTGACCATGTTCATCTGGTTTTGGTAATACCGCCTAAGTATGCAGTAGCAAAGGTAGTAGAAATAATCAAAAGCAGGAGCGCGAAAGAAATCAGGAAAGAAATCCAATGGTTGGATAAACTGTACTACGACACACCCAGTCTTTGGAGTGTAGGTTATTTTGTTTCAACAGTCGGCATTGATGAAGAGACTATAAAAAGATATGTCCAATATCAACAGAAGCAGGATTCAGGACAAGCGAAGCTTGAATTGTAAACAAAGTACCACGTCACTGAGCGAAGCGAAGGGACGTGGGTATCTATTTTTAATATTATTAAAAATATTATTCCGAATTCTTAGAATATGTTCTTAGTATATGGGGTACACCCCAGAGCTTGTATTTAGATAAAGATCCATATTGTTCCCTCATGACCCGGATAAAGGCTTCTAACCGCCAATCAACTACCATGATTCTAGTTTGTTTGGGGC
>Ga0210024_1003244_pt1 | contig 13557 bp, 7 predicted proteins | sample CryGeymeta201525_FD_183988 | JGI IMG/M metagenome (GOLD analysis project Ga0210024, IMG submission 183988) | Groundwater microbial communities from Crystal Geyser aquifers in Utah, USA - Crystal Geyser metaG 2015-25 (SPAdes) (version 2) | ecosystem: Environmental > Aquatic > Deep subsurface >... | reverse complement strand
TCGACAATATCGAGCCAGTCCTCTTCAACCAGATCGATCTTGTTCAAAACCACAATGCCGCGCCGCACATCGAGCAGTTGCAAAATCTGCACATGCTCCAGGGTTTGCGGCATCACCCCTTCGGCGGCATCAACAACCAGCAGCACCAGATCCATGCTGGCCGCCCCGGCCAGCATCTGGGGAATAAATTTTTCATGCCCCGGCACATCGACCACCCCGGCCAGGCGGCCATCGGGCAGCAACAGGGGAGCAAAGCCGAGCTGAATGGAAATGCCACGTTCTTTTTCCTGTTTCAAGCGATCGGTATCAACCCCGGTCATGGCCTTGATCAGGGTGGTTTTGCCGTGATCAACATGACCGGCGGTGCCGACAATAATGGGTTTAAGAGCTTGATTTTTCATTTATCCGCGGAGATTGAAGTCAGGGCCCTGGCCAAACTCGCCAGCAGTGTCCGCACCAGCAACGGGTCGTCACAGGCCGGCAGCGAGCGCAGATTAAGCAGCAGACAATCTTCCTGAATCCGCCCGATCACCGGGGTTTCAGCCTGGCGCAGAACCTGGGCTAAGTGTTCAGCCGAAATCTGTGGATGGCTTAAACGCAGGGCCGGCCCGGAAATCTGGGCCTCGGGCATGGCCCCGCCGCCAATGCGGGCGCTGTCTTCCATCAGGTCAACCGTCAATCCCTGTTCAACCAGTTGCAACTGCATCTGGCGACAACGTGCTTCCAGCTCAGCCTTTGAGCTTGCCAGAAAAGCCAGCAACGGAATACTCAGCTCTTCGCCGCGCAAGTACAGCCCCAGCGTTGCTTCCAACGCCGCCAGCGACAGCTTATCAATCCGCAGCGCACGTGCCAGCGGGTGCTTGCGCAGTTTTTCAACCCACTGCCGTCTGCCGAAAATCAATCCGGCCTGCGGCCCCCCCAGCAGCTTATCGCCACTGCAGGTCACCAGATCAACACCCGCAGCTACCGCTTCGGCAATCGTCGGCTCCCAGGGCAAATCGGCATTCGGCAGAGCACGCAGCAGGCCGCTTCCCAGATCCTCAATCACCGGCAGCCCGTGTTCACGGGCCAGAGGCACCAGCTCGGCGGCGCTGACACTGCGGGTAAAACCGATAATGCGATAGTTACTGGTATGAACTTTCAGCAGCAATGCCGTCTGGGGGCCAATGGCACGGCGGTAGTCGTCCAGGTGGGTACGATTAGAACTGCCGACTTCGCGCAGAAGAACGCCGCCGGTTTCCATGACTTCGGGAATGCGGAAAGATCCGCCAATTTCCACCAGCTCGCCACGCGAAACAATCGCCTCGCGGCCACGCCCCAGAGCGCTGAGGGCCAGCAGAATCGCCCCGGCATTATTGTTGACCACCAGGGCAGCTTCGCTGCCGCTCAAGCGACAGAGCAGATCTTCCACATGACTGTGGCGCGATCCTCGCCGTCCGGTTTCAAGGTTCATCTCCAGATTACTGTAACCTGCGGCCACCTGATGAATCTGCTCAAGGGCTTCAGCCGCAAGGGGTGCCCGCCCCAGGTTGGTGTGCAGCAGCACGCCACTGACATTCAGCACTTTTTGCAGCGAAGGCACACGCAAATGATGCAGACGCGCCACAACCCGTTGTGCAAGAGCCTCACAATCGGGCAGTTCTTCAATTTGATGCGCCAGCAACGCAGTACGCAACGCGGCAACCTGGCGCTGAATTTCGCTGGTCACCAGGTCCTGCGGCCAGGGGACATCTGTCAGTTTACGTAAAGCGACCAGGACCCGATCAACGGCGGGCAACTGACGCAAAAGCGTTTGCAATTCGGCCTTCACGACCACCTCCACTGAATGCGCTGGATTATGGTGCAGAAGATAGCACGACCAGCCACAGCTGACCATGTGCTTTTGAGAATTAGCGGTAGAGGGGTTGGCTGATTTGCGCGGTATGAACCGCAGCAGAACGCGAAGATTCGGTTGCATCGGCAACCAGTGACATGGCAAAGGCCATGACCAGAAACATCACCAGGGTGGGGAAAATATCAACCAGCAGAAAATCGACAACCCGCGAACGCGGCCTCGAATATTCCGATTCTTGCCAGCACACCGTTGAAGCAATCATGACCGTCCTCCTTGACGTATTTTACCTGTCGACATTTCATTCATCAGGCTTTAGCTCATTTTGAAATTTGCCCCGAACGCAGGCCGTTTTCCTGTTGACAGTCACCAATCCCTTTGCTATAACCGCACCACATTTGGGGCTGTAGCTCAGCTGGGAGAGCGCTTGACTGGCAGTCAAGAGGTCCGCGGTTCGATCCCGCGTAGCTCCACCAAACAAAATCAACGGGTTAGCCGGTTTCGGCTAGCCCGTTTTTTTTGTGAGTTGTTTACATCCACCACCAATCTGCCCTCTTTGCCTTTTCACCCGTCCTCGCGGTTATAATGAAGCAATATCAGTCCAAGGGTCGTCATCCCCGAGTGATCCTGTCGGGGATCTAGACTTCGCAATCCTGAAAAATCTTGATTCCGGCTAAAATCATGCCGGAATGACGCTGTAGGAGTCGCCTTCAGGCACGATTTTTCGCGGCTGAAAGCCGCCCCCACACAAAAGCTGCACGGCCACTTAATAAAAAAGCTCACAGGATTCTGTTTATGCCGATTTATCGCCGCATCGTTGCCCGCTTTTATGATCACGCCATGCGCCATTGTGAACAGTGGTGCCTGAAAAGCTGGCGTACCGAACTGCTTGCAGGTCTGCATGGGGTGGTGGTTGAAATCGGGGCGGGCACCGGGGCTAACCTTGAGCACTATCCACCAGATCTTTCCCGGCTGATCCTGTGCGAGCCAGACAAGGCCATGCGCACTCAACTGGAAAAAAAACATTTACTGACCAACCAGCTTCCGGCCGAAATTTCCGACTGCGCGGCAGAAAATCTCAGTATGCCCGGCGAGAGTGTTGATTTTCTCGTTGCAACCCTGGTTTTCTGTTCGGTTGATCGGCCGGAACTGGCCATGAGTGAAGTATTTCGCGTGCTGAAGCCGGGCGGCAGCCTGATTTTTCTTGAGCATGTTGCCGCCACCCATCAGCCGCGCCTGCTTTTCTGGCAGGGGTTCTGGCAGCCCTTATGGAAAAAACTGGCCTGCAACTGTCACCTGCGGCGTGAAACGGCAAAGATGTTGAGCCAGAGCGGCTTTATGCTGGATTTGCGCCACGAGACCCTGCTGGGCGCGCCGAAAATCGCGACACCGCTGATTCTGGGCCGCGCCGTCAAACCCATATTAACCGGGAGGTAAACCATGAAAAACCGCCTGATGGACGTTCACCGCTTCTGGTTTGGCGAGAGCCGGAATGATCTGGAGATTCTTCAGCAGAAAAGCAAAATCTGGTTCGCCAAAGATGACGCGTTGGATGCGGAAATACGCAGGCGCTTTGCCGATCTGGTTGAGCATGCCGCACTGAATCGTTTTGACTTTCCTCTTCTGGCTCCCCTTGAGCAACTTGCGGTTATTCTGTTACTCGACCAGTTCAGCCGGAATCTTTTTCGCGACGATCCGCGCAGCTTTGCCGCAGACCCCCTCGCACGGACACACGCACAGTCTCTGCTCATTAATGAAGCGGCCGATCTGAATCGGGTTGAAAAGGTTTTTCTCTACCTGCCCTTTGAGCACTCAGAATCCCTGGACGATCAGAAAAAATCAGTGGCCCTGTTTCACCACCTCCACCAAAACGCCCCTGTAGAACTGCACCAGCATACGGCCGGATTCCTCGATTATGCGGTTCGACATTTTGAAATTATTGAACGTTTCGGGCGTTTTCCACACCGCAATAAAATTCTTGGCCGGCCTTCGACGCCGGAAGAACTGGAATTTCTGACCCAGCCAGGGTCTTCTTTCTGATTCTTCGCCAGCGGCTGAAGGCAACAAATAACCGGATAAACAAGAAAAAACCACGGAATACGCTTTACTCCACTCTAGAATGAGCTATCTTTATTGGAAAATTCTTCACTTCGCTCTGCCTTCAACTGCGGAATGCGAGGGAATACACAATGGTACTGTGCCCATGACCCAGGTTCCTGAACAGCCTCAGCTTTCAACCGGTGAGTCTTTCCTGCTGGATTCGCCTCAGCCCGATGAAAGCTTCGATTCGCTTCTTGAAGCACTGCTGATCGTGGTGCGCGCTCACGGCGGGAATCTGACGCGTGAAGCGGCACTGGCAGGACTGCCCCTGGAGAAAAATCGTTTAAGTCCCGCGCTTTTCTCCCGCGCTGCCGAACGCGGACACCTTGTCTCCCGCGTGGTCAAGAAACCCATCGCCAACCTCAACCAGCATCTTTTCCCGGCGATTTTGCTGCTGAAAAACCAGCAGGCCTGTCTGCTGATCGGCATTGATTTCCCACAGCAGCAGGCCCAAATAATCTATCCGGAACTGGGGGAAGCCTGTCGCGAACTGTCGCTGGATGAGCTGAATAAGGCGTACACCGGCCATGCCATTTACCTGCAACCGAAATTCCGCTTCGACGCCCGCAACCCAACCGTCGGCAAAGCCAGATATCGTCACTGGTTCTGGAGTGTGCTCGGAGAAAACAAACCCCTCTACCGCGACGTATTGCTTGCAGCTTTTCTGATCAGCCTTTTTGCTCTGGCTTTGCCCCTTTTCACCCGTAACGTTTATGATCGGGTGGTGCCGAATCAGGCGATTGATACCCTCTGGGTTCTGGCCTCAGGGGTCGTGATCATTTTGCTCGGCGACATGCTGCTGCGGATCATGCGCAGTTATTTTCTGGATCTGGCCAGCAAGCGGGTCGATGTTAAACTTTCGTCCTTTATTATGGAGCGGGTTCTGGGCACGCGGATGGAATATCGACCCCTTTCTGCGGGCTCATTCGCCTCCAATCTGCGCTCCTTTGAAACCGTGCGCGATTTTATTACCTCGGCGACGGTCACCGCCTTTATCGATCTGCCCTTTTCATTGCTGTTTCTGGTTGTCATCGGCCTGATCGGCTGGCAACTGACGCTGCCCATCATGATCGGCATGCTGGTGGTCGTCATCGGCGCACTGGTGGTTCAAACCAAAATGCACGAACTCTCTGAACTGACCTACCGGGCATCGGCCCAGCGCAACGCGACCCTGATTGAGAGCCTGGTTGGACTGGAAACGCTGAAAACCCTCGGCAACGAGGGCACCATGCAGAGCAAATGGGAGTCAAGCGTCCTGTACCTGGCCCAGATTTCCAATCGCTTGCGCCTGTTATCAACCTCAACTTTGAACCTCGCTCAATGGACCACTCAGGCCGTTAACGTCACAATCATTGTTATCGGGGTTTACCTGATCGCCGACCACCAGCTGACCATGGGCGGGCTGATCGCCTGCTCCATGCTTTCCTCGCGCGCCATGGCCCCCATCAGCCAGGTGGCCGGCCTGCTGACTCAGTACCACCATTCAACCACGGCTTTCAAATCTCTGAATGACATTCTGGCTCAGCCCCTCGAACGCCCGGTGGACTCAAGCTTTATTACGCGTCAAACCTTTGATGGCCTGATTGAATTCAAGAACGTTTCCTTTCAATATCCCGGGCAGGAGATCGAGGCACTGCGCGGGGTCTCCCTGCGTATCAATCCGGGGGAACATGTCGCGATCCTCGGCCGGGTCGGGTCGGGAAAATCGACCCTGCTGAAACTGATGCTGGGCCTTTACCAGCCCACCGGGGGCAGCATTCACCTGGATGAGATTGATCTTCGTCAGCTGGATCCGGCCGAAGTGCGCCGCAGCTTCGGCTATGTGTCACAAGACATTACCCTGTTTTACGGCACCCTGCGCGACAACCTGGTCATGGGCTTCCCCCACGCGGATGATCGCGAAATTCTGGCTGCAGCAAAAGTCGGATCCCTGCTCGATTATGTCAATTCCCACCCGCAAGGCTTTGACATGCGCGTCGGCGAGCGCGGCGAATCTTTATCCGGCGGACAACGCCAGGGGGTTGCCCTGGCCCGGGCCGCCATAAAAAAACCCACTGTCTTTCTGCTGGACGAACCAACCGGTTCGATGGATCACAGCAGCGAGGAGCACGTCAAACAGGAATTGCAGAATCTTGCCCTGACGAAAACCATGGTGGTGGTCACGCACCGCACCTCCTTACTGAATCTGGTGGATCGTATCATCGTCATGGATGCGGGCAAGGTGGTAGCCGACGGTCCCAAACAGCAGGTGATTGAGGCGCTTCGTCAGGGCCGGATCGGCAAATCCTCATGAGCCCGAAAATCCTCGACAAACTGCTTGACCGCTTGCTGCCTGCGGATGTGCGCCGCCCTGACAACTGGGCACAGGACGTTGCCTGGGCGCGCCATGACCAGGAACCCCTTAAAGCGCGAGCCCTCTTGCACACCGGCGCGATTTTCATTTTGAGCATTCTCGTCTGGTCCGGCTTTGCCAACCTTGAGGAAGTGACCCGTGGCGAAGGACGCGTTATTCCGTCACGCCAGGTGCAAATTGTCCAAACCTTTGACGGGGGGCTGGTATCGGACATCTTCGTCCAGGAAGGAGACATTGTTGAACCAGGGCAGATTCTGGTTCAGATCGATCCGACCCGCTTTGTCTCGTCCCTGCGTGAAAACCGGGCCCAGTACCTGGCGCTGCTCGCTAAAGCGGAGCGTCTGAAGGCCCTCAGCGAGAATCGCGATTTTGTTGCGCCACCGGAGATTGCCGGCGAGGCTCCTGAGATTCTGGAGCGGGAAAAAACCCTCTACCTTTCCAGTCAACAGGAGATCAGGGCGTCAATTGCCATTGCCCAGCAGCAGCTGCAGCAACGCGGCGAAGAGTTACGCGAAGGTCAGGCCAACCTGAAACAGTTGGAAGAGAGGCTTGTCCTCACCGAAAAGGAACTGCAAGTCACCCGGCCTCTGTTCCAATCAGGAGCCGTTTCCGAAGTTGAGCTGCTGCGACTTGAACGAGAACTCAGCACCATCCGCGGAGAGCGCAACCAGGTTCTGGCCCAGATTGAACGCATCAGATCATCCATGAACGAAGCCGAACGCAAAATACAGGAAGTTGATCTTACCTTCGGCAACCGGATCCGACGCGAATTATCCGAAACCCTGGCAACCCTCAGTGGTCTGACGGAAGAAAAACTGGCACTCGCCGACCGGGTCAAGCACGCGGAAGTCAAGTCACCGGTCCGCGGCACGATTAAAAAACTGCTGGTCAACACCATCGGCGGCGTGGTTCAACCCGGCAAGGATATCGTTGAAATTATCCCCCTCGACGACACCCTCGAACTTGAAGTGCGGATCAATCCCAAGGATATTGCGTTTTTGCGCCCCGACCAGAAAGCGCAGGTGCGCTTTACTGCGTACGATTACGCCATTTACGGCAGCCTTGAGGCTCGGGTTGAAAAAATTGGCGGCGACACCACAATTGACGAAAAGGGCAATGCCTTTTACCTGATCCGGGTCAGAACCCTGAAGCCCAATCTTGGCGAAAACCTGCCGATCATTCCAGGCATGATGGCCCAGGTCGACATCATTACCGGTGAAAAAACGTTGCTCAGCTATCTGCTGAAACCCATTCTGCGTGCCAAGACCAACGCCTTGAGGGAAAGATGAGCCCCCAGCAGTTATGCCTGTCCTCTCGCGCCAACCAGTTACTACGCTGGCAGCAGGCTTTCCCCCAGGGCAGGATTCTATCCGCACCCGATCAACTGGAAAAATACCTGACGCCCCCCGCTGTGGTCTGGATTCATGCCGACTGTTTGAAAATATCCCTGGAAGCAACCATTGCCCGGTTTCTCCATCAATCTGAGCATCTTCAAATCGTCGTGATGTCCTGTATTCCAACACGCCAGGAGGCCCTTTTGGCTCTTTCCGCCGGTGCCGGCGGCTATTGCCATGCCCTCAGCACCCCGGACTTGTTCCGCAGAATCGTCACCGTCGTTACCAATGGCGGGCTCTGGATCGGAAACGACCTGCTCAACCATCTGACCGAAACCATTGTCCGTGCGGCACCCGCCACAGAAAAAATACATGGTCCTGAAATTCTGGACAAACTCTCTGCCAGAGAGCGGGATGTCGCCCTGCAGATTCAGGCGGGGGCCTCCAACAAAGAGATTTCAACCTCCCTCGATATCACCGAACGTACAGTTAAAGCTCACCTCAGCTCAATTTTCCAGAAACTGGGCGTGCGCGATCGGCTTCAGTTGATTCTTTTGATGTCCTCCCATTCCGCCTGACCTTCTGCCCGGCATTGTACTTTCGTCCAATTTTTTTATGGACATCAAGCTGCTATCTTCGCCGAAACTGGAAAAATATTTAGCCACAAGCCCTCTGCTTGAAAGGATTTCACCATGCCCTCAGCTCAAGCCATTGCAACCGTTGTCGCCGTTATCGGCCAAGCCTGGGTTCGTACTTCAGATGGGAGACTCAGAGAACTCCGCCCCGGCGACAGCCTCAATGAAGGTGAGGTGATCATCACAGCTCCCGGTGGACAGGTCGAGCTGGACTTTGGTGATGGGACTTTTCTTGAATTGACCCAGGATCAAACCCTGGCCATTACCCGTGAACTAGCCAACTTTTCCGCCCCGACAGAAGAGGAAGGCTCCGTCGCACCAGACACCATCGACAAGATCATTCAAGCCCTCGACCAGGGACAAGACATTGATCTTGATCTGGAGGCACCAGCCGCAGGCGGGGGCAATGAAGAAGGCAACAGTTTTGTTCGTCTGATGAGAATTGTCGAACTGACCGATCCCGCTCTGACCCAGGCCGAGCTGTCCGGCCCGGAACCGCCCCCCCTGTCTGAGTCGGGCACGCTGGGCAGTGCCGTTGTGACAGTCAGCCTCACCACCGCCGAGACCGCCGTTGAAGACGACTTTATCACCTATACCGCCACCCTCAGCAGACCGGCCCTGGAAGACATGCGACTGACCCTGAACAATGGCACAGTCATTCTGATTGCAGCAGGCGACACCAGTGGCACCGGGCTCTACCAGATCCCCGATGACGTCTACGCGGAAACCGGTGAAGTGACCGAAAGCGCAATTATCACCACCGCCGGTGGCGGTTTCGATTCGGTGCTGCTTGGTGGCGGCACTGTCACCGCCATCAGCGACGACCGCGATGTCACCACCCTGACCCTCAGCGCCGATAGCGACGCGCTGGAAGAAGGAATCATCACCTACACCGTCACCGCCAGCAACCCGACCCGCGGTGATATGACCGTCACCCTCGACAACGGCTTGTCGGTCACCATCGCCGATGGAGAAACCCAGGGCAGTGTCACCCTGACGGTTCCCGATGACGTGTATGCCGAAGAAGGCGAAACCCTCAGCGCCGCCTTAACCGGCTTCAGCGGCGGCGGCTTCGAAGCCGTCGAACTCGGATCACCCGTCACCACCAACATTCATGATGACAGCGATGTCACCACACTGACTCTCGACGCCTCCGCCAATGCCATCGAAGAAGGGACGATCACTTACACCGCGACCCTCAGCAACCCGACGCGCGGCGAAATGACCGTCACCCTCGACAACGGTGTCATCATCACCATCGCCGACGGCGAAACCAGCGGCAGCACCAGTTACACCGTCCCCGACGATGTTTACGCCGAAGAAGGCGAAACCCTCACCGCCACCGTCATCAGCACCAGCGGCGGCGGCTTTGAAGCCCTGGACATCAACGACACCGCCACCACCGCGATTAGCGACGACCGCGATGTCACCACCCTGACCCTCAGCGCCGATAGCGACGCGCTGGAAGAAGGAATCATCACCTACACCGTCACCGCCAGCAACCCGACCCGCGGTGACATGACCGTCACGCTGGATAACGGTTTGAGCATAACCATTCCCGACGGTGAAACCAGCGGAAGTGTGAATTTAACCGTTTCCGACGATGTTTATGCAGAAACAGGTGAAACCATCTCAGCCGCTATCACCAGCTTCAGCGGCGGAGGATTTGAAGTTGTTGAGCTTGGGCCGTCGGTACCGACCTCTATTTCCGATGACAGTGATGTCACGCTGTTGCGAATTGATGGGCCATCGTCAGTGGCCGAAGGTGCCCTCGCCCAAAACTACACTCTCACTCTTGACCACCCCCCTCTGTCTGATGTTGCAGTAACCCTCAGCTACTCAGGAACCGCGATAAACGGAACTGATTTTCAGGGCGTAACCCAGGTTACCATTCCGGCAGGAAGCACAACCTCTACTTTCTCTATTCCGACGATCAACGACAGCTTCGTTGAAGGTGCAGAAAGCTTCACGATCCAGATTGTTGGTGCAAGTGGCGGGAATTTTGAAGTTTTGCAGGTCGATGCAGCCAATAGCAGTGTCACAACAAGCATCATAGATAATGATTTTTCACAAATTAGCATCAGTGACGTAACCGTTGACGAGTCAGCCGGAACAGCAACCTTCACCGTCTCTCTAAATAGTCCCAGCTCTACTTCCGTCAGCGTGGATTATTCAACTTCCGACAATACCGCGTTCAGTGGCAGTGATTATCAACCATTGACAGGTTCCTTAACCTTCGCCCCCGGAGAAACCAGCCGAACCATCAGCGTTCCAATCATCGATGACTCACTGGTTGAAAGCACCGAGTCGTTTTCTGTTGTTCTCAGCTCTCCGGTCAATGCGACCATTGCCGATGGCCAAGGGATTGGAACAATTGTCGATGATGTCAATGCCGCCAACGATCCCCCGATCGCGGTGGATGATAACGGCACCACCACCGAGGATGTCGTTCTCACCGTCGATGCCGCCAGTGGCCTCTTAGCCAACGACACCGACCTCGACGGGGACAGCCTCCAAGTCGATGCCAGCAGTGTCGGGACTTTTGCGACCACCGCCGGCGGATCCATCACCATCGCCGCCGATGGCAGCTACTCCTACACCCCGGCCGCCAACTTCAACGGGGCCGACAGCTTCACCTACACCGTCACCGACGGAACAACCACCGATGTCGCAACCCTCTCCCTCACCGTCAATGCCGCCAACGATCCCCCGATCGCGGTGGATGATAACGGCACCACCACCGAGGATGTCGTTCTCACCGTCGATGCCGCCAGTGGCCTCTTAGCCAACGACACCGACCTCGACGGGGACAGCCTCCAAGTCGATGCCAGCAGTGTCGGGACTTTTGCGACCACCGCCGGCGGATCCATCACCATCGCCGCCGATGGCAGCTACTCCTACACCCCGGCCGCCAACTTCAACGGGGCCGACAGCTTCACCTACACCGTCACCGACGGAACAACCACCGATGTCGCAACCCTCTCCCTCACCGTCAATGCCGCCAACGATCCCGCAACAATTGTTATCACCGACAATGATCCGACCGGGGCGGGAGATGATGTTGTTTATGAACATGGTCTGACATCGGCTGGAGATACAACAGAAACAGTCTCAAATTTCTTTACAGTCAATGCTCCGGATGGTGTCGCTACCCTTGTGGTGGGAGGAGTTACCTTCACGAATGCTGAATTGCTGGCGTTGGCCACGACACCTGTCACTATTGATACGGGAGAAGGGAATCTGCAACTGACAGGATTTAATGAATTAACAGGAAAACTCGACTACACCTATACGCTTAAGGGTGCATTAACTCACGGAGCGAGCGACCTGTTAGATGGCATTCCGATTTCAGTAACAGACACTGATGGTGATACCGGTAATGGCATCTTGAATATTCGTATTGTCGATGATGTCCCAGTGGCAAATTCTGATCTTGATACGGTTCTGGACGCTTATGGATACAGTGCCGCACAGACGGTTACTACCGGAAATATTCTTACCGGAACAGACCCAGATAACAGCCCGGGTGCCAATATGGTCGCCGATTATCTAAGCGCAGATGGTCCGACATCGCTCACAAATGTCAGCTGGCGAGGAACCACCAAAAACTTTTCTGCGCCGGATGGAAATGATGCCGGAGGGAATTATTTGACATTCGATACCGGTGGCAGCGTGCTGAAGATTTATGAAGACGGAAATTATACCTTCACTATTACGGATGATGCCTACGGAGGCATCCTCTACCAAGTGGGCAGCCCGACGCCAGCGGCCATGGCAGGTTTATGGGACAAGGTAGATTTGAGTGCTTTCACTTTTGGTACGAGCTACACCGATGGCACGGGGAAACTCGATCTTTCTGGCGCAAATGGCACCATCGATTACACATCTAATTATGGTATCGGTGTTGACGGCACCCAGAACGGAATGCCTGCTGAGCAGCAGATCAATCATGACTCCAACACCGACCAATCTGAGGCTTTGGTGGTTGATTTTGGTATCGAAGTTATCAGTGCAAAAACCCGCGTTTCCAATATCTTCCTTAATGAATTGACTGGGGAAATTGGCAAGTGGGAAGCATTTGGGGCAGACGGAGTCAAGGTTGGCGAAGGTGTCATTGACATAAACTCGGTTGCCTATGTCTCGGGCGACGTCGGAGATTCGCTGGTCGAATTGCTTGATGCCTCGGGAAATACCATTCCATTCCAATATCTGGTGTTTACTGCCTTACCCCAAGCGGCAAATAGCCTGACAGACAGCAGCGATTATTTTGTCCGCTCTATCGATTATCGCCCCATCGGGGAACTCTTCACCTACACCCTGACGGATGCTGATGGCGATACCAGTTCGGCCAACCTGTTTGTTAAGTCGCGCTTGCCGAACCCCGCTATCGATCCTGATCCAATCTGGACTCCTATTCCAATACCAGGAACCTGGGATGTGAATAATGTTGGAAGCACGACCTATGTAGCTGGTGCCGGGGATCACGCGATACGGGGCAGAAATGATCGTTCGAGCATAATTTATGGCGACTCGAATACTGATGTGACAGCGACCGGCAATGACATCCTCTTCGGTTACAACCAGACCGACACTCTCTATGGCGGAGGAGGAGACGACCAGCTTAATGGTGGCACCGGTAATGACACCATCTATGGTGACAGCATCCCTGCAGGCGATGCTTATCTTCCTGGCAACGACATCATCGATGGCGGTGATGGTAACGACACCCTCTTCGGCGATCAGGGCGATGACATTATTCAGGGCGGAACCGGCGATGACGTTATATCGGCGGGCCAGGGTCGCGACCAGGTTTATGGAGGTGATGGCAACGACACTATAGATGGCGATGAGAGTAACGACTATCTCATGGGCGAGGCGGGCAACGACATCGTTCGCGGCGGAACCGGTAACGATATTCTTAAAGGCGGACTCGGAGCCGACACTTTAGATGGTGGCGCTGATGATGACTTCCTGGTCGGCGGTGCCGGTAATGACACCCTGACCGGCGGCATCGGAGTTGACATCTTCCGCTGGGAATTGGCCGATAGGGGCACAGCGGGAGCACCCGCCACAGATACAGTGACAGACTTTGACCCGCAACCTGCGGCATCCGGCGGCGATATCCTTGATCTGCGCGATCTACTGCAAGACGAGCAACTCTCTGGCAACAGCCTGAGTGATTATCTGCATTTCGAGAAATCGGGCAGCGATACGATTGTCCATGTCAGCAGTCAGGGAAATTTTGACAGCGGCTACAGTAGTTCGTTCGAGGACCAGACCATAACTTTGCAGAACATCGATCTA
>Ga0210024_1003242_pt1 | contig 13561 bp, 8 predicted proteins | sample CryGeymeta201525_FD_183988 | JGI IMG/M metagenome (GOLD analysis project Ga0210024, IMG submission 183988) | Groundwater microbial communities from Crystal Geyser aquifers in Utah, USA - Crystal Geyser metaG 2015-25 (SPAdes) (version 2) | ecosystem: Environmental > Aquatic > Deep subsurface >... | reverse complement strand
CTTCACCGGTCACTGGGGAGAGGCGTGCACGTTCAGTGGCTCCGTGCGGTTCGCTCTGGTCACCGAGCTTCGGCAAGGGGGAGTGCCCGACGCAGCCGATCCCGACTGACTCCGGCTGGCGCGTCCTGCAGTGCCGCAGCCAGAGCCAACCGTTTCGCCCGCTACGCGCCCCTTCCGGCAACCGTTTGGCGCTGTTTTCTAACGGCTGGCCTGGCACACTTGCGGATCGAGAGGTTCCCCCTGCAGACGCGCGGCGGCGCGTGCGGGAAGATAGATCATATGGACGCCATGCGGCGTCCATAGATCTTTATTGACGCCGTGGCGTCCATAGCAGGCGTCAGCCGGTTGCCCCCACGCCTCGTCGGCGGAGAACGACCGGCTTACGCCTACCTTCCGAAGCTCGGGACGGCCGCCCTCTGGAAGTTAGGCGCAAGCCGGTGCGCATTCTGCCGACGCCGCGGGAGACGGACCGGCTTACGCCTATCCTCCCGGAGGCGGGGCGTCTTCCTGCGATAGGGTGACCAACCGGGGATGATTCCCATGAACAGCATCCTGGTCGTCGAAGACGCTCCCAACTTCCTGCGCTGGATTGCCGCCGCCCTCGCGCGGTCAAGCAGCCGGCTATCGGCGACTTCTTAGGCGATGCCTGGCCGGAGGTGGCAGTGGGCTGCGCGGACGGCGTGCTGCGGATCCTGGACCGGAAGTTGCGCGTTCGGGAGGAGATTCTGTTGCGTTCGCCGCCGCTGGTGCACGCGGTGGCGGACGTGGACCGAGATGGCAAGGCGGAAGTCCTTGCCACCACGGACGACGGTCGTCTCGTCGTGGCGGACTGCTCGCCCGGGTACCCGGCTCCGGGAGTCAGTGAGCTGTTCCTGGCGCCAGCCGAGGTGCAGAAGCAGTTCCCGGGACGAGTTCTGGCGGATCGCTTCTCGGCGGACCTGGAGCCGGGCATCGTCACGTGGTTCCGGAGCGAAGCCGACAGCTTTGGCGCTCTCACCCTCCTGCGTGCTTCGCCGGCGGAGTTCGCGCAGACCGCCGGCCAAGCGCGGCAGCTGACCGCCTCCCAGCCTCCCGTGTTGGCGCACGCGTGGGATCTGCCCGGGCAGCGACTCGCGTTCGTCACGAAGACGAGGGGCGACAGCCGAGTACAGGTGGTGGTCCCAGACGGCAGTCCGCCCCGCGAGCTTTTTCGAGGGAAGTCGGTGGCCTCGCTGTGTTGGGGAGACGGGGACCGTCTGGCGTTCCGCGCAGCGGCGACGTCGGCAACGTGGCGCTTAGGGCTGGGCAGGCTGGTGGTCATGGACGCGTCCACCGGAGAGCGCGCCGAGGTGCCCGGGGCCGAGTTCGGTCCTCCCGTCTGGCAGCCGCGGGCAAAGCGCTGGGTCGCAGTGAGGCGTCGGGAAGGGCGCTGGTCGGTGGCCGCGGTCACGCGCGCCGGTCAGGTGGAAGCGTTGATGCCTGAACGGCAGGCACCCCTGGGAGCGCGGGTCGCTGTCTTGCCGGAGAGCGACTTGGTGTTCTTCTCCGAGTTGGAGGAATACCGTCGCGACCAGCCGGACTGGGCGAAGCAGGATGGCCCGTTCCTGCGGACCCAGTTGTGTTCGTGGGACCCCGAGACGCAGGAGCAGCACGCGCTCCTGACCGTTGACCGGATCGAGCGCGCGCTTCGCACCGGCCGCCAGGGCGTTGAGCCGGCCGTGCTGCGACTGTGGTTCCAGCCGGACCAGTTCTGCCTGCCGGGGATGGCTCCAGCCGAGCCTGCGGCGCCCGGCCGGGCGCCGGCCCCTCAGTCGCCACAGTGTGCGGTGAGTGCGGACGGGTTGCTGGCGTTCCCCCTCGGTCTGGCACGGGCGCACCTCGGAAACTGGATCGGGGCGTCGCCGCACGACCTGTGGACGTGGAGTCAGGCGCGGGGCGAGCTGCAGCGACTCACCCGGAACGACGACACGGAGGAAGGCAGTCCCGCTTGGTCTCCGGGCGGTCGGTGGCTCGCCTATGAGGCGCTGCGAACCGACCTGGAGAAGCCTCGTTCGGAAGTGTGGCTCGCGGTGAAGGGGCGGTTGGGAGGGACCCGGTTGGCCCTTGGCCGGTCGCCTGCTTGGCGGCCCGGCGCCGGCTCGAAACGCGAGCTGACGTACCTGCGTGAAGGAGCTGTGTGGGCCGTCTCGGTCATCGAGGCGGCAGCCCAATCACCTCCGTTCCACCAGCGTCCCGTCTTCCCCTACTTCGTGGGGAGCTTGCTGGGCGTCGGGGTGATGATTGTCGGGTTCCGGCTCCGGCTTGGCGCGCGGCTCCGCTGGTTGGTCTGGAGCGTTCGCTTCGCCATGCAGACGCTTCAGCGAGACCGCCAGTTCGTGTTGCTCCGGGAGTTGGTGGCCGTTGTCGACCAGGCGGAGAGCGGGCTGCATTCCTTCAAGAACACCGTGCTGCTGCTGCCGGCTCTGGGCGACGACCGGGACCAGCTTGAGGAAAGCCTGGGGTACATCCTGAACCCGGAGAACGTGAACGCCGCTTGCCAGTACGTGGAGCTGGTGCTCCGGACCATCGACCGGCTGTCGAGCTGGCACCCGGGCGTGAGCGACACCCTCGACATGCTCCCGGTCCCGGTTCAGAACGCCTACGGAGCAGCGGTGTACGCTCTGGTTCAGAATCGCGGCGCGCTGGCGATGACCAAACAACAGCTTCTGAGACTGCTTTCCCGATACGGGGGCCGCGGGGCGCTGCCGGCCGCGGACCGGACCGCGCTCGCAGCAGACGCCTCCGAACAGGTGCAATCCTTGTATAGCTGGCTGACGGATGAGGCCGGCGGGGGGCTCTTCGACATAGTGAAGGCGGCGAGTGCGCCGCTGCGCGTCTCTGCACTCGTCCAAGCGGCCGTGGAGCGGGTGTCCGCCCGCGCCGCCGAAATGGGTGTCTCGCTCTCGCTGGACGGAACCCCTCTGCCCGCGCGTTTCTTGGGCGACCCCGAGCGGCTCACACAGGTACTGACCGATCTGCTGGGGAACGCGCTCGACGCGCTCTCCGCGCGAGCCGCTGCCGTGTCGCCGGCCGTGCGCGTTTCGCTGACGGCTGCCGATGGCACCGTCGCCATCGCCGTCGCCGACAACGGCGTCGGCCTGGAGGCAGCCGCCATCGGCCGCCTTGCCGGCGGCCACCAGGTCAGCACAAAGGGCCGCGGGCGGGGCGTCGGGCTGTCTGCTGCGCGCCGGATGCTGAGTCGGTATCCTGGCGGCAGTCTGTCGATCACCAGTCCCGGCTCCGGCCGGGGTGTACGGTGATCGTCTCGTTTGACGAGCTTTAGCGAGGTGCCCGAGCGGTGAGCGACGAACAGAGCTGTCGGTGGTCGGAGCAGTGGAGTAGTGGAGTGATGGAGCGCCGGCGTGCTCCCACCGGTGCGAGGCTGCGCTGTCCATGGCTCCTCTACTCCACCACTCCATCACTCCACGACTCCGCCACCCCACCCCCAGCCACCAGAGGTAAGCAAATGAGAAGGACCCGCTGATTCACCCTGATCGAGTTGCTCATTGTCGTCGCCATCATCGCGATTCTGGCGGCGATTCTGTTTCCAGTGTTCGCCCGCGCCCGCGACTCGGCCCGCCGGACGGCCTGCCTCGCCCATGAGAAGCAGATCGTGATGGCGTCGCTGATGTACTGCCAGGACTACGACGAGTGCCTCCCCGTGCCTCCTTACGGCTTCTGGGCCGCGTGCTGCTGGGGCAGCATCCGCTGGCGCGACACGGTCTACCCGTACAGCAAGAACGCCCAGGTCTGGTGGTGCCCCAGCGACACGCAGCGCCCGAACTCGATGGCGCCCGACGGGAGGGTGTGTGAGACGTCCTACGACTGGTCGGACTGCCTGATGACCGTCGCCAACACCGTCCGCGGACCTGGTGTCCCGATCATCGGCCACTCGCTGGCCGAGGTCACCTACCCCAGCCAGAAGATCCTCTTCTGGGAAGGGCTGAAGAACCACCTGGACCGCAACGGCACTTGGTGGGGGAACTTGGGATTCGTGGACGGCCACGCCAAGTTCATCGGCCAGGACAGCATCGCTCCTTCCTTCTACGGCGGGATCGACTTCAACTGGACCAAGGACGGGGTAGGAGGGAGGGACATCAATTGACCCCCCCGCCGGGCAAGGCTAAGGGCTTTTCCCTTCGCCCTCTAGCAGCCTTGTTGTCCACCAACCGTTCTGCCCCATCTTGTGGTTCCCGCAAACCGTTCTTGGGGTTCAGGCAAACCGTTGCTCCTCGACAATTGCTGGGCACATTGCCACTCCCGGCATCCGCCGGCAGACAGCAATCTGGTCACACAGCCACTTCGAGGTGCCATGATGTTCTGCAGTCAGTGCGGAAGCGAGAACAAGGACCAAGCTCGGTTCTGTCGCGAATGTGGGTCACCACTGCGTGCTTCTCAAGCAGCGTCGCCCAGCCCCAAGCCCACATCCCCCAGGCCGTCGGGGACGAGCCTCGGGAGCTTCAGCCCAGGTCAGATTCGGTGGTGCTCGCCGAGCCTCTTCGGGTTGGTTCTGGTGGGATTTCTCCTGCCTTTCGCTGATCTCTCTTGCGCTGGCGAGCACGTAGTCACGCTGACGGGAACGAACCTTGCCCTCGGGACCAGGCCGGCATATCCCAGCGACGCCGCGGGTGGGGTTCCGGACGATGCCAGTTCCCGCTGCGGACTGGCTACTCTTGCTGTCGCTTGCGCGGTGATCGGGCTGATTCTCGGGATCCGCGCTGGAGGGGCAAGTACCCGCGGGCAGGCGCTTTGCGCCGCTCTCGGCACTTTGCTGCTCTTCGGGCTCAGCTCGTTCTGGAAAGCCAGATCCGTGAAGGCGGTGAGGGCATGATCGCTCTCACCTTTCGGTTCGGGTATTGGCTCACCCTCCTGGGGCTGCTGGCGGGCGCCCTCTTCAATGGTTGGCAGGTGCTATCGGTTAGGCGCGGCTGAGCGATCCTGCACTTGCGGCTTCCCCAGGACTTCCACGAGTGCTATCTACGCAGGCAGTTCAGGAGACTCACGGAACCATGGAACTTGCCCGAAGACACGATCGGATAAGTGCCCGGTGCAATCCGGCGAGAACCTCCCCGAGAGACGCCTGCCGGGCAGCGCTCGTCTTACTCGCGGCGCTCGGCCTTCGTACCAACGCGGAGACCGGCGGCGGCTTCCTGTTCGAATTTGACCGCTTCGACGGTTTACATGCCTCCTACAAAGACGGGTGGAAGGTGGACAATGCCAGTGGCGGTAGCGAAGGGCTCAATATAGCCACTCGGAAACCCGGAGCCATGCTCACCAAGACGGCCAAGGTTCCGCGCGCTGGCCGCTACTACATCTATCTGGTCGCGCGGGACCGAGGCACCGTCGAGACGCTGGGCATTGACAACCAGATCTTCCGTTGCGATCTCCGGCAACTCAAGCCCGGTAGCGACCAGTGGGCAAAGTTCCCCGTCAACCTGTCTCCTACCGAACTGGAAGCGCGGAACTACGAGATCACCCTCCTTCATGTGGAGAGTCCACCTGGCGTTGTTGCGCTCGTCGACCACCTTCTCTTTGAGTCGGTAGACAAGCCCACGGGGCCGAGCGTGCAAGAGTTGCCGGACCTCGCTCCGGTGAAAGGCAGCCTTACAGGCAAGGATTCCCACGGCGTGGAGGCGGAGACGATCACCGAGGGGCAGGCCATCACGTTGACTGCACAAGTCCACAACTGCGGCAAGGCTGCAGCGCCCGCTGCACAACTCCAGTTCGTGGAGTTTGCCGGGGGCGAGATGAAGGTTCTCGGCGCTCCCTTGACCGTTCCCTCGCTGGTGCCGGGGGCGAAACACGAGGGGAAATGCTCCACCGTTCTTCCCCCGGGCACCCATAGGGTTGGGGTTCAGCTCGATCCGACCGAACAAGTCGCCGAGGAAGATGAGAAGAACAACCTGAGCGAGCCCTGCAAGCTCGTGGTTGTTGCGGTGCCGCAATGGCAACGGAGGCTCAATCAGGCGCGCACTCGCTGGGAGGACGCCGGTGTCCGGACACAGCGAACGTGCCTGGGATCCCTTGCAGTGGCGCCCTTGTTGCTACTGGTCGCCCGGCTGTTGAGACGTCTGAAGCGCCGCAAACCGGTACCTATCCGATACCTGGGACTTGTCTGCGAGCAGTGCGGTGCGGAGCTTGAGCCAGGCGCCAAGGCCTGCACGATGTGTGGACACCGCCTGACTGAAGCCACGCCGAGAGCAGTGCCTATCCCGGTCGGCACCGCAGACGACGGATGCCCCCGCTGCGGCAGCTCTCTAGAAGCGGGGGACCGGGTCTGCACGAACTGCGGGCAACAACTCGCAGCCGCCCCTCAGCCGGAGACCGTGGCCCCGCCTTCCCCGTTCGCTTGTCCTGCGTGCGGCGAAGTGAGCGAAGCGGCGGCCCTCTTCTGCCAAGCTTGCGGAGCCGCGATGGAACGGGCGGCATCCGCTGAGGCACTAACGCAGCCGCACGAATCGGCTCCTTCTGCCTCGCGTGCTTGCCCCGCCTGTGGGAACGCGCTGGATTCCTCGCGTCCGTTCTGCACCCGGTGTGGCGCCAAGGCGCCGTAGCGCGGCGCATGGACAGCCTTCCGACAGGAGTAGCCACCAAAGGCAGCAGCCAGGTTCACCATTCTCTGCAAGGAGTGATGTCCGAGTGTTCTGTACAAAATGCGGGACAGATAACAAGACGGAGGCAAAGTTCTGCAAGAGCTGCGGGGCAGGTCTATCCGCAGCGGCGGCGTCAAGCCCAGCCGGGATAGGCCAAGCCGGTCCGCCCCCGCCGCTGACGTTGCCAGTGAGAGTCTCGCCCGAACTCACCCAGTGGTTGACTATCGGCGGCATTGCCCTGGTCGTGCTCTTCGCCGGGCTGAAGGTCTGGACCGCCTTTGGCCCCAGTCCCCACTTCAAACTCGCCAAGAAGGCCGTGGCTCGCGGCGATTGGGCCAGCGCGTCCAGCTACTTGGAGATCGAGCTGCACAAGCACGAGGACAACGCGGAAGCGCGTTTCCTCTCCGGGCAATGTCAGCTCTATCTCTGCCAACAGGGCCGCGCTGACTCGGAGTTCAAGAAGCTGTTGTTCAAGCATCCGGACTTCAAAGAGCGAGTCGATGCGCTCTACCCAAAGGCGGCGGAAGCAGCGTTAGCAAAGGACGACCTCAACTGTGCCGTCATGATCTTGCGCCAACTGAAGGACCCGGTGGCAAAGACCGCAGCGGCCACACAGCTCATCGAGGCTGGCGTACGGAAGGCAGCCGATACCCCTGAGTATGAATCCGTGTCCAACTACTTTGTCCAGGCAGGCGCACTGGACCCCAACTCCGCGAAGAAGGCCGCCGAGAAAGCCGCAGAACTTGCCGCTACGCGCCACACCGCCGGGTTCACCGATGAAGCGTGCAGGTTCGCCCAACTTGCTCAGAGCCTCGACCGGGGTCGATACTCCGAGCTCATCGGCAAGTACTGCAGCAACTACGGCCGGTAGGAACGGGTGCTTCCAGTACGCCGCCGGTCGCTGCCAACGGCAGTTCCCGCCTCTAAGCATAACCAGCACAAGGGAGAGCAGAAATGGCACTTCTCGACAAGCTTGCTTCCGGGGCGGCCCGCACCGCCCAGACCTTGAAACTCACTGGTAACCTCAACTCGCTGAAAGAGCAACTGAAGCGTGAACTGTCTGTTGCCGGACAGCTCGCATACGACCAGCACCAACGAGGCGAGTTGAAGCACCCCGCGTTCATGGACGTCTTCGACCGCATCAAGGGTCTGCAGCAACAGCTCGACCAACTCCAAAGCCAGTTGAACAGCATGCAGAGCATGGCTCCAGCCCCCCCCAGCACAACCCAGGCGGCAGGAGCGAGATGCCCGAAGTGCGGTGCTGGTCTTGCCGCAGCCGACGTGTTCTGCGGCGGCTGCGGCACTCGCGTCCCGAAGTGTCCCGGCTGTGGCGCCCCGTTCGGGCCGGACGAGAAGTTCTGCTCTGGCTGCGGGAAACCGCTGCAGGCGGCGGGGGAAAACAGCACGCCGACGGTAACCCCGCCCCAAGCCGCCCCTGACGCGACCAGCTCTCAGCCTTGACTTTCTCGCCCCGTCAGCCCAGTCAGCCGTTTCAGCGAGGTGACCCCCCATGGATCAAGCAGTCTGGCATGGACTCCTTCTCCGGTGGCTTAGCGTCTCCAGGAATCGAGGCAGCAAGTCCATACTGCCAGTGTCTCGCCAGGCGCCCAAGCACTCGACGCTCAAGTACCGTTTGCGCCCTGTGTACGGCACGGCCGGTTTGCGGGGACGCCGTCATCGCGGTGGATTCCACCACCAGCCCGGTCAACGCACCTCGCCACTTCCTTGCCCGATCCTCCTCGCCGGAATCGTACTCCTATGGGCGATGTGTTCTCCCTCAAGCCCGCAGGCTGCCCCACTACCCCTGCCTCAAGCCACACTCGTCGCCGCATATGAACTCAACGAAGGCGGCGGCACAGTCGCCATGGATAGCTCGGGCAACGGGCGCCACGGCTCCCTGAAGACCGAAGGCGGATGGCCTTCATGGGGACCTGGCCATCTGCGCTTTGGCGCCAGTGATGACAACGTGGGCTGTGTCGAGGTCGCCAGCTTCCCGAATGTCAACGGCTCCATGAGCGTCCACGCCCGTTTCCGGGTTGCACCCGAGCTAACGCGACCTCACCTCGGTGCGATCGTCACAAAATGGGACCCGTTCAGCCCCAATTGCTCGTGGGGTCTCAACGCTGTGATCCCTGACTGCTTCGTGTACTGGGAAGGCGACTGGCGCCCGCATCGCGATGATCTCGCCGGAGCACGAAGTGCGAGTAACGCTTTCCGGCCGGGACAGTGGCACACGGCGGTTGCAGTGTTCGTTGAGGGCAAAGCCAACGAGCTGTATCTCGATGGTAAGTTAGTGGCACGCACTCCCCACTCGCAGACGAGTCTCCGCTCCACGCGGTCGCCACTTCGGATTGGGAACCGGCACTGGCTCGGCTCAGACTGGAACCCCTTTGTGGGAGACATCGACTACGTGAGGATCTATAGAGGCGTTGTTCTGGGAATGGACACGCGACTGATCCCGAGCGATGTCCCGCCCATTGAGGACCAACGATCGGCACTGCGGCAGATGAAGATGACCGTGGTTCTGCCCGCCTACTGCGACAGCCCAGACCGACCTACCCCGTTCAAGTGCGAGGCCGGCCCCAGGACGGTCCCGTTTGTCGTCGAACTGCGCGACGAACAGGGCAGTAAGCTCACCGGGGCCAAAGTGACGGTGAAAGTCAACGGAGCCGGCGTCAGCCCCCCGTCCTTTGGCCTCGTCGACCAAGGTGCTCCTGATCGGTGGGACCTATGGGCGGACGACGGCATCTATGCGAACGCCAACAGCCTCAATAGTCCTGGCGAGGTCGGCGTCGAGTTCACGGCTGAGAAGGATGGCTACAAGATCGCGAAACGCACCTTGTCCGGGAAGGCAACGCAGCCCGAGCCTCCATGGGGCAACGTGACCCTTGCTATGCTGCACATGAGACTCAGTGAAGGTGCGTCGCCAGAGCCGGAGTCTGGCACAAGTCGGTGGGACCTCGCTCACTCGGCCACGGAATACTACACGCGCAACACGGCAGGCGGAATCACTCTTGGCTTCACCCAGTACCCATCCGGCGACTCATGGCTTGCGCTGGCCCATACCCAAGCGGACTACACGAAGATCGCGGACCGTTGCCACACCGTGGCCTGGGAACTCGTCTGCATGGATGCGGTGATCACTGCATCCAGTGAGAAGGAGAGCAAGCTGCCCATGGGGGCAGGTCTGAGAGGCATTCACGGTGTCGTGGTCCGCTCCAACTTCCCGTCGGGAACTCCGGTAGCGAACCGCCAAAGCAATCTGGCACACCTGCCCCCCGGCAGGCGCACGCTGGGCCTCCTTGTGCACGAGGTAGGGCACCTGTTGGGACTTGATGACACATACTACCGCGCCAGCACAGGGTTGCAGACGCTATGGAAGACGGTGACTGGTAGGGACTTGAACCTAGGCAATTGGGATGTCGAAGGAATGAACAACAGGTGGGACCTGATGGCTTTCGGCCATACGCTGGCCGGCGGGGGATGGATTGCCTCGCGTCCCCGTTTGGCCGTCGAAGACTCGATCCGCAGTAACTGGAAGGACAGGCGATGCTGGTTTGCCGGTGCCTCCGGCCAGCCGCTCCGTTTGGGTGAGGCCACCCAGACCATCGGCTTCCTTGAGGAGTCCCCGAGGATGCCTGTTCGATGCTACCCGAGTTATGATCCAGCCAAGCCGTTTTTCATCCTAGAGTGCCGCCGGCGCAGCGAAAGCGCGGAGGTCTTCACTTCCCTGGCGAAGAGCGCGCGGGAGGGAAACCGCTATCCCCCCGGTATGGGTTTGTCTACTTGGCTCCTCGAACCGGCAGAGCGTTGGGTCTGGGGGGCTTCCCTCGCTGACACGTGGGATCACTCGGAGGCAGCGCTGGTAGTGTACTTGTGCCTTCCGGCGTCAGAAACGAGTGCACCTGAGCGGTACCGCGCACCGGAAATGGTCTATGGCGCGATTCCATGCACGGACACGTCGGAACACTCAGTGAAGTTCGGCGACCTGGGCTTCTCTGTGCGAGTCGTCGGAGTGACAAGCAAGGGGCTGGAGGTAGTTGCGAAGTAGCTGCTGCGGGGGTCGCTGAGCAATCTGCGAGAGGCTGAACGCCCCAAGAGCAGGAGCGCCGTTCCAGGACGATGCATGGACTGCCCGCGCCGCCAGACTGAACGCCAGCGTGGTGCGCGCGCCCGAGGGCCCGACTCCGGTTGGGCGCAGTCAAGGAGAGAAAGGCGGCGACGGTATGCCGGACGGTAACCTCGCGGAACTCGCTGGAAAGGCCAAGGCTGCTGCCGCGGCAGGCAACTGGTCCGAAGTGGTCGCGCTCATGGACCAGCTCCTCGCCCTGCAGCCGAACCAGGCGTCGCTTTGGTACAACAAGGGACTGGCGCTGACCAAACAGGGGCGGAACGACCTCGCCGAGCAGGCGCTGCGGCGCGCGGTCGAGCTTCAGCGGAGTCACGAAGCGGCAGCGGCGCTGCTGAGCCGGCTGACGGTCCGGCAGCCGGCTCCCCCGGCGCCGACAGTCGCGCCCCGCGCCGTGCAGCCACAGGCAGGCGGCGGCGCGGAGGCAGGTCGTCCGCCGACACCGGTCTCGGGTGCCGGCCGCGAAGCGGAGGGCGAGAGCGCCGCCGATCAGGACGCGCTCCGGGAGTGGCTCCGCGCGCTGATCCCCCGAAGGATGGCTGCGACACGAGGCGACACGACGTACTGTGCTCCGGGCATTCCTGCCGACCGCGTGGCGGCGTCGACCTGGGCGAAGCTGGCGCCCGGGGAGGTCGTACTGTGGTTCTTCGAGGAGAAGCTGTTTGGGTTTCCTACCGACTCCGGGGTCATGCTCACAGACATGGCGATGCACTGGAAGGCGCCCAATGGCGGGATCCGCGTGGGCTACCAGGATCTCGAGGAGGTCAGCACCGACCGGGGGAAACTGCACGTCAGCGCAAACGGCCAGCGGCACCGACTGGGCGACAAGGCGGTGACGCTGCTGGAGAAGTCGGCGGCCGTGGCGCTTGCGGAGACTCTCACCGAGATCCGAACGCGGCTGGTCGGCGAGGGCGCGGCGTCTCCTGCCGCGGCCCAAGCGGCGCCGGCCGCAAGTGTGTCGGAGGAGATCGCGCGGCTATTGACTCCATACGGCGGTGGGCCGCTGTTTGTCAAGCCGAACATCCCGGAGAAGAAGCTGAGAAACGCCATCGGCGCCTACACGCGACTGGAGTCGGGCGAGTCGATCGTGGCCCTGTTCGACGACACCGTATTCGGTTCAACCAAGGGCGGGTTCTGCCTCACGGACCGGCGGTTGCTGTGGAAGGGGCAGGGCACTGGCAAGGTTCTGACCTACCCAGAACTCCTCTCCGTGTGAGAGGTCAAGTGCTACAAGGAGGCGCTCTCGTGGAAGCTGCAGCTTGGCGCCCGGACGCTGGACCTCACCCAATGGGACCGCGACGGTATCCAGCACTTGGTCGAGGTGCTGCTCGCGGTCGCCCGCCGCCTGCCGCCATCCCCCGGGGTCGCCAACCCGCCCGGGATCGGCGCCCTCCAGCAGTGCCTTCACACGTTGGCTCCGGCGGCCGCGGCACCCGTGGTCGGTGCCGCGATGCCACGAGCGGCCGTGGCGACGGCTGCCGTCGTTTCACCTCTGCCTGACGGGATCAGGACGCAGGTCCACGAGGCAGTCACCCGTGCGTTCGACGGGGTAGCTTCAGACCGGCTGTTCGTGGCGCCCAATCTCCCGCCGGAGCGGTTGGCTACAGCAGGCACGTCGATGGGCGGGCTGGCACCCAACGAAGTACCGCTGGTCCTGTTCGATGAAAGCATCCAACAGGATGGGCAGGCGGGCTTCCTGTTGACGGATCGCCGCCTGTCGTGGACCTCCGTAGGGACGTGGCTGACCGTGCCTCTGGCGCAACTCCACGATGTCGGCCACGGAGGCAATCGGCTCACGGTGCAGTGCGCGGCCGGTGAGCTGGTCCTCGACCTGGCTCTGCTCACGCGGGCTCAGGTGGACGCGCTGATGCTGGCGCTGTCACTGGTCCGCCAGTTCACCTCCGGCGGGACCGACACGGATCTGCGCCGGATCACCAGAGCGATGGTGCTTGACGTCGGTGGGAGGTGGAACCGCTCGGAGGGCACGCTCGCTCTGACCGGACGCGTGCTGATCTGGCTTTCCGACGACGGGGACAGCATTCGCTCAGAGGTTGGGAACCTGACCGGGCTCCGCTGGTTGCCGGACCTCGGCAGGCTGCGGTTCCTGGACAGCGGCATCCGCGCAGAGATCGAGGTTGGCGACACCGTGCGCGAGTGGAGTCGGGACCTCGACGAGGCCGTCGCGCGCGCAAGACCCTCGGTCAGCGAGTCTCAGCTCGCCGAAGTGCTCGCCCGCCGGCTGCAGCCACACGCTTCCGACACGTTCCACGTGCTGCCTCGCCTACCCCAGTCGGCCGTCCAGGAAGTGGCCGCTTCCTACTACTCGCCGGAGGCTGGAGAGACGATCATCGCCCTCCACGCCACCGGTCGGCGACGTTCGGCGAATACCGGGTTCTGCCTCACCGACAGCCTGTTCGCGACGAACGTCGCTCGGCACTCCCGAACGGCGGAGCTTGGCTTCGGCGCAATGGAGGAGATCGCCACGGAAGCCGGCGCGCTCCTCCTCACCACGCTCGCCGGGCCGGCAGTCATCCGGGAGATCAGGCTGAAGGAGGAGGCGCTCCAGGCGCTGGTTGCCGCCTTGACCGACGCCTCGGACCAAGCGGCTCGCAGGTACCGTTCGGCGCGGCCCGAAGCGTCGGAACCGGTGGCGGCTGCCCAGACGACCGGAGCGCCGACGGTAGGCTCTCGGATACTGAAGGCGGGGAAGGTGACCGTCACGGAGTTCAACGGCGAGGCAGTGGAGAAGGAGGGCGGTCTCCTTGTTCTCACCAACCAGCACCTGCTGTGGGCGCCCGACTACCGGGACGACCTGCTGGTC
>Ga0210024_1003232_pt1 | contig 13604 bp, 8 predicted proteins | sample CryGeymeta201525_FD_183988 | JGI IMG/M metagenome (GOLD analysis project Ga0210024, IMG submission 183988) | Groundwater microbial communities from Crystal Geyser aquifers in Utah, USA - Crystal Geyser metaG 2015-25 (SPAdes) (version 2) | ecosystem: Environmental > Aquatic > Deep subsurface >... | reverse complement strand
TGGATCTCCGTCAGACTGGCAACTTCGCCGAGGGGTGCGTTGACATCCCGGATCTCGCTCCCCTCCGCGGGGAGCGCTACGACGTTCAGGTGCCCGTAGACTGCGCACACCACGCCGGCCTTCGTCGGATGCTCGATGACCACGACGGCAGCCGTCGCGCGTTTTGGGTCGTTGCGAGCGTGCCCGTACGTCGCGTTCGGCCGGGCATACTTCACCGTGCCGGGGCCGAGGGGGTACACCGGCGTCCCTGCGCCCACTTTCATGTCCTGCGCGACGTGCTTCTTCGGCTTGCCCGTTGGGTCCAGGAAGCCCGGGTTCTCTCCGTTGAAGCCCAAAGCTGGAGTCCACTTCGCCCGCAGCGGTAGTTGCAGGTTGACCGCCTCCGGCTGTGAGCCCCCGCTCGGCTGTTGCGCGACAGGCGGTTTAGACGCGAGGCCGACCTTGTGCTTGAAGCTGGTCCAAGCCACGTTGCCGACGACCAGCAGGATCAGCGCCAACACCACCGCGCCGACCAACATCCGCGCGCACCCCGTCACCGGCGCGAAGATCCAGCCCAGCAGGGCCTTGGCGCCTTTGGGACCGGCAAGGATCAAGGCGAGGCCGAGGAGGACGAGGAGAAGAGTCAGGAGTGCTTCAACCATTCGCGCCTTGCTCCGTTGCCGGATGCACTACGATTTCGACTCCCAAGTCGCCGAACCTCCTTCGTGCTGGAGGGCGGAGGGGAGCGATGGCCTTCGCGGGTATAGCACCCAAGCCTCGTGACGCCGTGATGGCGCTGCCGTCGCAGCACCCGAACCCAGGCGCGCGGGAACCGTTGTCGACCCACCTAATCGGTGTCGTCCGGGCTGGAGTCGTCCTGCTACGCCCCTATGCCTGCCGATCCCGCCAACCAGACCGCGATCCCCGCAAACATTGCCAGCACCGCGCCGATTGCCCGTGCCGTGTACGTCCAGCAACGCTGCTCAGGGACGTGCTCCGGGCGGACGCGTAGCAGCTCGAGGTACGGACGCGGGGAGCGCCGGAACCAGCCCACGGCCTGGGCTTGCTGACCGATGAGGCTTTCGGCGCGAAAGGCGCCGAACAGGAAGTCGAGCAAGCGGAACGGTTGGCGGTAGTCCAGCACCATGAAGCCCGACTCGTCTTGGATCACCAGGTCCTCGCTGTAGAACAGCCCGGGAACGCCCCGGCCGATGATCTTCCCGGCCAGCGTGCAGGGGACGGAGCGGACGCCGCTCACCTTGATCTCCTTGACCAGGGACTCGACGGTTCGCTCGGGGAACTGCCCCTGCGGGTAGCTGCGCACCAACTTCAAGAGGCTGCCGACACCAAACCCGAAGAGGGCCAAACTGGGCATGGCAGAGACCGCGCCCATGGTCTGGGACAGCGCCGCGCCGATGCCCAGGCCGACCGCCGCGCAGACCACGGGCAGGACGTGGGTGAGGAAGTCGACGGCGAACTCGTCCCAGTAGCTCTCGGGGCGCTTCTCCGGGAAGTCGAACGCGGGTGCCTGCCCGACGCGCTCTGCCAGCCGTTCCAGGGCGCGGATGCGCTTCGCCGGCAGTGGGTGGGTCGAGTTGATCTCATACCAGGAGCCCCACGGGTTCCACAGGTCCCACTTCATCGCCTCGACCATGGTCTCGGGCGTTACGCGGGTCCCTGTCGCGGTGCCAGCCGAGGCGAGTGCCAGGTTGCCTGCGACCGCGTGATCGAAGAGGCCCAGCGCCTTGCCCGCCTGGGCGTGGACGAGACCGTCCTTCTTCTCCTCTTTCTGGGGCGCCCTTGCCAGCCCGTAGGCCACCTTGACCAGCCCCTTGGCCAGGGCATTCGGATCGCGGGTGGAGAGCGCCGAGAACTCGTCGGCATAGTACTCGCGCACGCGGGACAGCAGCAGCACGATGTACTGGCTGACGAAGTAGGCGACGTACGCGATGAGGCCCACGATAGCCGCCTGTCCACCGCCGCGCCCGCGCGAGCCACGTCCCCGACCGGAAGACACTGTGGCGCGGTAGATGTAGTACAGAATGAGCGGCACCGTCGCCGCGAGGGTCATCACCACAAAGTCCCAGTGGGCGATGTGCCCGACCTCGTGCCCGACTACTGCCTTCTGCTCCGGCTCGTCCAGCATGTCCAGCAGGCCGCGAGTCACCACGAGGCGCGCGTCGCCTGGGTAGTGGCCGAAGGTGAAGGCATTGGGATTGCCGTCCTCGATGAGACCCAACCTCGGTACAGGCACTTTGGACTTGCGGCACACGTCGTGAAGGTACTCGCGCACACTCGGAGCGAGGTCGCTCATCTCCGCCCAGCGGATCTTGTAGATCCACTGGATGAGGGTCGGGCCGAACACGTACTGCAGGCAGAGGATGCCAAGGCTGAAGGCGATCCCGTACAGGTACGACTGGTGGAAGTACTCCAGTGCCGCCATGGCCACCGCAAACAGCAGCCCGAACAGTAGACCCAACACAAGCAGTGAACGACCAAGCAATGTCATGACGAGAAGCCTCCCGTAGGAATGCGGAATTCGGAGTGCGGAATGAGCAATTCCTGTGAGAACGGGTGTCAGGTGTCACGTGCCAAGTGTCAAGTCAACCGCGCCGCGTTCATCTGACGTGGTGCAGACGGAGCAAGCGAGAAGGCCCGCCGTTACACGGTGTCGCGAGGCTCCAGGATCTGGCAAAGGCCCTTCCAGACCTCGCGAACGCGCCTGGCGGAGAGGGTGCCGATCTTCTCGCCCAACTGGGACCGATCCACCGTGACAAGCTGTGAGACGTTCACCACGCTCTGCCGAGGCAGACCGCCCTCGCCCGGGTTCAGGAGCACATTGCCGGGCGACTGGGCGCGCTGGACATTGGTGGTGAGTACGCTTACGACCACTGTGCCAATTCGGCTTCGGTTCACGGGGTCGCACTGGACGATCACACAGGGGCGCGCGTAGCCTGGCGCGGAACCCACCGGAGGACGCAGGTTCACCCAGAGGATGTCCCCTTGACTGATCACCACGGATCATCCTCTGAGAGATCAGCCATGTGGGCACTGGCGGCCCTAAGGAAGGCGGTGTCCTCCGGGGCCGGCCCGTCGGCGTACGCGGCATTGATCTGTTCGGTCAGAAGCCGGTCCTGCCAGAGGGCGATGTGCTTCCGCAGTGCTTGAGCGTACAGACGGCTGCGGGACACGTGCGTCGCCTTTGCCATTTGTTCCGCTTGTTCGAACAGCTCCCCGTCAATGGATATGGCTGTTTTCACGGTTGCCAATGTGGTTCGACCTCCCGTCGTACCAGCAGTATAACCACTGGGCATACCGCAGGCAATGCCGCCGCCGCCCCCAGTGTCACCCGTTGCCGTCACGCTGACCACCAAGCGCCTGCCGGTACCCCGCCACGTGCGCCAGCGTCGAGCAATAGAACGGCATGCTGCGGATGTCGGGGCGGGTGTGGCGGACGATCTCGTCGGTGATCTGGCCCATGTAGTCGTCGCCGGTCATCCGGTAGACGTAGCTGGTGGCAGCCATGGCTTTGGTGTTGTAGCCGTAGCCGGTCTTGCAGTTTGGGGCTTGCTTGTACCAGAAGGCGCCGGGTTTGTCGGGGTCCATGGGCTCGGTGACGATCCAGTTGGCGATGCCTTCGAGAGAGCGGAGCACGCGGGGATCATCGCTCACATCGGCGAGCCGAGCGATGCCGTGACCGACGATGCCGTGCATGAAGGTGGTGCCGCCTTCGTAGCTGGGCTGCTCGCTGATGGGAACGGAGATGACGCCGCGAACGGGGTCCTGGGTCTCGAAGATCCACTGCTGGACTTCCATGGCGGCGTCGAGGTAGCGCTTGTCCCAGGTCGCCCGGTAGATCGACGTCAGCCCGGTGTGCGTCCAGCCCAGCCCGCGCTCCTGCCCGCCGGCGCCGAAGCGGGCGCTCTCGACCTGACGCACGTACCACTCGCCCATGCGGTGGCACGCCTCGCCGGCCAACAGATCGCCGGTCATGAGCCAGTAGTCGATCAACCCCTCGATCCACGAGTGCCCCGTGTAGGCGCCGGAGACCGTGTGATCGGCAACCCAGCCCGTGGACACGAAGTGGTTGTTGTTGTGGTGGCGCGGCCCGCCGACGAGGTCGGGCTGATCCGGGGCGGTCAAGACGCAGTCGACATCGCGGTAGTGCCGCGCCGCCTGCTCGCCCAACTCCCACCAGCGCCAGTCGCCCGAGCGCAGGTACTCGATCAGCATCCCGTGGGTGCGGTCGTCTTCCTCGTTGCTCCAGAAGGTGTAGACCGGGCCGTATCCCCACTCGAACGTGTCATCGCCGAAGTTCTCCAGGCCGTACTGCCGGCGGTCGTTGCGCCGCTTCATGAAGACCGCGTACTCGTGCTCGATGCCTTCCTCGTACTCCGGGAAGAGCTCCGGGTCGCGCGGGTGGAACTCGGCGAACGCCTTCGTCCCGGCAACGTACACGGGGTCGGCAACGGCCCGCACTGGGTTGAGGCGCGCGCGCATGGCGTCGGCGTCGAGTTGGGTGCCGGCGTTGGCGAAGTCGATCCACAGCTCGTGGGTGAGGCTCTCCCCAATCGCCACGCGGTACATGCCGGGTCTGGCGTTGGCTTGCGGGTAGCCGACGCCGCCGATGAGTTTGCCTTCGACCTCGGCCGGCGCCGCGGCGACGGCGGGAATGTCGGCGTCGCTCAGCGGTGCGGGCGCCAAGTCCAGCGTGAAGCCGTGGTCTAACACACCGCGCTTTGGGAACAGCTCCCGGCAGTAGCGCAAGCCCACCTGCAACGTGGTGTCGCCCTCCGCCGAGAAGAGCCCCGCCAGTTGCAGCGGCGCTCGGCTCAGGTCGTCGCCGCCGCCCTTCACGGTGCCGACGTCGAACTGATGCTGGTATGTCTCCACGCGGTCGCCGGAACGCTCTTCGAGCTTGGGGCCGCCCTCGGGTCGGCTGAAGTACACCGTGTGCCGTCGGCTGTCCCACGGCAGTCTGAGGGTGATCCTCTTCACGTCCACACCCGCCGAGACCGTGGTGTTGCTGAAGGTGTAGAAGAAGCGGAAGCCCGTGTCGCCGGCGGTGAAGTGGTACTCGTATCGGTAGTCCAGCAGGGCACCGGCCGCACTTCGGTGGGCGCCCCGCTTGACGATGATCGCCCGCAGAGGGCCGGGCTCGGCCACCTCAACGGAGGCAGCGGCATCGTCGGCACTGGAGAACACAGCGCCGTTTTCGTCCTCTACCTCCGCGCACCACCGCTGTCCTGCCGGAAGGACGTTCTTCCCGCCGATTCGGGCCTCGCTGAGCAAGTTGCCGGCCTTCCTCGGGAGGGAGAACTGGGCGCGGCCGGTATCGACGATCACGGCCTCGGCTGTTTCCTGAACCTGCACGCGCTGGGCAGGTGCTGCCGTCGCCTTCACGTCGGCGCCGTAGTGAAGCACGTAGCGGCTCTCCGCGCCGCCATTGACCGAGACCGGGAAGGAGACGACAGCCGACTGCAGGCTCCCATCCGGCCAGCGCGTGACCACCCGCGTCTGCACCGGCAAGTCGGTCCCGATAGCGTCTTGCACGCCGACGTTCGCCTCCGACTTGAGCGCGCCGTACGCGAACGGGACCGCTTGGGAGGCAGTCTCGTTCTTGCGACCGGCGCCGACGGGCTCCTTCACTGTGAGCGCGACGATCTCGTGCTTCGCTACGGGGCCAGCGGCGTAGTAGGGTGCTCGTTTCGTGGCAGCGGCGTCGGCGCCGGTGAGGTCGGCCGGGAGGATCGCCAGTTCCGAGACGGCGACAGCCTCCTCGCCGTCGCGGGTCGCGGCGATCTCGATTACGTCGCCGGTCTTCAACTCCACCTTCGGCGTCGGCAGGTAGTAGTGCCGGAAGTCGTCAGCCGACAGCGTCGCTTGTTGCACGGTCCGGCCGTTGACCCGAATCGCGACCTCAGACTGGGCGTAGGCTTCATCGCGCAGCCCGAGCGCAAGGAGATACTCGCTTTCGGGCAGCTCTGTGCAAGTGTGCTTGAGGGTCCCGCTGGCTTGTCGCAGCACAACGGCGCCGGCTTCTGCCCTGAAGCCGGCGGCCGTCAGCCCTGTCGCCGGAATGCGCCGGAAGTCCGTCCGCACGTCCACGCAGCCGAAGAACGCCTCGGTCAGGAACTTGGCTTCGCCGCTGCCCTGCTTGTCGATCATCCGCAGCGCGACGCTCACTTCGCGCTTGCCCGAAGCCGCGTTGGTGATGTCGTGCCACTGGATCCGCTCCACGGCCGGGTTCGGGTTGAGCCCCAGCACGTCTTCCTCGTGGACCACTTCGCCGTCCACCAGCACCTGCCGGAAGCGCATGCCCTTCTTCATGTTCTCCGTACTGCTGACGCGTCGGTCGCCGACCATCGTGGGATCGGTGCCGCCACAGTAGTCATCGCTCTGGTAGACGCGGAGCATCACCTGTGAGGCGTCCGCAGGAAGCGCCACCTTCCGCGCTACCTGACCGAAGCTGCCGGCCACCGAAGGAGCGTCGGGGTGGGAGATCGTGAACACGCCGCGCCGGTCGCACTTGCCGGTGAAGGCGCCCTTCGAGGTGAACTCCCACGCGGGGTCGTCCAGGCGCAGACCGTCGCGGCCTCGGGGCACGCGTAACAAATCCTCGAGCCGGTCGACGTACGCTTCGGGCCGCTTCCGGGGCTTGGCGGCTTTCGACCGCTCGACAGCCTCGCTCAGCGCGTATCGCACCAGATTCTCGAAGAGCCGCGCGCTGTCAGTATTGCGGTCGCCGCTGCTGTCCCTGAACCACCCATACGCCGGGATCATCTGGACCAGCACGATCCGGCCCTTGCCCCAGGCGCCCTCGACAATGCCGAAGTGTTGCCCCTGGTCGGCGGGCGTGCTCTTGTCCCACGGCTGCTGTTTGCCAGTTGAGAAGAGCGGCTTCCAGCCCTCACCCAAGTCGTAGCAGCCGGCGTATACCGACCCGCCGTGCACGTTGGCCAGCGCCTTCTCGTCGAGTTGGTGTGGAGTGTTGAAGATCGGGTGGTCGGGCACCAGTCGCTTGCCCGGCTGGTACGCAACATCCTGCCGCACTGAACTGGGCAGCCACGAGTCGGGCGATTGGGTACGGAACGCCAGGATCACGCCGCCATGCTCCACGAACCCTCGCAGCGACTCCGCCACCTGCGCCAGGCTCTGGCGCTCAATATCCATGCCGAGGACCAGCGCCCGGTAGTCGAACATGCTCTGCCTGCCGCGAACCAGGTCACCAACAGTCGCGACCTCATGTGGGATCTCGAGGGCGCGCAGCCCTTGCGTGACGTAGTTGTCCCGGTCGCCCAGAAACAGCACCGGCGTCGGCACGGCAGCGCAAGCGGGGGACGTGAGAAGTAGCAACGGAAGTGACAACATGGGTCGGTCCTCCTTGTGACGGCACTATGCCGAGGCAAAGCTCTGGCGCGCGAGCTTCAGCCACAGGTCAATCCGGTCGAGGAACTCGCGCTCGCCGTGGAGCGGCGTGAGCCCCGACGTGCCAAGGGTGAAGCTGCGGGTGGTGCCCCGAAGGGTATCTGCTTTGGCGCGGAGCTTCGCGAGCATCGTCTCCGGCGAGTCGATGACTACATCGTTGGGATGAACGGCCAGGCGCAGGTGCTTCGACTCGGGCAGGTTCTCGAGCGCCTGCGAGAGGTCCATCCAAGGGCTGACTTCGTAGCCGTTGAGCGTCTTGATCTGCAGCATGTGCTCATGGAACGGAGCCTGATCGCCGCAGGAGTGGAAGCCGACCAACTCGCCGTGGAACGCCTCGATCTCCAGGTAGCGGGGCAAGATGAAGTCGGCGAAAATGCCTGGCGAGACGTACGGGCAGGCGACCCAGTCGTCGGCGATGGCCGTGGGTCCCACCTCGGTGCCGAGGTACGCCGCCGCTTCCACGCACCAGCGGTAGCGCTCTTCGACCAGGAGCTTCATGAGGTCGTGGACGAACTCCGGCCGCTCCAACGTGTCGAGTAGGAGGTTCTCGTAGCCTCGGAGCTGCACAGCGATGTCGAATCCGCCGCGGTTCCAGCCGAAGAAGCCAATGCTCACGCGCCCGTTCGCCAGCGCCACCAGGTCCTCGTGCCAGCGCAGCATTCGCGGCATCCAGCCGGAGGTGCGGAAGTCCACCGGCCCCAGCAGCGACAGGTCCGGGGCCCGCGTCATCGCGTGATCGGTCTGCAAGATCGGCCCACCGTGGCTGCGTACGCCAAGGCTGAGCCCGAAGAAGGTGTACTCCGGGTAGTGCCCCAGCCACGCGGGCACCCACGAGTTGAGCGGCGCGTCGTCGTTGATATGCTCGAAGCGCCAGAGCTTCTGTCGGAGCTGCTGCTCCAGATAGAAGAGCGGGTCGGTGAAGTACCGCTGCGGGTCGTAGCCGAACAAGGAAACCCAACCGATGGGATCCTCCATGTCGACGCTGAGCGGCGGCTTCGCCTGGCGGTGCAGGCGCGCCTGGTTGCGCTCTGAAGCCTCCGCTTCCTTGAGCTGGTCGAGAAGCTGGTCGAGGGTGGACGTGTCTGCTGTGGTGGGCATGTGGTGAACACCTCACTCCTTCGGCGGATTGTACAGCTCGATCTCCCACACCCGCGCCGTCTCGCCTTCGGCGGCGGTGATGAGGAGGCGGACCTCGCTCGCGCGGGTTTCGGGGAAGCGGGCGCTCCAGTCGAACTTGGCGTTGCCCGTCACCTTTGTGCCCTCAACGTCTCTCCACTCGGCGCCCGCAAGGTATTGCAGTACGAAGTCCGCCAACGGCGCCGACAGGTTGCCGCCACCCTCCCGGTAGCCGGAAATGATCCGCGCGGCGCCGAACGACTGCGGTTGGTCCCACGCGAGTTCCACGTGTTGCGGTAGCGCCCGCTCGCTCACCCAGCGGAGGTCGTTGTTGTAGACGTCCGTCTGGCCGTCATTGACGTGGATTGCGGGGTACTTTGTGGGATCAAGACAACTGGAGACGGTGACCTGCGCCGTGCGTGCGACGTTGTCGCCGGCGCCGCTGAGCCAGTCGGGAGGGTCCAGTCCGGCGGTGGGCGGGAGGTTGCCAACGCCCTTCTTCATGAGTTCCTTCAGCTCGTCCAAGTGGCTTTCGTAGACGCTGCGGGGGTCGGCTTGGTGCTGCTTGCACAGTGAGGCAGCCATGCCCACGATTTCGCCCATCATGCCGCAGGTGCGCATGACGCGGACGGTTCCCAGCGCCTCATGGGTCACGCTGATATCGCGCCCGGCCAGGAAGAGGTTGGGAACATTGCGCGAGTAGAGGCAGCGATACGGCACCCAGTAGGGCGGCCGGAACTGCGGGTGCGGCTCGACCCGCGAGATGAATTCGTCGCCCGCGAAGCCTTCGCCGTAGCGCGGGTCGGGGAGATGCAGGTCGATGCTCCACGTGCTGGGGACGCACCCGTCGGGGTACTCCTTTGCGGAGACGACGTCGTCCTGCGTCAACACCACGTCGCCCAGGAGGCGGCGCGACTCGCGTTTGCCGGCGACGTAGGCGGCCCATGCCAGTTCGTGGTTGGGGTACAGCTTGCGCCCGTTCTTCAAGCAGTCCCACGCGCCGTACATGGCGCGCAGGTTGGTGTCGCGGATGTACTCGCCCTGTCTGAGGGGGTCATGGGCGAACCCGCTTTCCCAGTACCATTTGCCCAACTGCTCGAGCTTGTCCGGGAAGGGCTTGCCCGTTAGGTCGAAAGCCCACGGGCAGCGCGGGAACGGCGCCGGCCTCCCCGTATCGACTACGTCCCACAGATTGCTCGGGCCCATGTGCCCCGGCACGGTCATCTCGCAGTCCGCTCCGGCCAACGCGCCGAGGCACCCGTCGCCCGTGCAGTCGGCGAACCACCGGCCGACGAACCGCCGCCGCCGCCCCGTCGTCACTTCTTGGGCGACCACTGCACGGAGGCACCCGCCGTCTACCTCCACCTCGTTGGCGCGGCAGTTCAGGTACAGCCGGGCGTGCGGCTCGGCGTCGACCAAGGCGCGCTTCTTGTCGTCTTCGTACATCGCCGCAGTACCGGGATGTCCTCGCTGCGCTTGGTCCAGCTCGCGGACCACGTCCCCGACGCGCGGGTAGGGCGGATGGTTAGTAGTGCCGTTGAGCCAGACGCGCACCTCAGAACTGTTGTTGCCGCCCAATACCGGCCGGTCCTGAATGAGCGCCACCTCGGCGCCCAACCGCGCCGCCGCGAGCGTAGCAGCCGTGCCCGCGATCCCACCCCCTACAACGACCAGGTCGAACGTGCCGACCTCCAGGGGCTTGTCCGGAAGCCGGAGCGCCGTCCGGCGGAACTGCGCCATCGCCGCGCCTTCATTGGGCAACGCGAAGTTGTGAACGGTACTGAACACGATCGCGTCGCACCGGGCCTCGAACCCGGTCAGATCGTGCAACGCGACGCCCACACTGGTTCCGCCGATGTCGACCAGCCCGCCATCCTGCCAGTGCCACTCCGCCCCCTCTGTGCCGAAGACCGTCTCCAGGGCCCTGCCCTCGACCAACACCTGGAATCGCCCCGGCGCGCCGGCGGCCTTCCACGGCGCCACCCAGTCGCGCGTCCGCACGAACACGTGGTATCGGCCGGGCGCGGGGAATGCGACCGTCGTGCTGGCGTCCGCGACCGGCACGCCCAGACCGTGGGCCAGCACGAACGGCGATCCCATCTGGTCCATGAATTGCTGGTCGATCACCCAACCGCCGAGATTGCGGAAGCCTTCGGTCTCAACCAGGACGGTCTGGGCGGTGGCAGCCGGGGCGAAGCCGAGCGTCAGACCGATCAGCGGCGCCACCGTGAAGACACAGCGGGAGAAGCGTTTCATCTCGTCGTCCCTTCCTCCTCCGACGGCGTTAGAGCCGGTACGCCTCGACGGCATTGCCGCCGAGAATCTCCTCCTGCTCCGCGTCCGACAGTCTGGAAACGAAGCGCGACACAATCTCGTGCCAGCGCCCGTAGCTGCAGGCAACCAGGCATACCGGCCAGTCGGAGCCGAACATCAGCCGGTCTGGGCCGAAGGCGTCGAGCACTACCTCCATGTACGGGCGGAGTTGGTCTTCCGTCCACGCGTGGAGGTCCGCCTCGGTGACCATGCCCGAGAGCTTGCAGTAGACGTTCTCCCGCCTGGCCAGCTCGGCGAGGTTCTCGGCCCACGGCGAGAGCACGTTGTCCTTGATCCGCGGCTTGGCGACGTGGTCGACGACGAATACCTGGTCGGGGTGGCGATCCACCAGCTCGACCGTCTGCGGTAGGTGCCGCTCGAAGATCAGCAGGTCGTAGGCCAGCCCGAACGCCTTGAGCTGCGCCAGCCCCGCGTTGAAGTCGCTGCGCAGCATGTAGAGGTCGTCTGCCTCGTCGTGTAGCACGTGCCGGATCCCTTTGAGCTTGGGGTGCTGCGCGAACCGCCCCAAGTCTGCCTTCACGTCTGGCGAGACCAACGGCACCCACCCGACGACTCCCTTGAGGAAGTCGTGCTCCCCCGCCAGCTCCAGGAGCCACTCTGTCTCCTCCACCTTCTGCCGCGCCTGAACCGACACGACGCCCTCGACCCGCGCCGCCCGAATCTCCGCCTCCAGATCGTCCGGGCCGAAGCTGCGCCGTAGCACCGACATCTCGTCGCGGACGCCCGGCGTCCGCGGGCCAATCCAACCGTACTCCTCGACGTTGTACCGCCAGAAATGGTGATGGGTATCGATGGTCATGTTCGCTGCCTCAGTCACTTCAGGAACAGCCCCGAGAACGCCACGTAGCACGCCACCATCCCAGCCGCTCCCACCCCGTACCAAAGCGCCAAGTTGCGGGGCCACGGCGTTCCGAGGTTATCGAAGAGCCGGATGGAGCTCCAGTCAATAGTCAGGTCGGGCGTGACCTTCTCCGCCGGGGGCGGCGCGGTGCCCAAACTGACGAAGACGTGCACCAGCACGCAGAACAGCCAGGTAATTGAGGAGCGCAACGTGAATGCCACCGGCACCGTCAACCGCTCGAACACTCCGTACTGCAGGAACACGCTGAAGGCGATTCCGGTCACGATGGTCCAGACGGCCGCTTTCCCGGTGGCCCGTTTCCACAGGATGCCGACCAGGAAGAGGGCGGCGAATGGCGGGGCAAAGTGGGCGTAGAGGTTCTGGATGTACACGAACACGCCTTGCCCCAAGCGACCGATCTGCGGCGCAATGAGCACTGCGATCAACAGGACCACTGCCGACAACCACCTTCCCAGTCGCGCCAGCGCGTCCTTGGGAACGTCGGGGCGGAGGAACTTCTTGTAGAGATCAAGCGTGAGGATGGTGGAGGTCGAGTTCAAAACCGAGTCGACCGTCGACTGGATGGCCCCAAAGAGCGCCGCCAACAGCAGCCCCTTCAGCCCGACATGCACCAGCGTGGTGACCAGCACGGCGTAGGTCTTGTCGATCTGCTGCTGGTCGGTCAGATCCGGCTTCATGGCGAAGTAGATGAGCCCCGGAATGACGACGATGAACGGCAACCCGATCTTCATGAACATCGCGAGCACGATGCCCATTCGCGCCTGCCAGTCGTCCTTGGCCGCGAGCACACGCTGGACCATGAACTGGTTGATGCAGTTGTACCAAATGCTGATGGCCAGCCAGTTGGTGAAGATAGTGATCCACGGTACCAGCGGATGGATCAGCGGCTGGAACACGTCCAGGCGGTGGTAGGTAGTGCCGTTGAGCAGTGCCTTGCCCGAGGCGGCTACAGCCGCCGCCCAGGCGCCATCGTGACCGAGATTGCGGGCGATCATGGTATGCCACCCCGCGACGACGCCGGCGCCGTCGCCCAATGCGCGCAACCCCAACAGCGTCACCAGGACGCCGCCGAGAACCATGACGACGGTCTGGAACAGGTCGGTCCACGCGACCGACCGCAGTCCGCCGTAGATGGCGTAGCTCCCCGCGGTCACGGCCATCACCACGACGCCGACCCAGAGCGGCCAGCCGAACATCTCCTGCAGCCCCAGCGCAGCCGCATACAACACCGCCGCCAGAAACGCCGTGATGTTGGCGACTACCGTCAGCAGCGCAAACAGCAGCCGGCACGTCGGGTTGTAGCGCCGCTCCAGGAACTCCGGCGCGGTGAACACCCGGCTGGCCAGCAGGAACGGGATGAACAGCCAGATGAGCACGGAAAACGCGAACAGGTTCCCCCACTCCCACTGGGCTACGCAGATGCCGTACACATACGCCGCCCCCACCATCCCAATGAAGTGCTCCGTCGAGATGTTCGACCCAATGAACGACGCCCCCACCACATACCACGGCAGCGACCTCCCGGCCAGAAAGTAGTCCTCACTGCTGTCGCCCGCATGTCGCCCGGCAACGAGCCCCACTGCGATGAGCACGAGGAAGTAGAGGACGAAGACGGTTAGATCGATGGCGTGGAGGTTCTGCATGGTCCTCTCTGATTCGCTCGGCGACGCCGGTGACCTGCCGCGATTGAGGACCTACGTCTGGCTCCGCCGCGCACGGCGCCTCCGGAAGAACGCCACGCCGAGGCGCGAGTGTCGCGACTAATACTACAACCGTACTTAGCTCGGGGCAGGTCTCCGACCGCCCCGAAACGCTTGACCGGAAGGTCTCAAAGGGCTGCGAATCCACGGGATTCGAGGAGACCTGTCGGTCCGGGGAGCGGCGG
>Ga0210024_1003228_pt1 | contig 13610 bp, 12 predicted proteins | sample CryGeymeta201525_FD_183988 | JGI IMG/M metagenome (GOLD analysis project Ga0210024, IMG submission 183988) | Groundwater microbial communities from Crystal Geyser aquifers in Utah, USA - Crystal Geyser metaG 2015-25 (SPAdes) (version 2) | ecosystem: Environmental > Aquatic > Deep subsurface >... | reverse complement strand
ACCCAGGAATCTGGATGACATTGTGCAGGAACTTCATGATGAGGCATTTTCAACTTTCAACTGTCTCGATTGTGCCAACTGTTGCAAAACCATTGGGCCTCGCTTAATCGACAAAGATATTGAACGACTTGCCAAACACCTGAAAATGAAAATTTCGGATTTTATCGAAAAATATATTCTGACCGATGAGGACGGCGATTTTGTTTTCAGGGAACACCCGTGCCCGTTTTTATTGCCCGACAATTACTGCATGGTTTACGAAAACCGCCCAAAAGCCTGCCGCGAATATCCGCACACCGACCGAAAACGTTTTTACCAGATTCTCGATCTCTCGCACAAAAACTGCGAAACCTGCCCTGTGGTTTTTGAAATATTTGAGGAGTTGAAAAAAGAAAATAAGTAACTTGTGCCAATAAATTCTGATAAGAGAAAAACGTATGGGTTACATGGGTTTTGGTTTACAACGATGGATTACCACAATGAAGCCCCGAAAATATTTTGGGAAAAGGAACAATCCAAATATTGAACATTTGGAAAACATTGCAGGGCACGACATATTGGATTACTACCATCTAAAACCAAAAAAACTCGAAAAATTACTACAGAAAAAATACTCAATAGAGGATTCAGAAAAGTTCAAAAATGAACTGGCCAGCCAAAACAAAAAACAAAGTTTTTACGCGCTGTTGGTAATTATTTTTGCATTAGCTGTTATGGGTGCACTCTTGTTTTATCTTTCTGAAAAATTCAATTGGTTTTAAAACAACATTATTTTTGTGTAAAACAATTCATTCAGCTCGGAATTTAGCTAAATTCATGGGAAAGTACACCCGATTTAATCCTTCTTATTTATTTAGCGCTGTCAAGTCTAAAGACGTTGACAGGTTGCTTGCATTGCAGACTTGTCAGCGTACGAAGCTCCTGACAACGTCACACAATTAACCATAAGAACCAACCAAAATTATAATACAATCTTTCAAGGTTATAATAATTAAATATCTTTGGCGTTTTACTGAAAACGTGATATTTCGAATGAAGCAAAAATATTACCTCGTCATTTTATTTTGTATAACAATGCTTGCAGGAAAAGCCCAGATTGGCGGTGAAAATACATACCAGTTTCTTGAGCTTACCAACTCGGCGCGAATTGCTGCTTTGGGCGGAAATCAAATTGCACTTTTAGATTCTACAGATTTAAATTTACCTTATCACAACCCGGCTTCGCTGCACAAATCGATGGAAGATAAGGTTTTGGTGAATTACGTGAATTATATGGCCGACATCAATTACGGTTATGCTTCCTTCTCGAAATCGTTTGACAGTATTGGGAATTTTGCACTTGGAATTCATTACATCAATTACGGAAAATTCCTGGAAGCCACCGAGTTTGGCGAACTAACCGGCAATGAATTTAAAGCGGCCGAATATGCGTTTCACATCATTTATTCAAATAATTATAAACGGTTGAATTATGGCGCTTCACTCAAACCAATCCTTTCGGTTTTCGAGAGTTACCAGTCGTTCGGCTTAGCTGCCGATTTTGGAATCAGCATTGCAAGTAAAAGTAAATACACCAATGTTTCGTTGGTAGCCCGCAATGTGGGTTCGCAAATTACAACTTATTATGACGATGGTAACTATGAAAAAATCCCTTTTAATTTACAGGCCGGAATCAGCCGACGTTTAAAACATGCCCCAATAAACCTGGCGCTTAACATGCAATATTTAAATCATTGGGATTTGGGAACTCCATATCCTGAAAAAAGTGATGATGAACTGGATTTTTTTGAACGCGAAGAAAGTTTTGGCAAACAAATTATGCGGCATTTGGTTTTTGGGGCTGAAATTCTGCCATCAGAAAATTTTATCATCAGGGCGGGGTATAATTATCAGCGCAGGCAGGAATTAAAGTTCAATGAAAGACCTGGGATGGTCGGTTTTTCAGCAGGTTTTGGGTTGAAAATCAAACGTTTCAGTCTCGATTATGCCATTTCACAATATCATCTTGCCGGTTCGTCAAACCTGTTTTCTTTGGCAATAAACATCAATAACAAGTTCTAATTTGCATCAATGGAAAAAGACGAAATTGTCTGATTTAAAAAATCGACTATCTTTGTTTTTTTTAGATGATTAGATATTAGTATTGAGTACTGAAACAAGGTTCAATGCAAATCAAAAGGAAAAAAATGGCAACCAAAAAAATTATAATTACAATTGACGGGCACTCATCGTGCGGAAAAAGTACAATGGCAAAATCGATTGCACAGGAACTCGGGTACATTTACATCGACAGTGGCGCGATGTACCGCGTTGTTACTTTGTACGCACTCCGAAATGGATTGATTAACAGTGGTGTGCCCGATACTTCGAAAATTGTTGCTGAATTAAAAAATATAAAAATCACATTTAAGTGGGATGAAGTTTTGGGCAAAAACACCACTTTTTTGAATGGCGAAAATGTGGAAGAGGAAATCCGCCGGCTGGAAGTTTCAGAAAATGTAAGCCCAATCAGCACTATTGCTGAAGTTCGGCATGAAATGGTAAAGCAACAGCGCGAAAACGGCAAAAACAAAGGAATTGTGATGGATGGCCGCGATATCGGGACAGTTGTTTTTCCCGATGCGGAATTAAAGATTTTTATGACTGCATCGCCCGAAATCAGGGCACAGCGTCGATTTTTGGAGTTAAAGGGAAAAGGGCAGGATGTTGATTTTAATTCAATTTTGCATAACGTGGAAGGCCGCGATGAGATCGACTCGAACCGTGATGTCAGCCCCCTGAAAAGAGCCGATGATGCGCTTATTCTGGATAACAGTTTTTTATCGCGTGAGGAGCAGTTGAAATGGACATTGGAAAAAGTAAAAGAAATTACAGAGCAAATATGATAGTGGAGATTGATAAAAAGTCGGGATTTTGCTTTGGCGTAATCAATGCAATCCGGGCAGCCGAAAATGAACTGAATGATTCAAAAAATTTGTATTCTTTAGGCGACATTGTTCATAACGGAAAAGAAGTGGAACGTTTGGAAAAAATGGGATTGAAATCAATCTCAAAAGAAGAATTTTTTACGCTGAAAGATTGCAAAGTTTTAATTCGGGCACATGGCGAACCGCCTGAAACTTATGAATATGCAAAGCAAAACAACATCGAGTTAATTGATGCAACCTGCCCTGTGGTGCTTACATTGCAGGAAAAAGTTAAAAGGTCTTACGAATCAAAAATCGAACAGCAGGGACAGGTAGTAATTTATGGCAAAAAAGGTCATGCCGAAATTGAAGGATTAAACGGCCAGACCGATCACACTGCAATAATAGTTGAAAGCATGGCTGAAATCGACAAAATAGATACTACAAAGCCAGTTTCACTGTACTCGCAAACTACAAAACGGCTTGAAGATTTTTATCAAATTGCAGGTCTTGTAAAATCCAAAATGCAACCCGGAGTCCCCGTAGAAATTAAAGACACCATTTGTAGGCAGGTTTCAAACCGGGTACCCAACCTTAAAATTTTCTCAAAAAATTATGATTTGATTTTGTTTGTAGCTGGTAAAAAGAGTTCAAACGGACAATACTTGTTCGGTATATGCAAAGAGGAAAATTCAAATTCTTTTATCATTTCCAGAACCGATGAGATTCAGAAGGAGTGGTTTTCCGGGGTCAATTCGGTTGGAATCTGTGGGGCAACATCAACACCAAACTGGTTAATGGAAGAAGTAGCTGAATGGGTGAACACCAATTTTAATTAAATTCGGGTGTCGCGGTTTTTAACCGCGATTTATTATCCATTTGCAGTTTTTAACTATGATTATTTTTCGGCGATTGCAAATCGCCGCACCCAACATATTCAAATCATTTATTTGAACTATTTTTGGTTCATATTTAATCATTGCCAATGCCGGAACTTTTTGCACAGGTACTTTTACCACTTTCGTTGCACGATTCTTACACTTACAAAGTGCCCGAAATACTGCACTCCGAAATAAAACCGGGGCAGCGTGTGATTGTGCAATTTGGCCAAAAGAAATATTATGCAGCACTGGTTTTTTCACTATCGCATTCGAAACCTGAAAATATTGAAGTCAAAGATATTCAGCAGATTCTGGATAACGAACCGGTGGTTTTTGCCAAAAATTTTGAGCTTTGGGAATGGATTGCCAAATATTATTGCTGTACGCTGGGCGATGTTTTCAGGGCTGCGTTGCCAACCGGATTAAAACTTGAAAGCAAATCGAAAGTTTTTTCAACAGGCATCGTTACAAATTTCGAACTTTCCGAAAAGGAAGCAGTTATTATCAGCCAGGTTGAACAAGATGTTGTATTACTCGATGATTTGCAAAAACGACTTGGAACAAAGTTTTCATACACAGCGTTAAAATCGTTACTGGCAAAAAACCTCATTTTTATTGAGGAGCAGGTTAACGAAAAGTACAAACCCAAAACTGAAACGCTTGTCCGTATTCATCCTTCAATTAAAACAGAAACGATTCTTGAAGTTAAAATCAGCGAATTGCAAAAAGCAAAAAAACAAGCAGCTCTGTTAGTTCATTTTTGTAATAAAACCAATGCTTTCGACAACAATTTAAGTTCTTCAATTTCGAAAAAAGAGCTATTTGAGGGCACGAATTTTAGCGCTGCAATTTTAAGTGAGTTGTGTAAAAAGGAGATAATAATTCAGTTTGAAAATCAGGTTTCGCGGATTGAAAAGGATGAAACCACCCAGGTTGATATTAATTTACTAAACAACCATCAGGAAGAAGCGCTGAAACAAATTAAAACAGCTTTTGAAACCAAACAGGTGGCGCTTATTCATGGAATTACGTCCAGCGGTAAAACCGAAATTTACATTCATCTTATCGATGAAAGCATAAAATCAGGCAGGCAGGCGCTTTATCTTGTCCCTGAAATAGCTTTAACAACACAAATAATCAGGCGGTTAAAAAATGTTTTTGGCGAAAAAGTGGGCATTTATCATTCAAAACTCAACAGTGCGGAGCGGGTTGAAATATGGGAAAAAGTGCTTCAGTTTAAAACAGAACCCGCAAAAGGTTACCAGGTTGTTTTGGGGGCGCGATCGGCAGTGTTTTTACCCTTTTCAAACCTGGGAATGGTGATTGTGGATGAAGAGCACGAAAACTCCTTCAAGCAATTTGACCCTGCACCAAGATACAATGCGCGCGACATGGCCGTTGTACTTGGTCATCAGCACAATGCAAAGGTTTTACTGGGTTCGGCAACCCCGTCGTTTGAGAGTTACTTTAATGCCATGCACGGCAAATACGCATTGGTGAACTTGTTTAAACGTCACGCCGATATTGAGTTGCCTGAGATTATGGTAGCCGATGTAAAACGCGCATATAAACGAAAACAGATGCATTCAATTCTGACCCCCGAATTGTTCAGTCAAATGGAAAATGCACTTGAAAATGGAGAACAAATTATTCTGTTCCAAAACCGGCGCGGTTACTCACCTTTTGTGGAGTGTTTCAGTTGCGGGTGGATTCCGAAATGCCAAAATTGCGATGTGAGTTTAACTTACCATAAATTCAATAACCGGTTAACCTGTCATTACTGTGGCTTTAGCCAGGCGCTTCACAATTCATGCGACAGTTGTGGATCGCCAGAAGTTAAAACACGCGGTTTCGGCACCGAGAAAATTGAAGATGAAATAAAATCGCTGTTTAAAAATGCCCGGATTGCCCGCATGGATTTAGACACAACACAAAACAAACATGCTTTCGAAAAAATTATACACAACCTCGAAACCAGGAAAACGGATATTTTGGTTGGCACACAAATGGTTACCAAAGGATTGGATTTTGATCACGTGAGCGTGGTAGGTATTTTAAACGCCGACAATCTTATCAATTTCCCCGATTTCAGGGCACACGAGCGGGCTTACCAGTTAATTTCTCAGGTGAGTGGCCGTGCCGGCCGAAAACACAACCGCGGAAAGGTTGTTATTCAAACTTCTCAACCCGAACATCCGTTAATCAGCTTCATTAAAAATCAGGATTTTAACGGTTTCCTCAAAACGCAATTGCACGAAAGAAAACTGTTTAATTACCCGCCATTTTCAAGGTTGATTAAAATTGCGGTAAAACACAAAAACATTGAAACCGTTGCACGTGCCTCAGAAATGCTTGCATCCGAACTCCGAAAAAACAAGTCATTGATTGTTTTGGGGCCTGAATTTCCGTTAATCAGCCGGATTCAGCTTTGGTATCAAAAAGAAATCTGGCTGAAAATTGACCGAAAACACAATTCTGACCTTGTTAAATCCTTTGTTGTTCAATCCGTACAAGAAACGAAACAATCTCCGAATAACAGCAGTTGCATGTTTAATATCGATGTTGACCCTTTTTAATCTCATATTTTTTAGCTTTGTGCCACCAATTTAAATCGGGTGAATAATCAGGAAATAAATCAGATATTCGAAAAGTTCAAACAGCTAAATGTGGTTGTAATTGGCGATGTGATGGTCGATTCGTACCTGTGGGGAAAAGTCGATCGTGTTTCGCCTGAAGCGCCTGTTCCGGTAGTTTCGGTTCTCACCCGCGAAAACCGGCTTGGCGGTGCGGCAAATGTATCGCTGAATATCAAAGCGCTGGGTGCAATTCCCTGGTTGTTTTCGGTTGTTGGCGATGATGACAAAGGGAGAAAATTCAAAAAACTTTTGTGTAAAGAGGAATTATCGTGCGATGGAATTTTTGTGGATCCGAACCGGGTTACCACCGTGAAAAGCCGAATTATCAGCAAGGGACAGCACATTGCACGGGTTGACGAAGAATCGGTTGAAAATATTGATCCTGTTTTGGAGGCCAAAATTGTTTCAGCAATAGAAAAACTCCTCAACAAAAAAGAGATCGATGTAATTATTTTTGTTGATTACGATAAAGGTGTAATCACACCAACTTTATTCGATCGGGTCAATGAAATAGCCATTTCTAAGGATATTCCAACGGCAGTTGATCCTAAAAAACGAAATTTTAAACATTATAAAAATGTATCGCTCTTCAAACCCAATTTTAAGGAGTTTACCGATGGTGTTGGCGTTACGGTTGAAAAAAACGATTTTGACACAATCAGGCAGCTTGCCGGGGCATACAAACAAAAACAAAATCTGAAAATTATTTTTATCACACTTTCAGAGTTGGGAGTTTTAATCAGTAACGGTGTTCAGGAGCAGTATTTTCCGGCAAATATTCGTTATGTGGCCGATGTTTCCGGGGCTGGCGATACAGTTATCAGCGTGGCAAGCCTGGCTTTGGCAACGGGTTTAAACCCCGAAGTCATAGCATGGATGTCGAATTTTGCAGGTGGCCTGGTTTGTGAAAAAACAGGAGTTGTACCGATAAATAAAGATCAACTCATTAACGAAATGTTATCACAAAAATCAACTCTTTTTTAATTGATTATCAATTGGTTATATAGAGTAAACCGGTATCGTTAAAAAAACGGAATGAGGTTTATTTGAAATTGTTAACTTTGAAGCCATTCAAATTTAAAATTAGTGCAATCAGATGGGAAAAATTATATCGTTGGCAAACCAGAAAGGCGGCGTGGGTAAAACAACCACCACAATAAACCTTGCAGCCAGCCTGGCAGTTTTGGAACAAAAAGTACTGATAATTGATGCCGACCCTCAGGCAAATGCAACATCAGGATTGGGATTTGACCTGAAAAATATTCAATCGAGTATTTACGAATGTATTGTAGATGAGGTGGATGCAGAAAAGGTTATTATGAAAACCGATATTGCCAATCTGGATATCATTCCCTCGCACATTGATTTGGTTGGCGCCGAAATTGAAATGCTGAACCTGCCCAACCGCGAAAAAGTTTTAAAAAATGCAATTGAGCACCTGAAAGAAATTTACGATTTTATTTTTATCGATTGCTCGCCATCGCTGGGTCTGATAACGGTAAATGCCTTAACCGCATCCGATTCTGTAATTATTCCGGTCCAGTGCGAATATTTTGCGCTCGAAGGGTTGGGCAAGTTGCTGAATACCATTAAAATAATTCAGAACAGGCTGAATAAAGACCTTGAAATTGAAGGGTTTTTGCTTACCATGTTCGATGGCCGTTTAAACCTTTCGAACCAGGTTTACGAGGAAGTAAAACGTCATTTCCAGGAAATGGTTTTTGAAACTGTAATTCAGCGAAACGTTAAACTAGGCGAGGCCCCCAGTTATGGTAAACCGGTAATTTTGTACGACGCCAGTTCAAAAGGCTCGATTAGCCACATGAACCTGGCCCGCGAAATTTTACAACGAAATAAAATGACCCAGTTGGGCAAAGAAAAGAATATAATTATCAATTAATTTTTACGATGGTAAAGAGAAACGTACTTGGCAGGGGACTTGGGGCGCTGATGGATGATGCAGACAGAATGCAGCCGGGCGCAGGAATAAATGAAATTGAATTGTCGAGGATTGAAGCAAATCCATTTCAGCCACGAACCAAGTTTGACGAGGAATCATTAAAGGAGCTGGCCGAATCGATAAAGGAAATTGGTTTAATTCAGCCCATTACTCTGCGAAAGATTGCCGACAATAAATATCAAATCATAGCCGGAGAGCGGAGATTCAGGGCTGCGCAACTGGCTGGCATGGGTTCAATACCGGCATTTATCAGAAAAGCCAAAGATGAAGGGATGCTCGAAATGGCACTCGTTGAAAATATTCAGCGCGAAGATTTGGACGCCATCGAGATAGCCATGAGTTACCAGCGCCTGCTCGAGGAACTTGAATTTACACAGGAAGATCTTAGTTCGCGGGTTGGCAAGAAACGCTCCACAATTGCCAATTACCTGCGGTTATTAAAACTTCCGGCGGTCATTCAAAAGGGGTTAATCGATAAACAAATTTCGATGGGGCACGCGCGCGCCATTATCAATATTGAAAATCCGGAAAAACAAACGTTGATATTTAACCAGATTGTGAAAATGGGTTTGTCGGTGAGGCGCGTGGAAGAAATAGTGCGAAACCTGGACGATGAATTAAGCACGGAACCATCAGTTAGCGAAAAAGTTAAGATACCTAAAGAATATCAAAACCTGAAAATACAACTGGATAAAATATTGAGTTCCAAAATTGATATTTCGATGAACAGTCACGGAAGAGGGAAAATTGTAATCCCGTTTAAATCGGTGTCTGATTTGGAAAGAATTGTTAAAATAATTGAAAATCAAGAGTAAACTAATTTTTGCATACGGTTTACGGATGTAAACTTCTATTTTTGGGGAAATTTATACGGGTGGATTTATTTAAAAATATCATATTCGTTCTACTTGTTTTTGTTTCATGCAACCTTTACGGGCAGGTTCTGGAAGTTGATACCACTCAAATTACAGAAGTTCCGGTCGATTCCGTTCAAGTTCATTCACCTAAAAAGGCCACCATTTATTCAGCTATTTTGCCAGGATTGGGGCAGGCCTACAATAAAAAATACTGGAAAATTCCGTTAATTTATGCGGGTTTTGGAACAATCGGTTATTTTATTGGCTGGAACAATGGTTTTTACAGTACGTACAAACAAGCATACCGCGACCTGTCCGATAAAGACCCAAATACAAATTCTCACCTTAAAATTGAAGCATCTAAATATTACGATTTGGAAAATCCAACAGATTCTCTTAATTTCAAAACCGGTTTATCGAAGCAATCTGAGTATTACCGACGAAATCGCGACTTACTAGTTATCAGTATGGTCGGTTTTTATGGGCTCAACATTATTGATGCCAGCGTTGACGCTCACTTGTTTGATTTCGATATAAGCGAAGACCTGACCTTAAATTGGCAACCTGCAGTTAAAACCTTTGAAAATCAATTGGTTTACGGAATTAACTGCACGTTTAAATTTTAATAAATAGGATGAAAAAAGTAAAACTGATTATCATTGTGTTCACCCTTATTTTCAATATCGTTTCTGCCCAGGAACCCGAACTAATGCAAGATTCTGTTTTTTCGCTGGAAACAGATTCATCTTTAATTGAGAAAAAAATAGTGGATGAAGATTTAAGCGACATATTTTCATCGCAAATCGACAGTGCAACCAACAACTGGTTTTCGAAAAGTGCATTTGGCGGCGATTCACCTGAAGAGTCGTTTTTAGATGTTTATCCCACAAATATTCCCGACTCCGTTTATGTTCAGCGTCTTGAAAAAACAGAGCAAGTCATTGATCTTTCATACAATCCTGCCGTTTTGAGTTTTATAAAAATGTACACCGAACGTAAACGCGATCAGGTGGAACGGATGATTGGTTTGTCAGAATATTACTTTCCCATGTTTGAGGAAATTCTGGACAAACACGATTTGCCACTTGAGCTCAAATATCTTTCAATTATTGAGTCAGCCCTTGATCCGGAGGCAACGTCAAGGGTTGGGGCGATGGGATTATGGCAGTTTATGTATGGCACCGGTAAATTAATGGGGCTTGAAATTACCAGTTTTGTTGATGAACGACGCGATCCGGTAAAATCATCGGAAGCGGCAGCACAATATTTAAAATATCTGTATGATATTTATAATGATTGGCATCTGGCGATTGCAGCATACAATTGCGGGCCGGGCAACGTAAACAAAGCAATCCGGCGTTCAGGCGGAAAAACAAATTACTGGGAGTTGTATTACCTGCTGCCACGCGAAACCCGGGGATATGTTCCGCTGTTTATTGCGGCTGCATACATGATGAATTATTACGAAGAACACAACCTGAAACCGCAAATTCCTGCAATGCCAATTGATGTGGACACGATAATGGTAAATAACTACCTGCATTTCGACCAGTTAACGGCTACCCTCAATGTTGAAAAGGAATATTTACAGGCCTTAAATCCAATGTACCGGCGCGGGGTGATTCCTGCCAGCGAAAGCAAGCCTTATCCGATAGTTCTTCCACAAGAAAAGACTTTTGAATTTATAGAAAAGGATACTTTGGTTTTTACATACGAGCGCGAGCGCTATTTCCCCAACAACACGCTGGTTAATCCGGTTGAAAGTAGCTCGGGCTATTTTACACCGTCCGATGTGAAAGGGAAAGCCAAAATTGTTTACACAGTAAAAACCGGAGATACCGTTGGTGGAATTGCAGCAAGGTACAAGGTGAAACAAAATGATTTGGTTTACTGGAACAACATCAGGAAAAACCTGATACGCGTTGGGCAGAAACTGGCCATTTATGTTCCTGAAAAAGATAAATCGAAACATGCAAATTCGAGTACGGCAAGAGCTTCACAAAAGCAAACCAGTAATAATTCATCTGCCATAAATACAAGCATCGCAAATTCATCGACTGAGTTTGAATATTATACGGTTAGAAATGGTGACAATATCTGGAATATCTCGCAAAAATACGATGGCATTTCAAGCGATGATATTATGCATTTCAACAAAATCTCAAACGAAAAAGGGCTGGTTGTTGGACAGAAACTGAAAATTCCGAAGAAAACTTAGAGGTTATTTTTCTGACAACTTTACAAATTGAGCAGCCAGGTTTTTTCTTGAATATTTTTCGTAAGCACCCGATTCAACCATTAGTTTGTTTTTCTTAAAAAGCTGAAAATAATTTTGGAGTGCATTTTTAATTCCCTGTAAATCATCAAAATTCAGCGAAATACCTGAGTTAGTTTCTCTCAGTATTTCTGCAAAATCAGCATCGGTTGGGCCGAGCGCCAGAATTGGGCGCTGAAGGGCAATATATTCAAACATCTTGCCCGTAAGTATTCCTTTTACATTGGGTGCATTATTTAACGGCAGCAAAAGCACCTGCGATTTGCTCAATTCAACCAATCCTTTTTGGTGCGGGAGATGCTCGATTAAATTAAGGTTATCAGTCAGGTTGTTTTTTTGAATGTCGTTGATGACTGATAAATCGGTTTGGCCATAAAGTTTAATACGCAACAGATTTTTAAAATCCGGGTTTTCAATTGCAATTTCATTCATTGCCAGCCAAAGTGTTGCGGGGTTGCGGTCCTTGTTAAAAGCCCCGAAATGCGATATGGTAAAAGTTTTGTCGAGAGCGGGTTTTTCAAATTTGTAGTCCGAAGGGTCGTAACCGTTGGGGATGACTTCTATTTTACGGTTGGCAATTTTTTCAAGATCTGCAGCGCAGCTTGGACTTACCGTAACCACGTAGTCGGCAGCGGCAAGCACTTTTTTTTCAAGCTGCCGGTGTTTTCTGTCGGCCAGCCGGGTCAGCTTCAGTTTATGGTAAAAATCGATATCTGTCCACGGGTCGCGGAAATCAGCAATCCAGGGAATTTCAAATTTTTTTTTCAACCCGGGCGCAATCAGGTGCATACTGTGCGGCGGGCCGCTGGAAACAATCAGGTCAACCGGATTTTCTTTTAAATATTTGGTCAGAAATTTAACTGAAGGAGAGACCCAGAAAATACGTGGGTCGGGAATCAGAAAATTGCCGCGGATAAAAACTGAAAGCCTGCTTTTCCAACTCCCTTCTGATGCTTCGGAAATGTACCCGGCTTTGAATTTTGCGCCGCTTTTTTTGCCTGTCAGTTTGCGGTACAAATCGTAAGGTTCCCAGATTGGCGTTTTTATTTCGATGATTTCAGGATGGATTTCTTTCAGTAAACTTTCGTCAATCACCGATGGATCGGGATTTTCGGGAGTAAAAATAATGGGTTGCCAGCCCAGTTCGGGAAGAAATTTCGACATTTTCAGCCACCGCATTACACCTCCACCTCCACTGGGCGGCCAGTAATAGGTGATGATGAGAACTTTCTTCATGGTTTAAACCTCACAATTTAAAGAATTTGTAATATTCTAAATTAAACCCGAAGGGTTTGAATGTTTATAGCTTTAACAAACGACCAGGGTATTCGACCCCGGGGTCATACAAACATTTTGAATGATGGTCTATAAACATTTGATACCTCTGGTATCAATGTAAATCCAATATTTCAGTTTTTAACAGGTAATCAATTAATCAGTTTCATTTTGCTTTACGCCTTTCCTTTATAACTTCATCAGCAAAAGAGGTTTTACATTCCTTGAGCACATCCTGAGTTTCAGTAAAAGAAAAGTCAGACAGTGATAATCCGCTTTGTTTTTCCTTTTCAAAGGTAACAGTCACTTTAACTGGTTTTGCAAACTTAACCGGTTTGTCAAGTTTTAATCTTCCTTTATAATATGTACCTGTTAAAGTTGTCATGTGTTATGCTTTTCTCAAAAGTATAAAAATCTGAACAAACTACAACTTGCTAAACAACGTTTTATAACTAACTTGTTTTCCTATAATGCTTCCAATCTGACTGATCGCTACCCGTTCCTGTTCCATAGTATCGCGGTGACGGATGGTAACGGTGTTGTCTTCCAGGGTCTGGTTGTCAACGGTTACGCAAAAAGGCGTACCGATGGCATCCTGCCGGCGGTAACGTTTGCCAATCGAATCTTTTTCGTCGTACTGGCAGTTGAACTCAAATTTCAGGTCATCGATAATCTCGCGGGCAATTTCAGGCAGCCCGTCTTTTTTAACCAGCGGAAGAACAGCCAGTTTCACAGGTGCCAGTACCGGCGGTATTTTCAGCACTACGCGCATATCGTTTTCCAACTGTTCCTCGCAGTACGCAGCCGAAATAACCTGTAA
>Ga0210024_1003227_pt1 | contig 13611 bp, 8 predicted proteins | sample CryGeymeta201525_FD_183988 | JGI IMG/M metagenome (GOLD analysis project Ga0210024, IMG submission 183988) | Groundwater microbial communities from Crystal Geyser aquifers in Utah, USA - Crystal Geyser metaG 2015-25 (SPAdes) (version 2) | ecosystem: Environmental > Aquatic > Deep subsurface >... | reverse complement strand
AAACCTCTACATTTATTTAATCCTGTTCTTTTTTTACGGACTCTACGCCGCGGCCACCGAAGGAATTGCCAAAGCCTGGATTAGCAACATTACCGACCCAAAAGATACAGCCACTGCAATCGGGTCGTTTGCAGGTTTTCAAAGCCTGGCTGCCATGGTAGCCAGTTCGCTGGCAGGATTTATCTGGTTTTGGCTGGGCGCAGAAGTAGCATTTATATCAACTTCGGTAGTTACTGTACTGGTGATTTTCTATTTTGTTTTTATGATTAGAATGCCAAAAGCAGAAGCTGCTTAAAGTACCTCAATTGAAATTCAAAATTTTTATATCAAACTGTACACCTAATTTTTGTGAAGCAGCAGCAAGTTAATTCGCTGGAAGCGGACTTCCAACCGGAATATCGCAACGATGGAAAGGTTGTCCGTGCGCCGGATTTAACTCAGGCGGAGTTGCAGTTGCATTTACTACCGTTGGTTCATTTGATGCGGCTGGGGCCGGAACAGATGAAATTATTGCAGAATTATCCGCCTTTAACATTGTTTGGGGCGCCTGATTTTGTTGTTGAACCGGTATCGGTTTCAACTCTTTTTGCGCTGGTGAACAGGAAATCATTGTAACCAAAACAACTGAAATGAAAAAAGCCGCCTCAAATACTTGAGAACGGCCTTTTTATTTACATACTAACAACTAACAATCAATCCGGATATTTTGTGCTGTTTGCCAGCGCTTTGTATAGGTCTTTCATGTTGGTTACTGTTATATCGAATTCACCAGCCATAGCTGAACCGAGCTGTCCATATTTTACTTTATGCTGAACTTCGTTGGGTTTTGAACGGGTAAATTTACCGATCGACATGCCTTCAACAGTAATTGTTTTTGCATCGGCGCCATGACAACCGGCACAGTTTGCACTGTAAAAGGTATTTCCTGCTGCTTCGTTCCCATCTTTTCCAACATTGGCAAAAACAGATTTACCAGTAGGATAAGTTCCGGTGTAAGTAGCATCATACAATTGGGATACATCGAACATTCCTTCTTTCATAAATTTTACCATATCCCAGATTTGGGCGTCGGAGAGAATTTCGGTTAAACTGGGCATTTTATCTCCTTCAGTAGCGTTGGTGGCCGGGTCGTAAGTTGATAAATTATATGAAATTGACCGTCTGCCTGCTGTTTTTGTCATGGCTTCGTACAGTTCGGTGGAGGTCATGGTCTGCGCCAACTGGTAAAGGTTTATTCCGCTTATATTAGGCCGGGTGGTTTTTGGCCCCCGGTTGTTATAAGAACCTGCGTTTCCAAGCCCATCCCAACCATGACACTGTTTACACCTGAAAAAATCAGCGGAGGCATTAAACTTGGCAATGTTTGCATCGCTTTGGCTAAAACCGCTTTCGGAAGCCCAAAACTTGTCATACATTATCCCACCTTTGGCTAAATCTGCATTGTCGTATGCTACCTGCATGGGATCCGGATCGTCTCCGTTATCACATCCTGTAAAAACTGCAACAGATAAAAGTATCATCCCTGCTAAAATCAAATTCACTTTCTTCATAATCTTCATTTTTAAATCATTAATTGTTTGAAATCTTTTTATTTTTTTTGATTGTATTAATTAATCAATAGTTCTTCAAGTGTTTTGCTGTCCATGCATTCAACCAGCCGTTTATTTAGGTCGAACCAAAAGTCCTTGGTGGGGCAAATATTGGAACGCTTACATTCCATGGTTTCACAAGTGCAGTTCACCAACGATAACTCCGGGCTAAAAGCGCGGTAAACCTGGTAAACAGAAATATTGGAAGGCTTTTTTGCCAAAATGTAACCACTCCGTTTTCCAGCCTGATTCATAATTAAACCAGCATTTTTCAAACCTGAAATGATGGAATCGAGGTAATTCACTGGAATTTCCTGACGTTCGGAAATTTCTTTTTGAAGTACGGGTTCAGTATTTTTCGCTATTTCTATCATTACGCGGAGTCCGTAACGGATATTTGTATTTATTTTCATTATCCAAGTAATCCAAGTGAATTAGTTGGGTTCAAAAGTAAAGTTTATTTTTAATCAAAAAACAGAAGAGTGAAATTTGGATTTATTCTAAATAAAAATAAATCAGAAGGTTATCATCTCAATTAGTCAGCAGGCGAATTGAAGTCATCCGATGAATGAATGGCAACAAGTATTAATCAATTACTTCTACAGGCGTTAAACCCGATTTGTAATAAAGTTTATAACACAAAAATATGTATCAGTCGAATTGTTCGAAAGTATTCAGTAAATTGTACCCAAATTTTTTAAGCATGAATAGTGTTGAAGAACTTCTTAGCTGGTTAAAAACAACCTGGAATTTTGAATTGTTCAGTTTGGGTGAGAGCCCATTTACCACCAAAACTTTTCTTTTACTTATACTTTCACTTTTTTTGTTGTTTTACATATCATCAAAAATAAGAAAGGTATTGGTGAATAGAATTTTCCCGCGCTACGGGCTCGAAATTGGTATCAGTCAGTCGATAGCAACAATTCTGCGTTATGTGTTGATTATTATAGGTTTGATAATCATATTCCAGACCACAGGTATTGACTTAAGCGCGATTGGTTTGTTGATTGGGGCGCTCGGTGTTGGTATCGGTTTTGGCCTTCAAAATATCACCAACAATTTCATCAGTGGTTTAATCATCCTGTTCGAAAGGCCAATAAAGGTTGGCGACCGGATTGAGATAGACGACCTTGCAGGCAATATCGTCGATATTTCGGCCCGGGCAACCACCATTATCACCAACGACAATATTGCTGTTATTGTTCCCAACTCCGATTTTATTAATAACCGGGTGATAAACTGGAGCCACAATAACAAAGAAGTAAGGTTAAATTTTCCGGTTGGCGTATCGTATAACGAGGATCCTGAGAAGATACGAAAGTTGCTTACCGAAGTGGTCAATGAAAATCATGGCGTTTTAAGTTCGCCGGAACCATACATTCGTTTTGAAGGTTTTGGCGACAGTAGTTTGAATTTTGACGTTCTGGTCTGGACTTCAGAATACATCGACCGGCCAAAGATTTTAAGAAGTGAATTGTATTATGAGATATTCGCAAAGTTTAAAGAACACAATATTGAGATTCCTTTTCCACAGCAAGACATTCATTTGAAATCGGGATTTGAAAAAATTGTTGACAAAACTGAGAATTAAGATTTAAAACATGGCTAAAGCAAAAAAATTTGGCGCTTTTGGTGGCGTGTTTACTCCTTCCATTCTTACACTACTGGGGGTAATAATGTATCTGCGACTTCCCTGGATTGTGGGGCAAGCAGGGCTTTGGGCCACTTTGGGGATTATTTTCGTGGCACATATTATTTCTGGCAGCACCGGACTTAGCGTGGCATCCATCGCCACCGACAAAAAAGTAGAAACCGGCGGAACTTACTACATCATTTCACGAAGTCTTGGCCTGCCCATTGGAGGAACGCTGGGCTGGGCGCTTTTTGTCGGTTTATCGTTTAGTGTTAGTTTATACCTGATTGGTTTTGCAGAGGTATTTCTCGGATATTTTGGGTTCGAAGTTACTTTAACTTCGATTCGTATTACCGGTTCCATCATTCTTTTGCTGGTCACCATACTAACTTTTATAAGTACTTCGCTGGCCATAAAAACACAGTACATCATACTTACCGTTATGGCGCTCTCGCTGTTGTCGGTTTTTCTGGGCAAGCACGATTTTCCCCCTGTTGGTCCGCAGTTAGGCACTTTGCCCACATCGCTTCCGTGGATTGCGCTGTTTGCTATTTTTTTCCCGGCAGTAACCGGTTTCGAGGCCGGGGTTTCAATGTCGGGCGACCTGAAAGATGCCCGAAAAGATATTCCTCTTGGAACCATTGCCGCCATTTTGGTTGGCCTGATAGTATATATTGGCCTGGCAGTTTTCCTATCCTATACGGTCAACCGTTCATTGCTGGCAGATGACCCCAATGTGCTTTTCAAGATTTCATGGATACCACAATTGGTAATTGCCGGAATTTTAGGGGCAACGCTATCGTCTGCTCTGGGAAGTATTATGGGCGCGCCGCGAATAATGCAAGCAGTGGCCAAAGACGGGATTGCCCCCTTCTTTTTCAGCAAAGGAGTTGGCGCGTCAAATGAGCCGCGCAATGCACTTTTACTCACATTTTTAATTGCACAGGCAGGTATCCTCATCGGCGACCTGAACACCATCGCACGGGTTGTTACCATCTTTTTTATCATTACCTATGGTTTTCTGAATATTACTTTTACGGTTGAAAGATGGACCAGCAGCGATTTCAGGCCATCATTTAAAATTCCGCTCATTGTTGGTATTATTGGCGCGCTGGCATGTATTATTGTAATGATACAGTTAGACATTGCTGCACTGGCCGTTGCTACTTTGGTATTGCTTGGCCTTTTCTTTTATCTGAAGAACAAGGAACTCAAATTGCAATCAGGAGATACCCAGTCGAGCATCTGGTTATCGCTGGTAAAAACTGGTTTGTTAAAACTCGCTAAAAGTCAAATAAATACCCGCAACTGGCGGCCAAATGTTATCCTGTTCAGCGGAGGTTCGGGCAACAGGCCGCACCTTATTGAAATCGGGAAAGCGCTGGTAGGGAAACTGGGCATCTTCACCAATTTTGAACTGGTTGAAAATCCTGACGAAGAGTTGTTATTTGATAAAACAGCCCGGGTAAGCGTGGAAACTTTCGGCGAACATTCCAATATTATTACCCGAAAACACAGTTGCCGTAATGTTTACCAAGGAATGGCGATGATTAGCCGTGTTTATGGATTTTCAGGTTTTGAGCCAAACACGATTCTGATGGGATGGTCGAAAAACACGACTAATCCGAAAAAATGGGAAGAGCTGCTACTGACGTTAATCAAACTGGATTACAACCTGACTTTTTTGAATTTTGATAAGAAAAATGGTTTTGGAAATCACAAAAGAATTGACTTTTGGTGGAGCGGTGAAGGGAGGAACCTGGCGCTCGCGCTGCATCTGATTCGTTTCATTACCGTTACGCCAAAGTGGCGAAATGCAGAATTGATGATATTAGCCATAAATTCTGACCCGAAAAATACCGATAGATATTATGCCATTCTTGGGCAGATGATTGATAGTTACCGGATTAGGGCAAATGTAAAGGTGATTGTCAATACCGAAAATTTGCCCGACAAAAAGATAATCTGCTCCGAGTCGCAGGATTCTGACCTGACAATAATTGAAATTCCAAAATTTGCCGACGGAAAAATAGAAAACAATGTGGCACAGGTAAATAGTTTAATCGAAAACCTGAAATCATGCCTCTTAATACATGCATCATCCGACTTTGACGAGGTAAATGTAATCTCAAAAGCCACTGTTAAAAACATTGATAAAACGCTGGAAAATAAGGATAAAAAGACATTTGAACCGATTGCTAAAAATATTCAGCTTTCAAAAATCAGCCTTGTTTACAATACTGTTTATAACCTGGCAGAAGTTCTTGACAAACACGCCAGATATCTGATTGATAATACTTTTTATGCTTTTCAGGAAAACCGTGACAATTATCTGAACCAATTGGAAAAGTTTTCTGTTAAAACAATGGATAAGTTGTTACTGGCCAATGAAATTGAAAATGTTCAGGAAAATCGCAGGGAACAATTAAAAATTTTGAATGATTTTTCTTTTCAGTCTCAAAAAGAGCTGGCAACGTATAAAGATATTTTACTAAAAGATGAGCATGAAATTCTGCAAAATGGAATTACCCGTTTCGTTGCCGCATCAGGCAATTCAGTTTACAATCTTCCTGAAAATATAAGGCTGCAATTTGACAAGGATGATTTCAGGGAACTGAAAACCGTTCATTTGTTCAGACAGTTAAACAGGGCTGTAAAAATAATATGGACCCGCATTTCAGGAAAAAAAGTTAGTGTCAAAATTAATTTGAAGCCTGCTGCCGGATATTTAGTCTATTATAAAAGACTCGAATTTGTCAGGCAGTTTTATGAAAACTATACGGTACAGAGTTTAGCAGCATTTACCGGAATAAAAGAAATACTGAACAACAATGCGTTAGCGATTGAAAAAGCGTTTTTGGATAAATCGAACGAAAAGGAAATAATTACTGAAAGGAAAAAAATTACTACAGACATTTTAAATTTACGTACCAATAATCAGGTTTTTGTGTACAATCAAGGCCACAAATTGCTCGTTGAACTTGCAGGCGATCTTGAAAGTTTTAGCCGCATTATTGAAAGTCCCCAAGCCAACCAGCAAAGCCGAAGATTTAGATATTTTACTTCCGGAAGGAGGGTCAGACTGGAAAATTCGCTGGCTGAATTTCCTGATTTATGGCTTCATTTTATGGTTAACCGTGTCAATAAAACATACCTCAATTTCCTTTTTCTCAGCCTTAAAAACAGGTTAACCACAAAAATTGAAAATGCAATACAGAAAACTGAACTGATTATTGAACGAAGTATTCATGAAAAGTTAAAGGTTTTTGAAGGTAAGATAAACTCCATCCGGGAAATGGGCGAACAAGAATTGGTTCAGAAAGAGTTTTTCAATCAAAAATCAATTTCAGTTCCGCAATTTGAGGAGCCTTTTAATATTCTGTTCAAAGAAATTCAGGAGGCCGTGGAACAACTCCCTGAAAATATAGAAATAAACGGAGATGAACTTCAGGAGAATATTCAGTTTGATACGCTTGAAAATAGTAGTGAGTTTGTTGTTCAGGTACGCAAAACGGCTGATTATTATATCAGTAACGAATTGAACGTAGAAATCAGAAAACAAACGACAGATATCAGGCAACAACTTACACTTTCGGTTTCTACCTTGAAAAATTTAATCAGGATGGCCAATTTCCATCTCGAAAACAAGGAAAACGGTCATCAGGGGGAGGCAGGGAATAACCAGGCTCTGCAACAGCAAAGTAAATTGTTGGAAAATTTAGTGCGAAATATTAAAAATGAGGAGCATAAACTAAAGGCGCTTTATGAACAGTTGCGCCACAGTTTCGATACCGGGTTAAATAATGCTTTTGAACCTTTAAATGCCGCCGTCATTATCAAAACATCGGGCAGTCTGAATAAAAAGATAAGAACAACCGGTAAGCGCAGATTATTTGGCAGAATAGAGCAAATCAAAAAATCAGTCAACGAAAAGGTAATTAACCAAATGGTGAAGTTGCTGTACCGCCAGAGCAAAGGATTATTGTGGGCAAACCGCCTGGAACAATCGCGCGCAAAGGCACAGCTTTTACCTGGCGAACCAATCATGCGAATGGTTGAGCAAATATCGCCCGACAAAGCGATTATGCTGAAATTGCCATTTTATTATTCCAATTTGTTTTCGGGAAGTTCGTCCATTGGCGAAAATTTTTGGGTAGGTATGGAAGATGAAATTGAAAAAGGCAGCAAGGCAATTAACCGATTTTTAAACGGAGCGTCAGGATTGCTTATCATCAGCGGCGAGCGAAGTTCCGGAAAGTCGAGCCTGAGCAAGTGCTTGGCAAACCTTCATTTTGAAAAGCAAACCATTTTCAATGTCAGGGCGCCCCGCGAAAGTATTGCCGATGTTGGCCTATTTGACCAAACCTTGCTGAAAACCCTTGGCGGAATAGAAAGTGTGCCGTACAGTATGGAAATGCTTCCGGCCAAAAGTGTAATTGTAATCAACGACCTGGAACTTTGGTGGGAGCGGAAACCGTTCGGTGCGCAGGTAGTGGAAAAAATAATTTTACTGATGCGGCAATATGGCCATAAAGTATTGTTTATCGTCAATGTGAACCAATATGCGCTGCAAATCATCAATCAATTGAGCTCCATCAACACCTGGGCGCTCGATATTGTATTTTGCCAACCTTTTAATTCAAGCGAGCTGAAAGACCTGGTTATGTTGCGACATCAGGCTGGTGGAATGAATTTCAGGTTAGGGAAAAAGCCTGAAAAAGCAATGACAGACTGGGATTATGCACGATTGTTTAACCGCTTCTTTAATTTGTCGGGCGGAAACCCCGGGTACACCATCAATCTTTGGCTTGCGGGTATTCGCAAAATATCGGGCAATACACTTCTTCTGGAAAAGCCTTTTGGAAAAGAAATCGCTTTTACAGAAGACCTTCCTGCCGACGAACTTTTTTATATCCTGCAATTTATCCTGCACCGCCGGTTTTCGTTAAAAAGCCTTTCAGGAATACTTCAAAACGATATCGTTGAAACTGAGAAAAAAGTGCGTGTGCTGGTACAGAAAGGAATTCTGACAGAGAAATTTCCTGAAATATATAGTTTGAATCCTGCATTGGAAATCCATCTGGTAAAAAAACTTAAAAACCTTGATTTGTTATGATATATTTTGAAGTTTTTGTAGTTGCGGTCGCACTGTTTCTAACGCTGCGCCTTGTCTGTTTTTATTTTCCTGTACTCAACGGCAAACCTAAAATCAGAATGATATTCATGAAGGTTTTTCCGGTGGCACAAATGCTTTTGTGGGTAGCTTACGCATTTTGGGCTTTCGATCAATTATTTATCGGAATGGCTGCCTATCCCCTTCTCACCGGAAGTTTGATTATTCTGGTGGTCGGTTTGTTTGGATGGTATTTCCTGCGCGATTTTGTTTCAGGAATAATATTGAAGGCTGAAAATGCTTTCGAAACCGGGCAGCAAATTCAAACTGCGCAAGTTTCGGGTACGATAAAAAAGCTGGGATACCGCTCTATGGAAGTTGTTACTAATGAAGGCGAGCGTGTTAAAATCCCGTTTTGCCTGCTCACGGGTCAGAAAATTGTGAAACCTGCTGAAACCAGCAATTGGACAGAACAGCTTATCCGTCTCAAAATACCATCGGCTTACCCTTCAGAAACAATTCATGACATGCTCAAAATCCGCCTACTCGAAATGCCCTGGATTGTAACTGACAACAGTATTAAAGTAAAAATAACCAGCGATGAGCCAGGGTTCTATTTGGCCGAAATTCGTTTGCACCTGCTAAGCCCCGAAATGGCGCTAAAAACCGAAGAAAATTTACATGCTTTTGTTAATAAAGTGTTTGCATAAACAATTTCGTCCATTTTGGATTTTCCAATCCGGAGGATTGGCATGCTTATAGGAATGCCCGACGTAAGTGGTTATCTGGTAAACTGGTTCAATTCAGCAACCGCTTTGTTCAGGTTGCGCTCAGTAATTAACAGGTTGTTGATGCTTTCGTAATAAAATGAAAATTCGGTAATGTAGTTAATCAGCGAAATTTCTCCTTTATCGAGCGCAGTTTTTAAAAACGCTGTGTTGTAATACTGTCTCAAACCTTCGCGGTAACCGGCCACATTTTGCTGTAAGCCCGCCGCTTTGTTGTATAGCGCTTTTAAATGGTTGTAAAACTGCACCTTGTTATCAGCCCCAACACTTTCGAGCGCCAGTGAATTTGCTTTTGCATATTTCACCCGGTTTTTATTTTCCCACAGCGGCACGCTTACGCCAAGTGTAACACCCTGAAATTGTTGACCCACAACCGACTCGCTCATATATCCGGCCTGAAATTTGGGCAATCCCATCGCTTTACTTAATCCTTCCTGTTTGCGGCTGATTTCAATTTCCTTGTTAATCCAGGCCAGCATCGGGGTTTGTTGTTCGGCCTGAGAAATCCACTGGTCGAAACTAACCGCAAGAACCACTGGCTGAAATTCATTTTCGGTAATCTCAACCGGAATTCCACCATTCAAACGGGTAAGTTCAGCCAATTGCGCGTTTCGTTCAACCTCAGTTGATTCAAGTGTTTTGACTACATTCAGCAAGTTCAGTTGCGCTTTGTTGTATTCCAGAATATTGGTTTCTCCCACGTCAAATTTCGACTGATACGACTGCGCAATTTGCCGGGCATAAGTTACCCTTCTGGTTAATTCATCGATTAGTGCATTGTAATAAATTATATCGAAACAAAGCATTTTTGCCTGTAAGCGAATGGCATACAACTCTTTTTGGTATTCAATCAGGATTTGTTCATTTTTCAAATCCGATATCTGACTTTTAAACCGATAGGCTGTCGGGAAATCGAGGCTTTGCTTAATACTGAAATCGGTGCGATTCCCGATAATCGAAGGATCTCCCCACAAATAATTAAATTCAGCTTCAGGATTTGGAATAGTTATTCCACTTTTATTCCCGATAGTTTCAGCTTCAACTCTTTTTTTTAAAGCTAACAAAGTGGTATTGTTTTTTTCAATTTGCAACAGAATATCATCAACAGACTGCTGAGCCATCAATGATATGGGCAAAAAGAAAATTAAAGCCCATGTTTTTATATGCAAAATCGAAGTTAATAGTACTTTAATAATGAGTCGTATCATTTTGTTTGTGTTTAATTATTCCTTTTTTATTTAAAATGCTGTAAACAATTGGCACAATATAAATATTGAGCAATGTGGAAGTAAGCAGTCCACCCAGAATAACTTTGGCCATTGGACTTTGAATTTCATTGCCCGAAAGATTTCCGCGAAGCGCCAGCGGAATGAGCGCCAGCGCTGCCGTAAGCGCTGTCATTAAAATGGCATTCAAACGGTCTGAGGAACCCCGTGTTACCGTTTCGTGCAACGGAATACCCTGTAAACTCAATCGCTGGTAATTCGAAATGAGCAAAATACCATTCCGGGTAGCAATGCCAAAGAGTGTGATGAAACCGATGATTGCGGGAATACTTAAAATGCCCGATGTTGCCCATATCGCAAACACGCCGCCAATTAATGCCAGCGGCAGGTTGAGCAAAATAATACCGGCCAGCTTAAAGTTTTTGAACTCCTGAAACAGTAAAAAGAAAATGATAATAATGGCAATTATCGAAGTGAGCATAAGCGTTTTCGATGCTTTGGCTTCACTTTCAAACTGACCGCCATATTCAATTCGGTACCCTTCGGGCAAAGTAATCTTATCTTTGACGTTGGTTTGAATATCCTGAACCACGCTTCTTAAATCACGTTCGGCGACGTTGGCCGAGATTACAATTTTGCGCTGCACATTCTCCCTGCTGATTGAACTTGGCCCGGCCACTGAAACAATTTCAGCCACCTGTTCGAGCGGCACTTTCTTTCCATCGTGAGTATCAATCAATGCTGTTTTTATCCCTTCCAGGGTTTGCGTATAATCCTTGTTCAACCTGACCACCAAATCGAAACTGCGTTGTCCTTCGTAAATATCGGCCAGTTTTTCGCCGCCAAACGACAGATCGACAAACGCATTAAAATCTTCGATTCCAATACCATACTGCGCAAGCAAGTTACGGTTCGCCCTGATTTGAATCTGCGGAATCTCAACCTGCTGGTCAACATTCACATCAACAAGCCCTTCGATATCGATAATGGCATTCTTTATTTCGTTGCCGGTGGCAAACATTTTATTCAGGTCGGCGCCAAACAGTTTGATGGCAATGTTTGCCCTTGTTCCCGAAAGCATGTGGTCGATACGGTGACCCAGCGGCTGCCCCACGGTGTAAGCAATGCCGGGGATTCGCGCCAGCGTTGCCCGCACATCGGCCATAAACTCCGGCTGCTTGCGTTTATCTAATTTGAAATTAACATCAATTTCGGCGCTGTTGGTGGTTTGCGAGTGTTCATCGAGTTCGCCCCTGCCGGTTCGGCGTGCGGTACTTGAAACTTCAGGTATGGCAAGCAATTCAGTTTCCACAAGGTTTCCCAGCAGGTTGCTCTCTTCGAGTGAAGCGCCCGGTTTGGTTACTACCGACAGGGTCAAAGCTCCTTCGTTAAACTCAGGCAAAAAGCTTCGTCCGAAGTTTGAAAACAAAAACACTGAAACCAAAAACAAACCCAGAACCGGGATTAGAACTACTTTTTTATGTAGTAAAACCCACTCCAGCGACTTCTCATAGTTGGTTGTCAGCTTGCGAACCAGCCACTTTTCCTTTTCATTTTTTGCAAGGTACTTTTCATCCGAAAGCAACATTTTCGCCAAAAGCGGAGTCAGTGTCATCGCCACCACAAGCGACATAAAAAGCGATACGATAAACGCGATTCCCAGCGGTTTTAACATCCGGCCTTCCATTCCCGAAAGAAAGAAAAGCGGAAGAAACGCGACCATAATTATCAGCGTGGCATTGAAAATTGACGCCCTGATTTCTTTGGATGCCTCAAATACAATGGTAAATGACGAAAGCCTTTCCTGTTCGGGCATTAAACGGTTCTGCCGGAGCCGTTTATACACATTTTCAACATCGATAATGGCATCGTCAACCAATGAACCAATGGCAATTGCCATCCCTCCCAGGCTCATGGTGTTGATGGTCATTCCCAATCCTTTTAAAACCAGAATGGCGCCAAGCAGCGACAAAGGAATGGCGAGCAGCGAAATGAGTGTTGTGCGGAAACTCCCCAGAAAAAGAAACAAAATGATAATTACAAAGATTCCACCCTCGATGAGTGCACTTTGTACGTTTTTTACCGAAGTCTCAATAAAATCGGCCTGTCTGAAGATTTTTGTATCGAGCACAACATCGGGTGGAAAAGTTTTTTTCAACTCTTCGAGGTTCATTTCAATCCGCCGGGTTACTTCGAGGGTGTTGGCATTGGGCTGTTTCGATATTGAAATGATAATTGCGGGTTTGGCGCTGCCGGAAGCGTAACCCATTTTGGGCGCGCTTCCGATTATCACTTCGGCTACATCAGAAATCCTTACCGGTTTACCATTCAACATTTTTACAAACGTGTTTCCCAGCGCTTCCGTATCCGAAGTACGGGCAATGCCACGCACCACATATTCATTTCCGAACTGCCTGACAACACCGCCAGTTGAATTTTGGCTGATTCCCCTGCAAACAGCCGCCAACTCATTCATCGAAACATCAAAATACTTCATTTTTTGAGGGTCGGCCAAAACCTGGTATTGTTTATAATCACCACCGATGATGGTAACCTGCGAAACGCCGCCGGTTGCCAATATCAGTGGTTTTACGTCCCACTCGGCCATAGTTCGCAATTCCATCATGCTTGTACTGTCCGACTGCATTCCAACAAAGAATATTTCGCCCATCACACTCGATTGCGGCGCCAACAAAGGTTGACCCACGCCCAGCGGCATTTGCGATGAAACGCTGATGAGTTTCTCGCTCACAATCTGGCGTGCTTTAAAAATGTCGGTTCCCCAGTCAAATTCAACCCAAACAAAAGAATAGCCTTGAGCTGACGACGAACGTACGCGGCGAACATCTGTGGCGCCGTTTACTGCCGATTCAATGGGAAAAGTCACAAGCCTTTCCACTTCTTCCGAAGCCATTCCGTGTGCATCGGTCATTACCACCACTGTTGGAGCGGTGAGGTCGGGAAATACGTCAACATCCATATTTGAGGCGGTCCATACTCCAAAAACCACCAGTACCAGAGAACAGAGCAAAATCAAATATTTGTTGTTCAGCGAAAACCTGATTATATTATTTAACACCGTGGCAATTTTAAATTAAAAATTAGAAATTAGAAATTTTCTTAATGGACGTGACCGGAATGAGCATCCAAAGTTCCGGTGGCCTGTGCCAGCTTAATCAGCATAGCGCCGCGGGTTACAATCCGTTCGTCAGATTGCAGTCCTTTCACGATTTCTGTATGAACTCCATCGGTTTTACCTGCC
>Ga0210024_1003217_pt1 | contig 13622 bp, 10 predicted proteins | sample CryGeymeta201525_FD_183988 | JGI IMG/M metagenome (GOLD analysis project Ga0210024, IMG submission 183988) | Groundwater microbial communities from Crystal Geyser aquifers in Utah, USA - Crystal Geyser metaG 2015-25 (SPAdes) (version 2) | ecosystem: Environmental > Aquatic > Deep subsurface >... | reverse complement strand
CTGTGTTTTCGCCTACTTCAGATGAAATTCGTTCTTTCATTTCGCGAGCTGCCTTGTTGGTAAAAGTAAGCGCCAGAATAGTTGACGGACGCACTCCCTGTTTCAGGAGATGTGCAATGCGATAGGTTAACACGCGCGTTTTTCCCGAACCTGCCCCGGCAATGATTAACGCCGGTCCTTCGGTTTGCACAACAGCCTCGTACTGGGCTTTATTGAGTTCTTTTAAATAATCAAGCACAATTAAACAGGTTATTCAATTAAAAATGCAAAAGTAAAAGATGTTCAATGGTTTCATTTGTTTTGAGGCAGAGTTTTATTAACAATGTGCCAACTTAGTATCAAGTATCAAGTATCAAGTATCAAGACAGGACCGCTCTTCCTGATACAGACAGGTTTCACAATCCCAGTAACATTCTAAAAATCATTACTTGAATCGATTTTTGTTTTAGTGCAGACAATTAAATAAAATTTATACGTTAATATTGTAGCTCAAATAGTTGTTTATATGAATTACAAAACCTTTCTGTTTTTTGTTATTTTGTTCGCAGTTACCCTGATACCGGGGTTCTCAGGCGCTCAGATTACTGCTCCTGGAGCTTCCGGATCGGATAAAACCAGTTACCCCGTTTTTAATGAAACCGACAGTATTTATGTTTTTTGTGCACAAACAGAAGGGGCAGCGATTGCTGTATTGATGGCAAACACAAGTTTTGCAGGCACTAAAACTTTTAGCTGGGAAAAATACAATCCGGTTTCTGCTGAGTTTGAATTTTATTTTTCGGAAAGCACCGGCGAACAAAGGTCGGAAATTTCGGGTTTGGCCGATGGATGTTACCGTGTAACTATTACACAGGGCGAAAATACTTCTGTTCAACGGGCCTGGGTTTTTAACAACTGGTTTACAGCGGAAGCAACAATTACCGAATCGAATTGTGAATGGTTTAAGTTGCAAGGCGAATATGCAACGGGCGAATTGAAATATTACGATTTGGCAAACAATGACACGTTGAAAGTCAATAAAGATGTAAAGGTGCAATGGAAGAAAGGGAACGAAAATGTTGCCACAGTTTTAAGCCCGCAGGTTTACAACCCGCCCACTGCAGATACCGAATACACCCTTCGTGTTTACGATAAGTTTTCGTGCGAGGGAACCTCTGTTGTTTCCTATACTTCGATTGTTACCAAAGCCAATTTTACAATTGACAAACAAAACGGTGAAGCCCCGCTCATTGTAACATTTACAAATACTTCTGAAAACGGAACCCCCGGAAGTTACGAATGGTTTTTCTTTCGCGATCTGGACGATATTAAGAATGATTCACAGGGTTCAACCGCGCCGGTTGACAGTATTGAAGTGGTGGCGTTTGATAACGGCCCGGTTTTTACTTACGATTATTCGGGCACTTACATGGTAAAACTGGTATCGAAAAAAATAACCGGACCGACCGTTTGCGTTGATACCGCGTATTTGTCTAATTATATTATTGTTGATACATCGTTTGTTGCGGTTCCCAATGTGTTTACGCCAAACGGCGATGGAACCAATGATGAATTTGTGGTAAAATTCTGGTCGATGCAAAGTATTGAAATCGATATTTTTAATCGTTGGGGGAAAAGGATACACCGATGGGAAAGCGGCGATGTACGCGGTTTCGAAAACACCTGGACTGAAACAGTTTGGGATGGCCGTTTAATGGGTGGCCGGTACGCCAGTCCCGGGGTGTATTATTACAACGTTGTTGGCATGGGACGCGACGGTGAGCGACGACGGGCGCACGGATTTTTCCATCTTTTCAGGGATAAGGACTGAAATCTCAGGAATGTATTCGGAGTTCGTTCAAAATCAGTGTAAATAAATCTTCAGCATTTTGTTCCTCAATTTTGAAAATGATTTCGGGTGAAATCTTAAACTTTTCAGTGACTTCATTTATCACTTCCTCGCGAACCGAGATAAGCAGGTGGCTTTTTGAGCCAGTAACAAGTTGTTTAAGAGACGGCGCCCAACCTCTGTCCTCAAGTTCAAGTTTACCAATTTCATCGATAATAATTAGTTTTGATTTGGAGTTCATCAATATTTCATTCCCTATTTTAATTCCCTCCGAATCAATATAAAACTTGCCAATCTGCGGCTGATTTTCATCTCCGTGATCTCTCAGAAATTTTACGCTTTTGCCGGTCGAAATATTAACAATATCATAACCGGTTGTTTTTTCATTTTCCAAAATACGGGCAGAATAAATGCCCGAAACCGGAATATTTTCTAACCAAAATTTCTGAATTAGTTTTTGAATTAAACTGGTTTTTCCGGAGCCAATTTTTCCGGTAATGATGTAAATTTTTGGCCTGCCAATTGAGTTTTGCCGTATTTCATTCAACCTTATTTCAGCATAGCCAATTAAATGGTGTACAACGGTTACCGGATTTCTCAGGATTGTTTTTACATCGGGCGTGTTGGCAATCATTGCAGGTAAACTGTCGAGTGAAAGTTCGAGTGCCAAAGGAAGTTGCCTGAAATAGGTATTTCCGAAATAAGTCCTGATTACAGGGTTGTAAAGTTCGGTGCCCAAAACTGTAAAGCCCATAATTAAAATAATTGCCCGCAAATTCATTTCAATCCCGGTTTGAATGGCTGCAAAAGTTGAAACCGGTTCAGTCTGCATCCGGGTTAAAACAAAAGCGGTAATCATGGTAATTACAACAAAGAAAATCCACAGCCGCGGTCGGGCGATTTGCCGCAAAGCCCTTTTATAACGGAATGCCCAAACGATTGCAATAACAAAAACCATTGCAGCCCAAACAGCAAAATGAATTCGACCAACCAGAAAAAGTGTGCCCGCCATTAAAACCACATTGCACGTGAGCCAGAATTTGGAATAATTAAACCCGTTGTGTTTCTGCTGCCTGGAAAATTTATTGTTTTCGCTATGAATAAAATTGCTGTTCAGCAAAGGATTGCTGACGATTTTTTTACCTGTTCGAATACCAATAATTGCCGAAACTACGCCAAAAAGCGCATAAAGAACCAGCAGTAAAACAATGGGCGCCCAAACGGCATCGAACTTTAAATACAACTGTTTTTCAGCGTATTTCATTAAGTTGGTGTAAACTTCAACAATGTTGTAGCCATAGAAAATAATGAAATTGAATATTTTCTGAAATAAATTCCACGACATGGCCAGCGCCGAACCTAAAATGTAACCTGCAATTGTCCGTCCCAGCAGCCTTGTTGATAATTCGAGTAAAACCGATTCGCTGAAAATGGCTATCATCGGGCCAAAAATTACCGCGCTGGGCGACATGGTTTTTAATAAGGCGCAAATTATACCGGCACGCCAGAACAAACCATTTTCCTTCCATTTGTAACTTGCCGAAATAAGTATTACAAGTGCAATTGCGGTGAGAATATTTCCGCTAAAAGGCACACGTAGATTGTGTAAAAAGCTGCCCAGCACAATTTCGGATGAGGCCCAGATGGTTCCCAGGATGGAGGCTTTTATCCATTTCTCGTTCAGATATGCTTTTTGTGTCATTACTTTTAGGTTTGAATATTTAAGCTATTTCCCTGTTGTCTGCAAGCAGGTTGAAATCATCGCCAAACATCGCAAAATATTCAGTACTAAAAGCACGGAAAACAAAAAAGAAAACCCCGGTTCTTTCGAACCGAGGCTTTCGGATTAGATATATGTAAATTGGATTAGAAAATGTCTATTCTTCTTCCGCTTCCTCAGAATAAGCCTTCAACAGTTCATCCTGAACATCTGCAGGAGCTTTTTCGTATTCCGAGAACTCAATTGTAAATAATCCGCGTCCACCAGTTAGAGAACTTAAGGAAGTAGAATATTTATACATTTCCTTCAACGGAACTTTGGCCGTAATTTTTTCAAGTCCTTTTTCCGAACCCATTCCCATAATCATGGCGCGCCGGCCCTGCAAATCGCTCATTGCATCGCCCATGCGGTCAGAAGGAACCCAAACATTCAAATTATAAATGGGTTCAAGAATTTTGGCGCCTGCATTTTTAAATGCTTTGCTAAAGGCATTTCTGCCGGCAAGGCGGAAGGAGATTTCGTTTGAATCAACCGGGTGCATTTTGCCGTCGTAAACATAAACCCTGATATCGCGTGCATACGAACCCGTCAGCGGGCCTTCTTCCATTTTTTCCATGATGCCTTTCAGAATAGCGGGCATAAAACGCGCGTCAATCGATCCACCAACAACACAGTTGCAATAGATTAATTTCCCTCCCCACGGCAGGGTATGTTCCTGAACGTCGCGAACTGACATTTTTTGTTCCTTGTCACCAAATTTAAACATGTTTTTAGGAACCGATCCTTCTTCAAAAGGTTCAATAATTAAATGAACTTCGCCAAACTGACCGGCGCCTCCCGATTGTTTTTTATGACGGTAATCGGCCTGGGCTGATTTTGTAATAGTTTCGCGGTAAGGAATTTTTGGTGAAAGTGTATCAACTTCAATTTTATAAACATGGTCGAAAAACCATTTCAGAACATTCAGGTGATATTCTCCTTGCCCCTTAACCAGCAACTGTTTTAGTTCTTTTGAATATTCAATAACAAAGGTGGGGTCTTCGAGCCTCATTTTATTTAATACTTCGCCCACTTTTTCGTCATCCGATTCATTTTTTGCCTTCATAGCAACTGTGATTCGCGGCAGCGGAAACTGAATGGACTGAAATTTTGTGTCGCCTTCTTTGGTTGCAAGAGTCTGGTTGTATTTGGTGTCTTTTAATTTTACGGTACAACCAATGTCGCCGGCCACCAATTCTTCCACTTTTTCGCGGGTTTTACCTGCTGATACAAAAATCTGCGAGAGCCTTTCCTTATTTCCGGTTGTCGTATTTATTAAATCGAGCCCTTCTGTAATTTTGCCAGACATCACTTTAAAATAGGTAATTTCACCCACGTGCGATTCAACCGAAGTCCTGAAAACAAACAAACAGGGTTTTCCTGATTCTTCCATTTTTACAGGCTGGCCGCTTACCACCGGAATCAGTTTCTTTTCGGTTGGACTTGGAGCTATATTACTAAGGAATTCGAGCAACCTGCCAACTCCGATATTTTTCCTGGCACAAGTACAAAAAACAGGGATAATACTGCGGTCGATCATTCCAAGTTTAATACCCCGGCGCATGTCGTCTTCGCTTAAAGTCCCCTGTTCGAAATACAGTTCCATCAATGATTCCTCATTTTCGGCTGCCATTTCAATTAACTGGTTGTGCAACTCATCAACTTTATCTTTCTCCGATGCAGGTATGTCCAACACTTCAGGTTTTCCCCCATCTTTGCCGTATTTATACATTTTCATCTTCAATACGTCAATAATCGAAGAAAAAAGCGGGCCGGCATCAATTGGGTATTGAACAACAGTTACTTTATTCCCAAACGAATTTCTGCATTGTTCAAGCGCCGATTCGTAATTTGAATTGTCGTGGTCTAACTGGTTAAACACGAGTACTAATGGTGTTCCGGCTGCATCGGCATGACGGGCAGCGCTCTCTGTTCCGGCTTCAACTCCACTGGTGGCATTTACCGTTAATAATGCAAGTTCGGTTACATACAACGACGAAACAACCCCACCACACAAATCATCCATCCCGGGGGCATCGATGATGTTTATTTTCTTCCCGTTGTACTCGGTGTATAAAAGTGTGGGATATACAGAATTCCCATAATCCTGTTCTATTTGGGTGAAATCAGAAACTGTGTTTTTTGCAGTTACTCACCCCTGCGATTTATTACTCCACCCTCGAAAAGCATAGCTTCTGCAAGGGTGGTTTTCCCACTGCCGGCATTCCCAATGATGGTAATGTTGCGGACCTGATCTGTTTTATAAACTTTCATTTTTTATTGGTTTTTTACTTGTTTTTTATTCCCCTTCAAACAATTTTTTCGGGAAAGGCCACCAAAAATAGTAATAATTTGTTAACATCCAAGAACCCCAAAAATTAGTTGAAATATGTAATTATTTATGGTTTATAACATTGGTAATTAACGTTGTTATAATTTAAAAATTCAGGTAAAATTAAATGCACAAGCTGCTTATTAAGATTGAATAAAAATAATAACTGGCAATTTTGGCGAAATGTGTATTATTTTTCTACATTTGCCCGAGATATGTGATAAAAGTCACATTTAAACAATGAAAGCAAATTCTTCGAAAATAAAAATGAATTGGATGGCATGCACGATGTGTATGTCTAACAACAGTTTTATAGCAGAAGAGTAAAATAAAAATTTGAAAAATATTTAAGGCGAAAGCCCTTCTGCAAAACAAAGAAGGGCTTTTTTTAGTTTAATATGGTTGAGTTATTAAAAATAGGAATTGAAAGTGAGATTGGCGAGCGCGAAATGTTTTTGACCAAAATAAAAGAGAATCCGGATCAAGAGGGAGTTTTGCTGCAAACCTGCAACCGGGTTGAGTTTTATAAGGGGTCAGGTAAAATTTCCGATGAAATAGTGAGGCATTTGTTCAGGGTAGTTTCGGGCCTTGAATCGTCGATTATTGGAGAAACGGCAATTGTTGGCCAGGTGAAGCAAGCCTATTTGGAAGCTTCGCTGAAACACAAACTCGATAAGAACCTGCACCGTTTGTTTCAAACAGCGTTGTTTGTTGGTAAAAAAATCCGCACCGAAACCGGTATTTCAAGGGGCGCCATGTCGCACAGCCAAGCGGCGGTAAGTTTGCTTTTTCAAAAAATCGATGATGTGGTAAATGCAAATATCACCATTATCGGTGTTAACGCGCTAAACGAAACCATCATAAAATTCCTGATTAAAAAGGGCGCAACTACTTTTTTTATTGGCAACCGTACTTTTAACAAAGCGCAATCCCTTGCTGCAAAATACAATGGACTGGCGCTGCGGTTCGACAGCCTGCCCGCTGTACTGGAGAAAACAGATGTGTTGATATGTGCCACTTCGGCGCCGCATTTTATTATTACAAAAGAAAATTTTCATACAAAAAGGAAAATGATAATTCTCGATCTGGCCGTACCGCGCGATGTTGACCCTTGTTTGAATAAGCTGCAAAATGTTAAACTTTTCGACATTGAAACCATTGAACAGAATATTTTGAAAAATTTAGTTTACCGGTCGGAAAAAGTGTCGGCTGCTGAAACTATTATTGAGAGGGAGGTGCAATTGTTCAGGACAAATCAGTGCCGGGGAAAATTACAAAATAATTCCAACCCAAACCTGAAAGGCAAAAGTGGTTTTGCGTTAAACAAACTTTCACCAAAATTAACAACTGAGCAGCCTGGAATTCTTTCGCAAACATTATTAAAAACAGCATGATTAAAAAGAATTATCTACCCATATCCATCGACATTTCGAACCAAAAAATTTTAATAATTGGCGGTGGGGAAAGTGCATATAAAAAGCTGAAAATCCTTCAGCGGTTCGATGCCCGGGTTGAAATCATTGCGTTGAAAATCAGCGATAAAATAAAAGAAACGGGCGTAAAATATTACGAAATTGCCTACGAAAAGGAGCTGCTGAAAGGGTATTTGATGCTTTATTCCTGCACAAATAACGAGGAGCTCGACAGGCAAATCCTTGCCGATGGAATTGAAATGGGAGTGCTGGTAAATATCCACGATAATCCGGAATTGTGCCAGTTTGTTTCACCGGCCATCTTTCAAAACGGAAAAATTACGGTGGCCGTTGGTTCCAATGCCGAAGATGTTTATGAATCAATCAGGATACGAAATGTGATAGGTGAGTTTTTAACAGAAAAATATTTCAAAAATTAATAATATGACAATTAGATCAAATCCGCTAAACGATGCACAGCGGAACGCATTGAATGAATTGGTAAAAGAGGTTACAACAGAGCAGTTGATTTGGCTGCATGGTTTTTTCGAAGGACGGCTGTCGGGTATTGCAGGCGCGGCAGTTTCAGCGGCAGCTCCCACAACAGTTGCCAAATCCGAAACTTATGCAAATCTTACTATTCTCTATGGTTCAGAAACAGGACATTCGCACGAACTGGCTGAAAAACTGGCGGCAAAAGCGGCCAATAAAAATATTTCGGTTAAAGTGGTGAACATGTACGATTACAATCATAAAAAAATTGGTGAAGAAGAAAACCTTGCAATAATTGTAAGTACGCACGGCGAGGGCGACCCACCCGATATGGCTGCTGATTTTCATAAATTTATCACCGGTAAACGCGCCCCAAAACTCCAAAAACTAAACTTTTCGGTTTTGGCGTTAGGCGATAAATCGTATAAACATTTTTGTAAAGCTGGCGAAGATATTGATGGGGCGCTCAGGGAACTTGGCGCATTCAGGATTTCGCCCCTGGTAAAATGCGATGTCGATTATGAGGTAAGCGCCGAAATATGGATGAATAATTTCATTTTAAACCTGGCGCCTGCGCAACAGCCGGCAACCATCGAATCAAAAACCGAAACAATTGCCACGGAATATTCGAAGAAAAAACCGTTTATGGCAACAGTACTCGAAAAGGTTAAAATTACCGGGCGCGATTCCGACAAGGAAGTGTATCATCTCGAACTTTCGCTCGAAGATTCGGGGCTGAATTACGAACCCGGCGATGCAGTTGGAATTTTTGCTGTGAACCCGGAATCGCTGGTAGAACTGATTCTGCAAAAAACAGGTTTCGACCCCGATTACAATGTTACCCTCGATAACGGTGAAATGACCATCAGGGAAGCCCTTTCACATCATCTCGAAATAACGGTTTTGACCTTCGATACAGTAAAAAAATATTACGAAAAAACCAGGTTGCCCGAACTTGAAAAACTGTTGAATGATGATAAATTGCTCGATGAATATTTGTATGGTCACGATTTGCTCGATATTCTCGAAGATTACCCATTCGACTGGAACCCAAATAAATTGGTAGAGGTGCTGCGGCAACTCCCGCCCCGTTTATATTCTATTTCGTCGAGCCAGGATAATGTTGGCGACGAAGTACATGCAACGGTTTCGGTGGTGCGTTACGAACGCAAAAACCGGCCGCGCAACGGGGCGTGTTCGTCGCATTTGGCCGACAACATCGAAATAGACGATCAGGTTCCGGTTTTTATTGAAAAGAACCCTTCTTTTAAACTTCCTTTGAATGGTTCGAAAATAATAATGGTGGGCGCTGGTACCGGAATTGCCCCGTACCGCGCATTTTTGCAGCAACGCGAAGTCGAAAATAAAACAGGGAATACTTGGCTCTTTTTTGGCGACCGCAGGTTTCAATCCGATTTTTTATACCAGGTGGAATGGCAAAAATGGCTTAAATCGAACCACCTCGAAAAAATGGATGTGGCATTCTCTCGCGATCAGGAAGAAAAAATTTATGTGCAGCACAAACTCATCGAAAACAAGGAAGAAATCTTCAACTGGCTTGAAAATGGCGCTCATTTATATTTGTGTGGCGACATGAAATCGATGGCCAAAGATGTAAACAAAACACTCCTCGAAATTATTAAAACACAGGGTGGCGTTAGCATGGAAAAAGCTGAAGAGTATTTAAAAAAACTAAAACGCGAAAAACGCTTTCAGCAGGATGTTTATTAGCATTAAAAAGATATGAACGATACAATAAACTGGGAACAGCTCTCCGAATTAGAAAAACTGAAACACGACAGCAACTTTTTGCGTGGCACTTTGGTTGAAAGCCTTGCCAATCCGCTAACCGGGGCGCTTGTCGGTGGCGATGCCCAACTTTCAAAATTTCATGGGTTTTATCAGCAAACCGATCGTGACCTCGATAAAGAACGCAAGCAGCAGAAACTCGAACCGGCATATTCTTTTCTAATCAGGGTGCGGATTCCCGGCGGCGTTGTTACTCCAAAACAGTGGCTGCAAATGGATTCCCTTTCTGATAAATACGCCAACGGGACATTAAAACTCACCACCCGGCAAACTATTCAGTTTCATGGCGTTGTAAAGAAAAATCTGAAAAGCACGATTAAAAATATTAACGATGTTTTGCTCGATACGCTGGCAACCTGTGGCGATGTAAACCGAAACGTGATGTGCCATGCAAATCCCGCCCAATCACCGCTGTATCCCGAAGTGATTGAACTGGCAAAAAAAATTGGCCGTCACCTTTTACCTCAGACACGCGCGTACCACGAAATATGGCTCGACGAAAAATTGGTTGCCGACAGCCGCCAGGAAACAGAACCGTTGTATGGCGACCGCTATCTGCCCCGGAAATTTAAAATCGGAATTATTATCCCCCCTGCAAACGACTGCGATATTTTTTCGCAGGACCTCGGTTTTATTGCCATTGTTGAGAACGGGAAAATTGTTGGTTACAACATTACAGCCGGCGGCGGCATGGGTTCAACATTTGCAATGCCGGCAACTTATCCGCGGGCTGGCAGCGTTATCGGGTTTTGTTTGCCCGAACAGGTAATTGAACTGGCAGAAAATTTAATAATAGTGCAGCGCGACAATGGAAACCGGCAGGATCGCAAACAGGCACGGTTAAAATATACCATCGACCGCATGGGAATCGAAAATTTTGTGGCCGAAGTTCAAAACCGCCTTTCTTTCAAACCCGAAAATCCACGGCCCTTTAAACTTGACCGCACCGGCGATAATTTCGGGTGGATAAAAGGGACCGATAAAAAATGGCACCTTACCTGTTTTGTTGAAGGGGGCCGTATAAAAAACAGTGGCGACAAAAAACTGAAAGATGCCCTGCGCGAAGTGGCCGGTATTTCCGACGGCCACTTTATCCTCACCGGAAACCAGAACGTAATCATTGCCGGTGTTTCTGATGCAGTAAAAAACGAAATCGACGAAATACTTAAAAAGCACCAGGTTTCTCCTGCGTTAATTTCGGGGTTACGAAAAAACTCCATTGCCTGCGTTGCCCTGCCCACTTGCCCGCTGGCATTTGCCGAAGCCGAAAGGTATTTGCCGTCGTTACTCACAAAAATTGAAGACATTTTAAATAAAAACGGGCTTTTCAAGGAAGAAATCGTAATCCGAATGACTGGCTGCCCAAATGGTTGCGGACGGCCGTATCTGGCAGAGATTGGGTTAATTGGCAAATCGCCCGGTTATTACAATCTTTACCTTGGAGGAAGTTTCGAAGGGACACGGCTGAATAACCTTTACCGCGAAACCATTGATGAAGCTGACATTCTTCGCGAACTCGATGTTTTGTTTGCCGATTTTGCCGGTTCACGAAACAAAGGAGAGCGGTTTGGCGATTTTGTCATCCGTAAAAACTATGTAAAAGAGATTAAGGAAGGGAAAAATTTTCGCCATTAAAAATTAACAATGTCACAAAAACTTTTCATAGGAAGAAAAATCAGCGCTGAAACAAAAAACTGGCTGATCCTCGAAAAAATAAGATTCGAAGAACACTCATTTATTCAAATCGAGTTGAACGAGCCTGATTTTTCGCTGTTTTCTTCCACCGAAAATATACCAAAACATTGGGTTGTTTCGAGCCAGTGGGCGGCAAAATGGCTTTTCAAATTTCAGTCTGAAATAGGGTTGAATGATATTGATTCAATATTTTGTCTTTCAGAAAAACAGAAGGAAATTTTTGCAGGGTTCGCCGGAAATATTTTTGTGGCAAACAGCCAAAATGCAGTTTCTCTGGCACAATTAGCACTCGAAAAAAACAGGGGTGAACAGGTACTTTATCTTCACGGAAATCTTACTCCTGATGTTTTTGAATTGGAAATGAAATCTGTAGGAAACAGTTTTCAAAAAGCAGAAGTTTACCGGAATTTGCCGGTACTAAAGAAACTTGAAAATAAATTTGGGGTTTACCTGTTTTTCAGTCCCAGCGGCGCACAAAATTTTTACGAAAGCGGCAATCAAATTCCACTTTTATCGGCAATTGCAGTTATTGGTTCAACCACTTCCAAAGCCTGCGAAAAGATTTTTGGCCGCGAAATATGTATTTCAGAAAAGCAGGAGGAACTGGCTGCGGTAAAATTCGCTGCGCGATTGCTAAAAAGCGCTGTAATACCAGCAACTTTATGATTAACAGTTTATACGATAGGGCAATTAAGGTAATTCCGGGTGGTGTAAATTCGCCGGTGCGCTCTTTTGCAGGCGTTGGCAAACGACCGGTTTTTATTGAAAGGGCCGAGGGTAGCTGGCTTTTTGGTGTCGATGGGAAGAAATATGTCGATTACATCGGTTCCTGGGGGCCAATGATTTTCGGGCATGCCTGGCCACCCCTGGTTGAGGCGCTAAAAAAGCAACTTGAGTTGTCAACCAGCATTGGTTTGGCCACCGAAAAAGAGGTTGAATTTGCCGAACTGCTGGTTTCGATGGTTCCCGGTATTGAGAAAGTGCGGCTGGTAAACTCGGGCACCGAAGCTTGTATGACTGCCGTACGAATTGCCCGCGGTGTTACCGGAAAACAGAAAATCATCAAATTCAATGGTTGTTATCATGGTCACGCCGATCCGTTTTTGGTAAAAGCCGGCAGCGGGGCATTAACATTTGGTAAACCTTCAAGTTTGGGTGTTCCGCCCGAAACGGTTAAAGAAACGCTTGTAGCCGAATTCAACGATTTACAAAGCGTTGAACAAATTTTCGAAAATCATCGGAACGAAATTGCCGCCATTATTGTTGAGCCGGTTGCCGGAAACATGGGATGCATTCCGCCCCATGAAACATTTTTGAAAGGATTGCGCCCGCTGGCAACAAAATACGGCGCCTGTCTCATTTTCGATGAAGTAATGACCGGATTTCGGCTGGCAGCAGGTGGCGCGCAGGAATTGTTTTCGGTGCAGGCCGATTTGGTAACTTTCGGTAAAATAATCGGGGGTGGAATTCCCGTTGGGGCGGTTGCCGGGAAAAGCCGGTGGATGGATTGCCTCGCGCCGCTGGGACCGGTTTATCAGGCCGGAACACTTTCAGGAAACCCGCTGGCAACTACTGCCGGAATTACCATGCTTTCGGAATTAAAAAATAATCAGGCGGTTTACAGCACACTCGAAAACAAAGGCAGCCGGCTTGAAACCGGGTTGGCCGAAGTTTTTCAAAGGGTTGGATTTCCTGTTCAAATTAACAGGGTGGGGTCGATGATCAGCATCTTTTTTACCGAAAACAAAGTCGAAACGTTTGCTGATGTCGAACAATCGGATATGAAACTTTTTTCGGCCTTTTTTCATGAGATGCTCGGAAACGGGGTTCATTTGCCGCCTTCGGGTTACGAATCGTGGTTCCTAACCGCAACTTTATCCGCTGATTTAATTGATTTTACAGTAGATGCAGCCGAAAAATCGCTTAAAAAAATAATCACATAAAATACTGAAATATGGTTAAAACAATTTCAATACTTGGATGCGGCTGGCTGGGAACAGCGCTCGGGAAAAGGTTCTTAACAAAAGGGCTCGCGGTGAAAGGCTCCGTTGCCACGACAAATAGTTATAACCTGCTCGAAACCACTGGTATTCAAGCTTATCATTTAAAAATTGAACCCGATAAACTGGTTATCGATTATAAAAATTTCTTTAATACCGATGTTTTGATAATTTCATTGCCTCCCCGGGTTGAAAATGTTGTCGAAAATTTTCCGAAGCAGATACAACAGGTCATTCCGTATATTCGCGAAACGAAAATTGAAAAGGTACTTTTTATTTCGTCCACATCGGTTTA